>Ga0265298_10004976_pt1 | contig 16815 bp, 15 predicted proteins | sample AusTroGonzalo_MG_3_FD_193486 | JGI IMG/M metagenome (GOLD analysis project Ga0265298, IMG submission 193486) | Bovine rumen microbial communities from tropical cattle in Woodstock, Queensland, Australia - Gonzalo_01 | ecosystem: Host-associated > Mammals > Digestive system > Stomach > Rumen ... | reverse complement strand
CAGCTTCTTCCCACTTGCCCATGCGGCTGTAGGCGATACCCATGGTGTAACGGGCGTAGAAGTAGTTGGCGTTACCCGGAAGAATAGCGGCCAACAGGTCCACAGATTCTTGGTACAGGCCCTGTTCAAACTTGATCTGACCTGCAATATAGTCGGCGTCCGCCTTCACGTCGCTCTTGCCGAACACCTGAACAATGTTCTGGTACTTGGCCATAGCGTCGGTGTACTTGCCTTCCTTATAGTCGATGTTCATCAACTGGAAGTGGTACTTGGCGTTCTGTTCCGTTCTGGGATAGCGCTTGATGGCGTCCTCGTAAACGGCACGGGCAGCCTTGTGCATGCGGAGGTTTTCAAAGGATTTTGCCTTATAGAAGGCAGCCTGGTCCACAAGGTGGAAGGCGGGGTACTTGGTCTGAACCTTACCGAAGGCATAAGCGGCTTCCAAGAACTGACGGTTCAAGTAGAGACGCATAGCGGCGCGATAATCGTTTTCAGGTTCGATCTTCAAGCGGCGGTACCGTTCCTCACCGATCTTCTCTTCACGAGTATCACCGAAGCGGGTGGTGAGCTTCACAGCCCAGATAAAGCCACGGTTCTTCTTGGCGTAAAGGTCATCGTGAGACATTTCCAAGTCAAGCTGCAGGTAACGGAAGAAGCTCACGTCCTTCACGTTAACAGTAGCGCCGGCAACAGGGTAGCCTTCCTTGGTGAAGCGGAGGCGCACGCCCAAGTGCGGGGACAGGTAATAGGTCAAGGTGAAGCTTTCTTCCAAGTTCATGCCTTCGCCACCTTCCTTGTCGTCGTGCATCACGTCGATAATGGAAAGTTCTGCCTTGGCTTCCAGAGCGCGGTTAAGTCCGCGGTAGAACAAGGAGATGTTCAGGTTGGCAGGAATCTTGTATGCTTCGCTCTCCGTGAAGAGGACCACCGTAGGGGCATCCTTTTCGGCGGTACTGATGGCGGGCTGCAAAGCGTTCTGCAAGGCAACACCCACAAACAGGTCACCATACTTGGAGGTAGAAAGCGGGTTCCAGCTGATACCAACGTCGGCACCGAAGGTCACATGCTTCACTTCGTCGAACTGGTTGATATAGAGGACGGAAATGTCAAGACCTGCGGCAAGGCAGTGCATTAGGTTGTATGAATAGCCCAGCAAGAAAGCGTATTCACCGTAGGACTTGCCGCCATCAATGGAAGCACCGTTCTCGAAGAAGGAGAAGCCGATGGTGTGCTTGTAGTCCATGGGGAATGCCAAGCTCACGTATTCCTGGCTGGCTTCACCACTAATGGAACTGAAGAACGCAGCACTAACTTCCAGCTGGTCCGTCATGGCGATTCCAGCGGGGTTCACATACATGGCGGTGTTGTTACTACCAAATTCTCCGAACCAGTCGTTCTGCTGGTATTTATGCGGGGAGTAGACTGCTTCGGCGTGAAGAGCGCTGGCAGCCACAGCAAGTCCGAGGACTGACGTTTTGATGAAACTAGTACGCATCATCACCTACTCCTTTACTTGATATCCGTGCGCTTGAATTCGATACGACGGTTCTGCGCACGCCCTTCTGGGGTTTTGTTGGAGGCCACCGGCTTGGAGTCACCCATACCGGATGTTGTAATACGGCTTTCGGAAATACCGTTTTCTACAAGGAAGTTTTTCACAGCCTCGGCACGGTCGGCAGAGAGCTGCTTGTTCTTGGCCTTGTTACCCTGGTTATCCGTATGGCCCACGATTTCGAAAGTAGCGTCGGTAAAGGTTTCCATGATGTCCACCACCTTCAACAGGGAGATGTGGGAATCCTGAGTGATGGTTGCCTTACCGGATTCAAAGTTCACGCCTTCCAGCACGAAGACTTTCTTGGGCGGCTGCGGCACTTCGTCCGGGCATCCGTCGTTGTCCTTAAAGTCGTTGATGGTTTCGGGCTGTTCGGGGCAAAGGTCAACTTCCTTACAAACGTGGGCAAAGTTGGACTGCATAGCCTTAGCTTCCACCCAAGGATCGCAGATACCGTCACGGTCGTTGTCTGCATCGGGGCAGCCATCGTCGTCCTGGTAACCGTCAAAGTCTTCGGCTTCTTCGGGGCAGTTGTCCACGCCAGTACAAACAGAAGCATACTTGTCAGTCATGCCTTCTTCAGACACCCAAGGATCGCACATGCCGTCGGCGTCGGTGTCCGGATTACGGGTCTCTTCAACTTCCTCTACTTCCTTCTCTATTTCGGTAGCAGTAAGGCCGATATCCAGTTTGCCCTTTCCACGCTTGAGCATCGGCGAGGTGGACTGGCAGTAGAAGTTCGGCTTCGAAAGAGAGTGGTTGATGAACTTAGGATCCAACGAAACGTTGGTGCGGTTCACCTTGATGAACTGGTTGAAGGGGTAGTAGTTCTTGTAGATGTTGTTGTACTCCACCTTGGTCTGACCAGCAGCAGGGTCGGCAAACACACCGTAGTAGTGGTTTTCCATGAAGATGTTGTTGGTAGCGACCACGTTGGTAGGTCCCTTCAAGGCAAGGCCGGAATAGCCGTTGCGGAGCACCACGTTCTGTTCGATGGAGGCGTCCAGGGCCTTGGCACCCCAAGCAAGGATGCCGGACCAGCGGTTCCCGTACACCACGTTATTGCGGAGGTGCGGAAGGGAAATGAAGGCACCGATACCCGTAGCCTTGTTGTCCAACACATAGCAGTGGTGGATGTAGGGCGCGGCGTTCTCGCAAAGGATACCTTCGAGACCGTTCCTGATGGTGAAGTGCGACATTTCGGCACCGGAAGTACCCATAACGGTAGGACCGTTACGGCCACCATCGATGATGGTCGTCAGCGGGTCCTCACCTTTCAGGACCACGTCCATCACCAGGGTAATGTTTTCGTTATAGGTTCCGCGCTTGACAAGGATGGTATCCCCAGCGTCGGCATTGCCAAGAGCGTCAGCGATCTTTGCGTAATCGCCAGGCACATTGATGTTTTTTGCCATGGCGGTTCCAGAAAGAAGCATCGCCCCGGCCGTGATTAAGACCAGTTTCTTTAGGGTCATACTGCTACGTTTCTCCAATCATAGAACACATAAAAATTCGTTAATCCTTATAGACTGCCAAAGCTGGCAGGTATAATTCCAAAGGGGAATATACCTCCAAAAACGGATTTAGTCAAACCGTTTCCGCAGAAAAGAACCATTTTCACGCGAAAAAAGGCAACTAAAACCCGAATTTTGGCAGAATAAGAGCTAGGACTCGGAGGGCTGGACGGACTTCTCCTCCTCCTTCTTCGCCCCCTGGATGGACACGCGAATCTCCTGACAGGTCTTCTTGATGTCCTGCAAAACCTTACGGGCACGGGTGCCAGCAGACTTGTTACCGCGCTCGAACTTTTCGTACTCGCGCTTGAAGTTTTCGACTTCCTGTTCAAGGTCATTTACTAAGCTCATAATTGAACTCCCATAAAAAAGATGCTTTTTGGAAAATAAATAAAGTTTTTGCTAAAAATTCGCCATTTTGTAAATTTAATGTTACATTAACGAATTATTACAAACTTTTTTCGTTTGTAAACGGCTTGTTAACATTTTGTCAACAGCCACAGGTTTTCCAAAGCGCTCTCGCCCGCCTCGCCAATACGTTCAGAAAAGTCATTTACGAACATTTTTATGTGAGATTCTATAACTTTTTTTTCCGAAATTTGGGCCTTTTCATCGATGAAAGGAGTCACCATTTCGGGGCGCGACCAGGCCTTTTTGAGGCTTTCGCGAATTTCAAATTCTACGCGATCCACGATGTCGCTGGGCAAAGTTTTACGAATGACCGCAATTCCCAACGGGATAGGGCAACGGGTTTGCTGCTCCCAAAAGGCGCCAAGATCCTGAAGAAGATGGAGCCCATCTTGTTTCCAAGTAAAGCGGTGCTCGTGGATGGTAACGCCCTGGGAATGGGAACCCTCCAAAAGCCCGCGGTAGACTTCGTCAAAGAAGGCATAGCTCACCTTGGGCTCACCTTGGAAGTTTTTCTGGTACCAGAACCTGAACAGGAGCGCCGCCGTGGTGTTCTTCCCCGGCAACACAGTTGTACAGTTTGGGTTGAACGCGTCCGCCTCGCTAGAAAGGAGCAGGGGGCCGCAACTGTAACCGATGGCACCACCGCAACGCAAATAACGGTAGTTGTCCTTGATGAGGGGAAAGGCCTGGGCACTGATTTTTGCCACATCCAGTTTGCCAGCCATGACCATCTCGTTCAAGGTCTGGACATCGGCGTAATGAACGTCCCACTCAAATGGGGAACCCTCGATGCCCACAATAAGGTTCTCGTAGATGAACGTGTCGTTGGGGCAGGTGGAGATTCCGAGAGAGAGGCGCATAATAAAATGTGGAATGTGGAATGTGTAATGTGGAATGACTAATCGGACATTAGTCATCGTGTTAAAGAAGTTGGGTTAGGACTTGTGTTTTGAGGGCGTCAAGGGCTTCGGGAATTTTCCAGGAGGACTCATCCCTATCCGTCGCGATGTTGCTTACGGCACGGTACTGGTAAGCGGGCACCCTAAAGGCATTGCATACGGCAAAGAAAGCTGCTCCCTCCATGGATTCCACCTGCACATCGAACAAGGATGACCTGCGAGAGGCCAAGTACTGCGTTCCTGTACAGCAGTTGACGGAAGCACCTGCCACCTGGGGGAATGTGGCTAGGGTCAGGGGCAAATCGCGTATATCCCCCCCCTTGTAAACAGACTCTTTTCCTGTAACCTGGGACCAAGGGACAAAATGGCCCTGGCGGTCCTGCACGCCCATGTCGGCCACAACCTCCGTTCCCACGCGAACCACGTCCCCCAACTGCAGGCCGCTTTCCGGGTAGGCCCCACATATACCCAAAAGGAACACCCTTTCGTATTTCTTTTGAGATAGGAAACGAGCCAGATTGGCAGAAAAGTCCGTGAGCCCTACCCCACCGATGGCTACTTCCACAGCAGAAGAAACAAGCACGGGGGTCGAAGAAGCAACCACGGCAGAAACCTTGGGAAACAACGCGCTGAATTCCTGCCTTGAAGCGAAGACTACCAAACTGGCGCCCATAGCACCCCCAAACGCTATTCCAATTTTTCGATGGAATCCTTGAATTCCGCTTCCAGCTCCGCCACACGGTTCAAGTCCAGATTCCAGGGCTTGTCCACTTCGCAGCGGGCCACCGCCACGGCGGTGGACTTGACCAGGCATTCCTCAAAGCCAAGGCCCTCGCCATCGGCATAGAGCCAGGCGGCAAAGAAGGAATCCCCGGCACCGATGTCGTTCTTGATGGTAATGGTAGGCGGTTGCAGCTGCAATCCCTGGAACTTCTTTTCTACAAAGCGGAAGGCACGGACAGGGGCATCCTCATTGGTCACCACCAGATTCTTGATGGGAAGCCTTTCCAAGACAGCAGTAGCGGTCATTTTCCAGAACTGGGGGCTGGAGGTTACCTGGGGTATTCCTAGGCGGGTCAAAAGTTTGCAGTATTCCTGCATGTTTATCTTCAAAAGTTCCACACCCTTTTCCAGCCAGGCGTCAATGCCCTCAATGGCGTCAACGAAAACCCGCTTGCCCGAAAAATCCACGGAATTAATCAGGTTCACATCAAAGGAATGGGGGAACGAACCACACAGGGCCACGTTCTGGGTAGAAGTCCAATGCTCGTTCAGGGTCTGTAGAAAATCCTGATTCTCGTTCTCGGACAGAACCGGAGAGGGTTCGATAAGTTCCGTGGTATCGCCACCGCTGACGATAGTGGTGCAAATGCGGGTAGGTTCCTTAATCCAGACCGGAGCCTGTTGTACCCCACAACCCGAAAGCTCATCAAAAATGCGGGAACCGTGTTCGGAACCCAAAAAATGCATAAGCAGGGGCACGCCACCCAAGTGCTGCAATACGCGTGCGCAGTTCACGCCCTTGCCCGAGGCATATTCCTCTACATTGGAAATACGGTGAACGCCGCCGGGGGTAAACTTGTCCAGAAAGAACAAGCGTTGCCATGCGGGGTTAAGACCGATGATAAGGATTTCCTGGGGCATAACTCCTCCTAGAAGTTTACCTTGTAGAACTTGCGTTTGCCCACCTGGATAACCAGCTGGTCTGCGCCCTTGATTTCAAAGGTAGCCTGCGGGTCGGCAAGTTTTTCGCCGGCAATCTTTACGCCGCCGTTCTGGACCATGCGGCGGGCTTCGCCTTTGCTTGCAAAGGCCTTGACTTCGACGAGCAGGTCCAGGGCACCATAGGTGCCGGCCGCCACGCTGCATTCGGCAGCATCGCTGGGGATGGCGTTACCACTATGGATTTCCCGTTCCTTGGCAGCGGCGGCCTCGGCGGCGTCTGCACCGTAGTACTGCGTCACGATGTCGATGGCCAGACGATGCTTGGCGTCGTTGGGGTTCATCTTGCCTGCGGCAATGTCAGCCATCATCTGCTTGATTTCTGCCAGCGGAACGTTGGTCAAAAGTTCAAACCAGTTTTCGACGATGCTATCGGCCAAGCTGTAAATCTTGTGGTACATCACGTCGGCCGGTTCGTTCAAGCCCACGTAGTTGCCGATGGACTTAGACATCTTGACCTTGCCGTCGGTACCGAGAAGGATGGGCATAAAGAGACCGATCTGCGGTTCCATGCCTTCGAAAAGCTGCAGGTCACGACCGCGAAGCACGTTGAACTTTTGGTCGGTACCGCCCAATTCCACGTCGCTATTGATGGCGACGGAATCGTAGCCCTGCATCATCGGGTACATGAACTCGTGCAGGCTGATGGGCGTATTGGCGGTATAGCGGTTGTGGAAGTCTTCACGTTCCAGCATCTGGGCCACAGTAAACTGGCCCATGAGTTCGGTCACCTTGCTGAAGGGGAGCTTGGAGAACCATTCGCCGTTGTAGTGGATTTCCACCTGTTCGCGGCGGACAACCTTGAAGAACTGTTCCTGGTATTCCTTGGCGTTTTCGAGCACCTGTTCGTGGGAAAGACGCGGACGGGCCTTGTTGCGGCCGCTGGGGTCACCAATCTGGGCAGTATAGTCACCCACGATAAGCACCACGGTATGTCCCAAGTCTTGGAACTGGCGGAGCTTGCGCATCACGACGGTATGGCCGAAATGCACATCCGGAGCCGTGGGGTCCACACCCATCTTGATACGGAGGGGCTTACCCGTTTCGTAAGACTTCTGGAGTTTCTTTTCGAGTTCGTCTTGCGGCACGATATCGACTACGCCGCGCATCAAAATTTCAAGCTGTTCTTTTACAGGACGGAATTGCATTTTTGTAATCTAAAGGTTGAAATTAGTCTGTTTGCTTTCTTCGGGGTAAATATAGAATTAGTTGCAGGTCAGGTTTATTCCACAACGCGGAGGATATTGTATTTTCCTCCACCCATGTCGCCCCAAAGGGCATAGAAAGTCCCCTGAGAATCCACAATCAAGTCGACATAATTGTCCTTGGTTTTGCAAGCTTCCTGAACCTTGAAGTCCTTTCCATTCCTCGAAGCAAAAACATACCTGCTGCCAACCGCAACCAAAGTTCCATTTGAAACAACCATTGAAGCGACTGTCATTTGGGTTTTGGCTCGGTAATCTCCATTTACCAAATTTACGCGAGTCCAGTTCATCAGGTCTTTCGAATAATATAAAACTCCGTCTCCGCCCCTCCCTGCGTTCAAAACATACACCTCTCCAATATGGGCAAGGGACCACCCTACATTGTCCATTAAATAGGTCGTATCCCAAGTAATCATATCCCTGGAATGAAGAAGTGCGGTTTCCCAGCCCACATCAACCCATTCACCGGCATTATTCAGGATTGGTTCATTGTAGCTAACTAGAACAAAGTGAGCCGTATCATTAGAGAAAGCATCATAAACTGAGTGAATCCCTTCCGTAAAATCAAAAGCAATCGGATTCCAAACGGATGCATCCTCCGAATAATAGAGTTTGTCATTTTCGCTTTTGTAGAAATACTTGTCATCGCAGGTCAACCAAAGACCACTATGAATATCACCCGGAACAGGATCGCAAGTCCAATTCCTCCCATCTTCCGAATGGCATATCTCGCGGCCCTCGTCAGGTGCATAACCACCAGAGCGAATCAACGCCAGTTTTTTCCCCACAATGCAAAGATTGTTACCTTCCTGCTCGTATAAATAGTGATCAAAGGCGGCAAGCTTCTGCCAAGAAGTAGCCCCACTCTTCTTGACATAGAAGGTATCTATGGCAGGATCTTTGTCATGGCCGTAGAGTCCATAATTATTGGGATGGCGGGGTATGGCAATCAGGTCATCGCCATAAAAGCCAAAACTCTTAATGTAATACGATGTATCTTGTTTAGGTGAAGAATCAAATTGCAGAACATCTACCGTTTCACAGGATAGTGTCGGTGGTTCAACATACTCGACAAAGGTATCTACAACCGCTCCAGAAGAAAGCTCTTCCGAAGAAGACGAAAGTCTTGCCTCAAGGTCCTTAATGTCAAAAGCGCTAGAAGAATCATCGGAGCAACTGCAAACAAGGGTGATGATTGTGGCCAATAAGAAGATCTTGGAAAAAAAATTCATAATACTTTACTTTGCGAAGGAGTTCAGATCTATACCCAGTTGATTAATCTTGTAGGTAAGGATTCTGGGTGTGGTGGAAAGACTACGTGCCGCAGCAGCCACTTTCCCCCTACTGCTCTTGAGGGCGTCGGAAATAATGTCTTTTTCGTAAGCTTCCACCATCCGTTTCAAATTCCCCGATACTGGCGTGCCGCTAGTTTCGGCAGTCTGCAATGTAGTTGGGAAATGGTGGGGGTAAATGACATCTTCATCCGTCACAAGCACAGCACGTTCAATGCCGTTTTCCAATTCGCGGACGTTTCCGGGCCACGGGTAGCTCATGAGCATGTTGATGGTGGTGCGGGCCAGGCGGCGTACGTTCTTACCCACAATGCGGCAGTAGTGTTCCACGAAGTGGTCCGCCAAAAGGACGATATCCGTCTTGCGGTTGCGCAGGGGCGGAACGTAAATGGGGAAAATATGCAGTTGGTAATAGAGGTCTTCGCGGAAGGTTCCCTCTTCCACCATCTGCTGGAGGTTCTTGGTGGTGGCCGCAATCACGCGGACATTCACCTTCTTTGCGATGCGGGCACCAATGCGTTCCACTTCACCCTGCTGCATTAGGCGCAAGAGTTTTACCTGCAGGTTTGGCGAAAGCTCCCCCACTTCGTCCAGGAACAGCGTACCTCCCTCGGCTTGTTCCACACGGCCCGGAGTCTCGGCAAGGACCCCTACCAGGGCGCCGCGTTCGCTGCCAAAAAGTTCGCGGTCCAAAACCGATTCTGGCATGGATGCGCAGTGGACGCGGACGAAAGGTCCCATGTTGCGGTCGGAGCGGTAGTGGATGGCTTCTGCCACCAGCCCCTTGCCGGTGCCCACCTCCCCCACGATGAGCGCAGGCAGGGGGCTGCGGGAAACCTGGTCTATCTGCGCATAGACCCGCTGCATTTCGCTGGAACGTCCGATGATGTTGTCAGGCTGAAAACGGTCCTTGAGTTCCAGAGTCAGGCGCTCGTTTTCCGCCTTCAAAAGTTCGTTTTCTTCCCGGGCTTCGCGCCGCAGTTTCACGGCCGCCGCCAGCATCTGGGCGATGATTTCCAGCAGGCGGAGTTTTTCGGGAAGTTCTTCTTCTACCGGGTTCTGGACGTCGGCACTGAAGGCGCCAATGACCTGGTGTTCCATAATCACAGGCACGCAAAGGAAGGCCTTGTCCTCGGTCTTGCCTCGCCCCGTGCGGTCCAGGAAGTCCGGATCCTTTGCGACAGAGGGAATGATGATGGGCTTGCCCGTTTCCACCACGCGACCCGTGATACCTTCACCGACTTTATAACGGCCCTTGCGTGCCTGGCGGCTGGAAAGGCCTTCCGCTATTTCGATGGAGATTTCTCCGGTGTGACGGTTGTAAAGAGTGAGGGTGGCATGCTCTACGCCCATGATGGATTCCACCACTTCCAAAATCGGGTGGGCGACACTTTCAAAATCAAGCGTCTGGTTCAGGATGGAACTGATCTTGTAAAGCAGTTCCAGTTCCTGGATTTTGGATTGTTCGCGGTTCGACATTGCTCCGCTAAAGATAGGAAAGAGTGAAGGAGAAAAGCAAATTAAAAAATGCCCGGAAGAACCGAGCATAATAAAGCGGGACTGGATCCTTCACTTCCGCAATTCAGATTCTGAACTACTTCAATGCGTCCTGCACAAGAGCGCTAGCGCGCTTGGCGTCGAAACGGCCCTTGACCTTGGGGGAAAGTTCCTTCATGATCTTTCCCATGTCCTTGGGGCTGGAGGCTCCGGTAGCAGCCTTGATTTCGGCAATAAGGGCCTTGACCTCTTCCTCCGTCATTTCGGCGGGCATGTACTTGCGGTAAAGGGCAATGCAGGCTTCTTCGGCAGGAATCTTGTCCATGAAGCCCCCCTTCTTGAGGATGTCGATGGCTTCCTGCTTTTGCTTCACACTGCGGGCAAGAACGTCGACACACATTTCATCGGTGATGCTGTCGGTAATCTGTGCCGGGGTGGCCCCCTGCTTCATAGCCTCGTTCTTGATGTCGGAGTGGAGGGTACGAAGGGTGCCCAGGGTTTCGGCGTCGTGGGCCTTCATGGCAGCCTTGACGTCATCGAGAATCTTTGTAAGAAGTGCACTGCTCATTTTTTACCTCGGGCGGATTACGCCCCGCACCTGGCATTCTGGTTTAACCTCTAGAAACACATAACGAGCCACCGGTCCTGGACCGACGACTCATTACAAAAAAGATGCCTTTAACGATTAGTAGAGACGCTTGCGGTTCTGGTCAGCAATCTCTTTGAGGCGCTTGCGGCGGGCAGCCGTTTCAATGCGCTTCTTTTCTTCGGAAGGCTTTTCGAAGCGCTGACGCTTCTTGACATCGGAAATGATGCCGTTCTTTTCGCAAGACTTGGTAAAACGCTTGAGAGCGCGTTCGAAAGGTTCGTTGGACTTAACAATTACGCCGATCACGATTATCCTTTGGTTAAAATTCGGTTTGGGTAGCCAAATATATTTAACTGAAAGGGGTTCGTCAAGGGGTGCCAGTCCGGTGCCCCAAAAGTCCTTTTTTACGTTTTTCATACACTTTTTTCATTTATAACTTGCGGATTGACAAAGACTTATGTATATTATGGACAAATAAATCCCCATTTTGGGGGAATAAACAAGAAAAACGGAGATTTCAATGAAATCACTCTCGGTTTCCACCCTGATTACGGCAGCTTTTGCATGCCTTATGCTTACCGCCTGCGACAGCAGCGAGGAAGACATCGTCCCCCAGATGACCATCAAAAAGCCGGCAAAGACGGCTGAGGCCGGTGCCCCGGCAGGTGACGAGCCAGAACTGGTGGCTATCCAGTCCCTCTCCGCCAAGAAGGGCAAGAATGTCCAGGGTAAGACCGAAAAGGTCCAACTCCCTCCGGGAAGTGTTAAACCCGAAGAAGACGGCCAGTACGTGATTCAGGTCAGCATCCAATCTTCTAAGAAGGCCGCCGATGCCATCGTGCAGAAACTCGCTGCTCAAGACATTGAAGCCTATGTGGCGGAAGTGGAAAATCCGGGTGAACTGGAAGGAACCTTCTACCGCGTGCGTATCGGCTACTTCTCTACCGTGCAAAAGGCTCAGGCCTATGGCCAAGATGTTCTGGCCCAGTTGAACTTTGCTTGGTGGGTGGACAATAGCAATAATGATGAAGTGGGCAAGCCCTCTTCTGACGACAGCTCTATGGAAACGGCACAGCCTGCCGCTCAGCCCGCACCGGCTGCTAAGCCCGTTGCTCAGCCCGCTCCCGCTGCTGCTCCTGCACCGGCTGCCAAGCCCGCTGCTGCTCCTGCACCGGCTGCAAAGCCCGCTGCTCAGCCTGCTCCCGCTGCCGCTCCTGCACCGGCCGCCAAGCCTGCTGCTCAGCCTGCTCCCACTGCCGCTCCTGCACCGGCCGCCAAGCCTGCTGCTCAGCCTGCTCCCGCTGCTGCCCCTGCACCGGCCGCTAAGCCCGCTGCTCAGCCTGCTCCCGCTGCCGCTCCTGCACCGGCCGCTAAGCCCGCTGCTCAGCCTGCTCCCGCTGCCGCTCCTGCACCGGCTGCAAAGCCCGCTGCCGACGTGGTGGACGACTGGGAATAACTCCAGATTTTCAAGCATAAAAAAAGAGCCCTGTGGGGCTCTTTTTTTATTCCCCCCGTTTTTCTAAATTTGCAACATGCACGCAAAAAAGCCCAAAGTTTTTGTTGTCCACTTAGGATGTGCCAAGAACCAGGTCGATGCAGAAAACCTGGTCGGTGAAATGTTACACGCAGGTTTTATCACTTGTGATAGTGCCGCAAAAGCGGATTACATCTTGGTGAACACCTGTGGGTTTATCGAGGCTGCGAAAGAAGAATCCATCAACGCCATCCTCTCGCAAGTCAAAGGCAAGAAGGCAAAACAAAAACTGATTGTTTCGGGTTGCCTCTCTGGCAGGTACGGCACGGAACTGGAAAAGGAAATTCCCGAAGTGGATTTTTGGGTGGGCACCTATAAACCGGGCGAGCTGCTGAAGAAAATGGGTATCGTCGCTCCGCAAAACTGCGATGCCGAGAACCTGCCGCGCATGAACCTGGGCGGGTTCAAACACCACGCCTATTTGAAAATTGCCGAAGGTTGCAACCGTCGCTGTGCTTACTGTGCCATACCGCTAATCCGCGGCAAGCAGGTTTCCCGTTCCATCGAGGACATTGTTGCAGAGGCAAAAGAACTTGAATCCCAAGGCGTCCAAGAAATCACATTGATTGCTCAAGACACCACCTACTTTGGCCGTGAAAAAGGCAAGAAGGGCGGCACGTTGGCTGAGTTGCTCCGTGCAATTCTCGCCAATACAAACATTCCTTGGATACGTACACTATACTGGTACCCCATGTTCGTGGACGACGAACTGTTGGACCTGATGGCCAAAGAGCCGCGACTGGTAAAGTACGTGGATATGCCTATCCAGCACGCCAGCGACAATGTGCTCAAGAACATGAAGCGCAACTACCGCAAGAAGGAACTGGTGGATATTCTGCACAAGATTCGCGAGCGCATTCCAGGAGTCACGTTACGCACAACAGTGCTCGTGGGGTTCCCCGGCGAAACCCATGAAGACTTTGAAGAACTGATGGAACTTCTAGAAGACATTCAATTTGACCACTTGGGCGGATTCGTGTTCAGCCCCGAAGAAGGGACTCCCGTGATGGAAATGGACCTGCCCACAGTGGACGAAAGCGAAGCCCGTGCAAGGTTAGATGCGGTAACGGACCTTCAAGAGGAACTGGACGCTGAACGGGCCGAAGCGATGATTGGAAAAACAGTCCGCATTATCATCGACCAGGTGGCCGAAGAAAGCGAGTACCATTTCTATGGACGCACCGAAGGCAACTCCATGGAGAACGACGACATCGTGAAGGTACTGGAAGGTGACGCCGATGTGGGCGAATTCCACGATGCGTTAGTGGTGGACGCCGAGCCGCATGAACTGATTGTGAAACTATTGTGATGCGATTGTACACAATAAAAGGGTATCCTAGAAGGATACCCTTTTATATATACCTGTGATGCGATTCGAACGCATGACCTCTTCCTTCGGAGGGAAGCACTCTATCCAAACTGAGCTACACAGGCGAATGCAGCAAAGATAGTAAAAGAAAAGCCCACATCCGTGGGCCTTTTCAATTAACAACTAGCGGCCAGAACGTGATCTTTCTTTTTCACGTTCACGACGACGCTTTTCGGTGTCATCCGGGAAGAATTCGGGGAGGGCGTAACCGATAGCAATACCGAACACGATACCCGTCTTGCTCATACCGTCCTTGTTCACGACGGCAGACTCCAATTCCTCTTGCCTCTTGTCTTTCCAACGGAGGCTGGGGTTGGATTCATCCCACTTGGACAGCTTCGGAGCATAATACATACCGAAGGAGAACTGCAGGTAATACCATTCGTTTGTCAAGTAAGCAATAATGGCATCGAACTGGACACCGTCCACCTTAATCAAAGGACGTACACCTTCATCAGGCTGCACGTTGTGGTCGAAATACACCGTACCATAAGAAACGGAAAGGCCCAAATGCAAAGGATTCTTGGGGAACAGGTAATAGTTGATACCCACTTTGTAACCCGTGCCACCTTCCAGTTCAATATCATCAAAGTCTGTGTCCGTACCCTTGGGCAAGAAACCAAAGGAAGCGTAAGCACCAATGTGCCAACGGGTAATGTATTCGGCACCAGCACCAAAGCCCATACCCATACCGGTTTCGCCCATGAACGGATAGCGAGAACCCATACCGATCTGCAGCATCAAGCGGTCCTTGAGCCAGTCACGACGACGCAGAGAGTTTGCGTATTCGTCAGCACGCTGGTCCTCTTCGAACTTTTTGCGGGCCTCCATGTCTTCTCTCTTGGAACGGCTCATGCCAGTATCTTCGGCATCCTCAAATTCATCGTCCGAACCGGCACCGGCGGACTCCGCAGGAGCGGCAGCCTCAGTATTGCCAGCAGAAGCAGCCCCAGCGTCATCATCAAAATCATCAAACTCGTCGGCCCAGGCAAGGAACGCCGTCAGGCACAGAGTCAAGCACAATTTTTTAAACATTCAAAGCCTCTGATTAGTAAATCGCTTTTGGAATATAACTTATTTATCGCTTTTTTTCTATTCTATCCGTGTAAAAAATGCTTTATTTTCGTTAAAAACCGCGAAATTAACGTTTTTTTTGCCATAAGGATTCATTCCATTTTTTGCAATTTCGCCTTTATGGAACCTAGGGCTATTTCGCATTGCATCAGGACAGGGATTCGCCGGTTGTCGTCGGTAAACCAGATAAAGATCCGCCCCTTGGAATTGAAAATGCCATCTCCGTCCAGCATAGGTTCCACCTTAATGGTGTTGAACGTGCCCATATCCGTTTCCAGGGATTCCTTGCCATGAACCACCACTTTCAGTTCGTAACGTTTTTTGCCGCTGACTGCAGAAAAGCGGGAAGTGTCCCCCACCGTTAGCGGCATGGTGCGGACAAAGTAGAATGCCGACATGATGCTGTGTTCCACACCCTGGATAGCGACCGCAGTATCGGCGGAGCGTTTAACCTTACGGGTCTTCATGTCGGTGAATACCGTGTCGGAAAGCCACGCCTTTTCGCCCTTGCGGTCGAACCGGATGACGGACTTGTTGTGGAACTTGCCCTCGTGCAGCTGTTTGCGGAACACTTCGGTCATTAAGCCCTTGTTGCGCACGCGGGTGTAGATGGTATCTGCCACCGGGTAAATCTTATTGATGGTCTTGTTGCCCGTGGCAAAGGTGAGGAATTCCGTTTTGCCGTCGGCAATGGGTTTGACTTCCAGAGTCGCGTAGCCCGCTGTAACAAAGCCCCAGCTAAGAGAGAACATCAGCTTTTCTCCCTTCATCCAAGGGGCTTTTACTTCGGGCAAGTTGGGCTCGCCCGCAAAGCATGCAGCCACAAGGAACGCCACGAATGCGGCGACCTTGACGCTGAACTTGACACTCCCCCTAGACATTAGGAGAACTAGGCCTCGATATCACCGAGACTCTTGCGGTAAGCAACGAGCTTTTCACGGACGGCGGGGTCAGCGATGGCGACGATGTGGGCGGCGAGGTAACCGGCATTCTTGCCGTTACCGATGCCGACGGTGGCCACCGGGATTCCCGGGGGCATCTGCACGATGGAGTGCAGGGCATCGACGCCGTTGAGCGGGCCGCCAGCGCAGGGCAGGCCAATGACCGGAAGGATCGTGTGCCCTGCGAGCACGCCCGGGAGGGCTGCAGCGAGGCCTGCGACACCGATGAGGACCTGGAGGCCTCGCCCGGCGGCTTCGCGGGCATACTTTGCCGTAGCGTTCGGGGTGCGGTGAGCGGAGAGAATGTTGAATTCCCACACGACGCCGAACTGGTCGAGCACGGCGGTGATCTTGTCTACAGTTTCCTGGTCGGACTTGCTACCGGCAACGATACCGACCTTTGCATTCTTAGTCATCTGGAAAATCGGCTCGACCGACTTCTTTGCACTAGCTTTCTTTGCCATAAAAGACCTTCCTTATTTTGCGAGCCTTGCAAGACCCTTCTTGCCGATGTCCTTGCGGTAGAACTTGCCTTCGAACTGAACCTTTTCGCAAGCGGCGTAAGCGATGTTCAAAGCTTCCTGGAGCGTTGCACCATGGCCCACCACGCCAAACACGCGGCCACCGTTGGTCACGAGCTTGCCATCAGCCATCTTGGTACCGGCATGGAGCACCTGGGCGCCGTTCTTTTCTGCGTCCTCGATACCTGTGACAACCTTGCCCTTTTCGTAGGAGCCCGGATAACCGGCGCTGGCGAGCACAACGATAGCAGAGCTACCCTTCGGGGCTTTCGGGGCACCGAGTTTTGCCAGTTCGCCCTTTTCGGCGGCATCAAACAAGGCGAGCACGTCGCCGTCGTAGAGCGGAAGCACAATCTGGCATTCGGGGTCACCGAGGCGGCAGTTGTATTCCACAACCTTCGGACCCTTGGAGGTCACCATGATGCCCACGTAGAGAACGCCCGTGTAAGGCTTGCCTTCGGCGGCCATGCCCTTGAGGGTCGGTTCGATAATAGTCTTCTTCACTTCGTCGAGGAGGGCATCCGTCACTACCGGAGCCGGGCTGTAAGCGCCCATGCCGCCAGTGTTGGGGCCCTTGTCGTCGTCAAAGACGCGCTTGTGGTCCTGGGCGGAGCTGAGGATCACGTAGTCCTTGCCGTCGCAAACCACGAAGATGGAGGCTTCTTCGCCGTCCATGAATTCTTCAATCACGACCG
>Ga0265298_10004975_pt1 | contig 16815 bp, 15 predicted proteins | sample AusTroGonzalo_MG_3_FD_193486 | JGI IMG/M metagenome (GOLD analysis project Ga0265298, IMG submission 193486) | Bovine rumen microbial communities from tropical cattle in Woodstock, Queensland, Australia - Gonzalo_01 | ecosystem: Host-associated > Mammals > Digestive system > Stomach > Rumen ... | reverse complement strand
TGACGAGGTGCTGGAGGACGGTACCTATCTGAAATGGTACGAGGAAGCCGGGGAACGGGCAGCAGAATTGGGGCTGTAAGCAAAGCAGCAAAAGCGTACCGGATCTGAAGGGGGAACACGCGTGAAGAGGATCAAAGGCAGCCTGGCAGGCTATGCCCTGCTGGTGCTGGCATGTCTGGCAGTCAACTGGGGAGGGGATCAGATTGTCTCCCGGCTGAACTGGCCGGTCTGGCTGGATTCAATCGGTACGGTGGTGTGTGCTTATGTCGCAGGGCCGTTCTGCGGTGCAGTGGTCGGCATTACGACAAACCTGCTCGCTCATATCCTGTACGGGATTCCGTGGTTCTATGCAATCGTCAGCGTGATCATCGCGATCATCGTCGGCTTCGCCGCCCGGAAGCGGATGCTGAACCATCTGCTGGGCACGCTGAGCGTCGGTGTGGTCCTGGCGGCATCCACGTCGCTGGCCGCTTTTGTCCTTAACTCGATCCTCAACAACGGCAGTACGGGCAGCGCCTGGGGCGACGCGGTGAAGGGTTTCCTGATGGAGCGGGGGCTGAGCGCCTGGCTGAGCCTGTTCCTCGGCGAGCTGTATATGGAACTGGCGGACAAACTGCTGATCCTGCTGGTGCTGTATCTGATTACGAGATTGATCCTCGGTATCTATTTCAAAACGCATCCCGAAAAACTGGCGCAGATGCTGGCGGAGCAGGAAGCGGCAAAGCGCGTGACAGCAGTCCTGCTGGCAGTCGGAATCGGACTGGCCGCTTTTGCGGTGCCCGCGACCTGGGCAAAGGGCGAAGGCATGACGCCCGAGGTTAACTATAATGACTATGTGCAGACGATCTATTCCAGCCAGAACGGTCTTCCCTGCGGCGAGGCGAACGACATCGCCATCACCGGGGACGGAATCATGTGGATCGGCACCTACGCGGGCCTGTACCGTTACAACGGACGGGAGTTCCGCTGGATGGACGGGTTTGACTCCGTGCGCAACGTCAACTGCCTGTACGTGGATGAGGAAGGACGCCTGTGGATCGGCACAAACGACAACGGCCTGTCCATCGTGATCAACGAGCAGGTGGTCAACGTTATCGACCAGAGCCAGGGGCTGCCGGCGAACTCGGTCAAGTCCATTATCAAAAGCTCGGACGGCTACTACTATATCGGAACGACGGGCAGCATGCAGATCCTGACGCTGAACAACGGCCTGAGAAAACTGAACACGATTGCCGAAGCATCCTACGTCGACCATTCGGCGGCGGATGACAGCGGAAATGTGGCGGCTGTGAACAACAGCGGCGTGCTGTTCCTGATGCAGCAGGGGCAGATTGTTTCTTCCCGGCAGCTGCCGGAGAGTCAGGCCGTCTTCAAGAGCTGCGCGTTCACCCCGGACGGATACCTGCTGGCGGCTACGACGGAGAACGAGATCTACAAATTCGATATCAGCAGGGGCTGGTTCGAGCTGCTGAGGGTATACCAATGCCCGGAACTCAAGAGCATCAAGAACCTGCAGTATATTGAGAACGGCGAGCTGTTTGTCTGTGCGGACAACGGTATCGGCCATATCGACAGCGAAGGAACCTTTGAAAAAATCAACACCAACGACTTTAACAACTCCATCGACAACATGCTGATGGACTATCAGGGCAACCTTTGGTTCACTTCTTCCCGGCTGGGCCTGCTGCGCCTGGCACCGTCGGACTTCCGGGACATCTACAGCACGGCCGGCATGGACAACCGGGTAACCAATACTGTCGTCCAGTGGCAGGGCACCTATTACATCGGCACGGACAAGGGCATGGACGCGGTGGACCTGAAGGGAAAAAACCAGGTTGTCAACGAGCTGACGGAACGCTTCAGCGGCATCCGGATCCGCTGCATGCTGGTGGACAGTGAAAACCACCTGTGGATCTGCACCTACGGCAGCGGCCTGGTGGAGATCGACCCGGACGGGACGGAACACGTATACAACAAGGACAACGGCGCCTTCGGTAACCGCGCAAGGGTGGTCACCCAGCTGCGGGACGGGACGATCCTGGCGGCGGGCGACACCGGGCTGAGCTTTATCCGGGATCATCAGATCCAGGATACGATCGTGTATGCCGAAGGGCGGATCAGCAGCATGGTGCTGACGATCACGGAACTGCCGGACGGCAGGATCCTGGCGGGTACCGACGGGAACGGCATTGCCATCATTGAGAACCGGGAAGTAACCCGGATGCTGACCCGGCTGAACGGGCTCAGCAGCGAGGTGATTCTGCGGACGGTGCTGGATGCCAAAACCGGCGGTGTCTTCGTGGTTACGAGCAACGGTCTGTGCTACATGAACACGGACAACACGATCCGGCAGCTGGACAACTTCCCTTATTTCAATAACTACGACGTATGGATCAAGGGGACGGATACCCTGTTTGTCCTTTCCAGTGCCGGAATCTATATTGTGGACCGGAACGAACTGCTCAGCGGGCGCGACAACATCAACTATGAACTGCTGGATACCCGGCGGGGCCTGAACAGCAGCCTGACCGCGAACGCCTGGACATGGTTCAACGACGAGACGGGCGAACTGTACCTTCCCTGCGATACGGGTGTGTTTGTGATCAACACCAACAGCTTCTCCTCCGGGACGACGGTCTACCGTATGAGCGTTCCCACGGTCAGACTGGACGGTACAACCCTGCGGGTGGACAGACACACGACGCTGAAGATTCCCCGTGGAGTCAGCCGCGTGGAGCTTTACCCCGAAGTCATCAACTACACGATCCAGGATCCCTATGTAGGATATAAGATGGACGGTTTCGACAGCGACTGGACGATTGTGCCGCAGGCTTCCCTGAACTCCATCGTCTATACCAATCTGCCGACCGGAGACTATACCTTCCATCTGGCGGTGTTTGATAACAACCAGGAAAACATTATTGCTGAGCGGAGCTACAGCCTGTCGAAGGCGAAGGAGATGTACGACAACAACTGGTTCATCTTCTATATGCTGCTGGTGCCGGTTTTTGCCATTGTCTGGGTTGCCTGGCTGCTGATCGTCCGGCATGAGAACAAGATGAAGGCTGAACTGGCCCAGGCGAACAAACTGGTCGAGATGGGCAAGCAGACGGTCATCGCCATTGCCCGCACGGTCGATGCCAAGGATCAGCGCACAGCCGACCACAGCAAACGCGTGGCGATTTATTCCGCCCAGATCGCGAAAGAATACGGCATGGACGAAAAACAATGCCAGGATATCGAATGGGCCGCGCAAATGCATGACATCGGCAAGATCGGCATTCCGGACGCGATTCTGAACAAACCTGCCCGCCTGACGGATGAAGAATACGCCGTGATGAAGTCCCACACCACTCGGGGCGCCGAAATCCTGAAGGATTTCACCCTGCTGGACAACGTCATCGAGGGCGCGGAGTTCCACCACGAGCGGTATGACGGACGCGGATACCCCAAAGGCCTGTCCGGGGAGGATATCCCGCTGTATGCCCGGATTATCGGTGTAGCGGACGCCTTTGACGCGATGACGGCCAACCGGATTTACCGCAAGCAGATGGACTTCAGCTATGTGCTGGGCGAGATGGAGAAAGGCCGCGGGACGCAGTTTGATCCCCAGTTTGTGGATATCCTGCTGAAACTGATCCGGGACGGTACGATCAACCTGAACCAGATCTATCATGTTTCCAAGGAAGAGAGCGATCAGGCGGAAACCGAGGCGGCGGAACGGGCAGCTGATGTCAAAAAGGAAGCGGAAAACACCCTGAGCTCCGGCAGCGTCTCTGACCGGAAGGATCCGGAGCAAGGAGGAAAAGCATGAAAATCAAACGCTTTTTCGTCACTGTGATCGTATGTGCCGTTGTGCTGATCGCGGCAGCGCTGCTGACCGGATTCTGGAATGACAGACCGAACAATGGGATCCTGAAGGTCGGCTTTGTGTATTCCGAGGATGAAAGCACGCCCTACACAGCCAACTTTGTTATGGCTCAGCGGGCACTTCAGACGGAATATGCCGGGAAAATCGAGGTTATGTTCAAGAGCAACATCCTCGCGCGGGAGTCGGAGCAGCCCATGCGGGACCTGATTCGCAGCGGGTGCCGGATCCTGTTTATCAACATGGATACGGATATCCCGATCACCCTGGCCAGGGAGTTCCCGGAAGTTACGTTCTGCCAGGCTTCCATGCCGAACATCAGCATTGAAGGCGCACCGGACAACTATCATACTTTCAACGGGGAAATCTATCAGGCCCGCTATGTCAGCGGCGTTGTGGCCGGTATGAAACTGCGGCAACTGCTGGACAGCGGAGCTGTGCTCGCGAAGGATGCTTATGTCGGCTATGTGGCTGCGAACTCCACAGCCGAGGTTATTTCCGGCTATACGGCGTTTATTCTGGGCGTCCGCAGCGTGGCACCGGAGGCTGTTATGCGGGTCCGGTATACCGGAAGCTGGAGCAACTATAATGAAGAAAAGAAGCAGGCCAAAGAACTGATTGATGAAGGCTGTGTGATCATCTCACAGCATGTCAATACGATGGCACCGGCGGTGGCCTGTGAAGAAGCGGCTGCGGCAGGGCGAAGAGTTTATCACGTAGGTTACCATCAGAGCATGATGGATGTGGCGCCTTCTTCCGCCCTGGTCAGCATCCGGACAAACTGGGCTCCCTATATCATCCAGGCGGTACAGGCCGTGATGGATAACCGGAAGATTGAGGAAGCCGTTGAGGGAAATGTTCACGGAAATGACATGAGTGCCGGCTTCAGTGCGGGCTGGGTGGAATTGCTGGAAATGAACCGGTTTGTGGTTGCAGAAGGAACCGCGGAAAAGGTCGAAAAGGCCATCGACGGGCTGAAAAAGGGAAGAGTCAGGGTTTTCTACGGCAATTATATCGGCGTCAACCCGATGAATCCGACGGACACGATCGACCTGAATACGGAATATATCGAGAATCAGTATTCCTCCAGACCTTCCTTCAATTATATTCTGAAGGACTGCGTGATTATCGAGAATTGATTTCCGGATATTTTTCAGAAGGCGCTCTCCGGCGAGCCGCCTTCTTTTTGCATGGAAATGTTTCGAAATGAAACAAATAATAAATAAAATGTTGACATATGAAACATATTGTGCTACAATCCGAGTATCACAGGGAAAGGGCGATGAGGAATGAAGCAGGATTTCAGCTCAGTGATCCGCACCCGCAGGAACGCGCTGGGGCTGAACCAGGCCCGCCTGGCGGAGGAGGCCGGCGTCAGCCGGAATGCTGTCGCCGGATGGGAAACCGGGCATTCCAGGCCCGATCTCGGTACGGTTCCTTCCCTTTGCAAAGCGCTGGGGATTTCCATTGAAGCTTTCTTCGGGGAAGAGGCAGACCGAAGCGAAGAGGACCGACGGCTGCTGAAGTTTTTCGGCATGCTGGATCAGCGGGACAGGGAAGCGATCCTGTGGCAGATTGAGGCACTGGCTGAAGGGCGGAAAAGGCAGACTGCGGAAGAGAGACCCCAGGCGAAAAAGACGGCCGGCAGAATCAGGCAGGCAGATGAGTTTACGGTTCCCCGCTTTGTTACCGTTTATGCCAGCGATCTCGGGGCCGCGGCCGGGTTCGGGGCCGCGCTTGATGAGGCACAAGGGGAAGAGATCCACCTTCTGGCTGATGATGAGACGGAGCGGGCAGATGAGGTGATTACCGTTTCCGGACGCAGCATGGAGCCGACATTCATGGATGGAGACCGGGTGCTCGTCGAGCATACGGACCGCCTGCGCCCCGGGGAGATCGGCATCTTCCTGGTGGACAACGAAGGCTACATCAAGGAATACAGGGCGGACGGGCTGCATTCCCACAATCCGGATTACGGTATGATTCCTCTGAGCGGAGAAGAGACCGTCCGCTGCGTTGGCAGAGTGATCGGTAAACTGAAGGAAGAACAGATCCCGAATGAAGAGCAGCTCGACATGATCGAAGAGGCCGTAAGGTTCGAAGAGGGGAGAAAATGAAGATGAAAACAAAAACTGTCAGAAAGATCAATCAGGCGCTTCAGTTTGTTGCAGCGGGAGAATATGAGAAACCGGAGATCCGCCCGTGGCAGTATGTGCAGATGGAATATGAACGGGTGGGGATGATGGCTCCGATGACGGCCCCTGCCTTTGACAGCCTGGAGGACGCGCAGATCTGGATGTGCCTGGACGCGGAGTACAATACCCGCCTTCGGGAGCGTACCTGGCTCAAGGCGGTTTAAGCCTGAATATATTCTATTTGTTTGAGACCGGCTTCGGCCGGTTTTTTGATTGACGTACGGATTTGTGCTTGATAAAATGAAAAAGAAGTTCCATATCCTATCAGCGGAGGACGAAAATCATGTTAAGAAAAACCAAGATTATCTGTACGATCGGACCGGCCTGCGAAAACGAAGAAACCCTGACAGCCATGTGCCAGGCCGGAATGAACGTTGCCCGGCTGAATTTCTCCCACGGGACCCATGAAGAACATCTGAAACGGATTGAGCTGATCCGTTCCGTCCGGGAGAAACTGAATCTTCCGATTGCGATTATGCTGGACACCAAGGGGCCGGAATACCGGATCAAAACCTTTCAGAACGGGTCAGTGACACTGAAGGACGGGGATCGCTTTACCCTCACCACAGAGGATATCCAGGGCGATGAAACCCGGGTGGCGGTTACCTATGCGAAACTGACGGAAGAGCTGTCTGCCGGGGATACGGTGCTGATCAACAACGGGCTGGTAATCCTGAAGGTTGAAGAGATCAGGGGGAATGACGTGATCTGCCGGGTGCAGAACGGCGGTGTTCTGTCTGACCGGAAGAGCATGAATTTCCCGGGAAAGGTGCTGAAACAGGATTTCCTGTCCGAGCAGGATAAGAATGATCTTCTCTTCGGGATTGAGCATGAAGTGGACTTTGTGGCAGCATCTTTTGTTTCGTGCCGGGCGGATGTCCAGGCGATGCGGGATCTGCTGAATGAGAACGGCGGCAAAGACATCGATATCATCGCGAAAATTGAAAACCGGAGCGGCGTCGATCAGATAGAGGAGATCTGTGAGGTGGCGGACGGCATCATGGTTGCCAGGGGAGACCTGGGTGTGGAAATTCCATTTATGGAAGTGCCGGCGATGCAGAAATACCTGATCAGCAAATGCCGGATGCTTGGAAAGCGCGTGATTACCGCAACGGAGATGCTGGAGAGCATGATCCAGAATCCGCGGCCAACCCGCGCGGAAATCTCCGATGTGGCCAATGCTGTGTATGACGGATCGTCTGCGATCATGCTCAGCGGCGAGACCGCAGCGGGAAAATTCCCGGTGCTGGCAGTGCAGACGATGGCGGATACTGCAAAGTTCACGGAGGCCGGAATCGATTACGCGGAAAATTTCCGGACGATGGAGTTCAAGATCCGAAGCAATCTGGACGCGGTTTCCCATGCGACATGCTCCATGGCGGTGGATGTGGATGCGAAGGCAATCGTGGTCAATTCCATTTCCGGCAGGACGGCGCGGATGGTATCCCGTTTCCGCTGCCCGGTGAGCATCATCGGGACAACGGTCAACGAGCGGGCGTGGCGAAAGCTGAACCTGTCGTGGGGTGTGACGCCGGTGCTGTCGGAGAATTATACCTCCATAGACGTCATGTTCTGGCAGGATCTGAAGGTGGCACAGCAGCTCTTTGAACTGAAAAAGGGGGACAATGTTGTAATGACCGGCGGCCAGATCAACGGGGAACCGGGCAACACGAATACGATAAAAGTGGAAACCATTAAATGATGAAGATATCAAGGCAGATGAAACGGGGCGCGGCTCATAGGAACCGCGCCCCGATCATTTGATCATATTATTTTCTGTAACCGGTCAGATTTATTTCAGATACTGCTGCATCACGAAACCGGTTTTTCCGCCGTATTCGACTTCAGCCCAGCCGCCGGTAACACCCAGGACCATAACGGTTGTGCCGACTTCAAGACGGCCGTTATTACCCATGCCGTTCACGTTGGAAGTGCTCTTGTCGGGTTTGTAATGTACGTTCACGGCCTTGCCGTTCGGGCTGGTGATGACAGCGGAATAGGGCTGGAACTTCGCCTGGGTCGCCGGCGAAGACGGTTCCGTTGTTACTTCTGGCGCGTCGCCGGGCTTCGAAAGGTTCAGGAATTTGTTTTCAACATAACCAGTCTTTCCGTTGTAGGAGATCTTATCCCACTTGGAACCATGGCTGAGCACGGTTACGGCCGCTCCGTAAGGAACCTTAAAGATCACGGAGTAGTTGCCCGCTCCTTTACGCACGTTAAGCGCTTTCCTGTTGCCGGTGACCACGTAAGCGGTATAATTGGCGGCGGGAGCAGGATTGACATCGGGAACATTCGTCGGCGCAGGCGCGCTTGTGCTGATGAACTTGGTCATCATATAACCGGTGTTGCCGCCGACCTGAATCTTGTCCCAGGTGCTGCCGTGCTCGAGCACCTTGACCTGGGTGCCGGTGGAGTAGGAAGCGATGATCGGTGCGTTGCTGCTTGCGCTGGAACGGAGATTAACCTTCCGGTATCCGGCATTAAGCACCCAGGCATCATAACCGCCGCCGGTGACCGCATTACTTTTGGAAGCATTGCCGGAGGCAGTGACCTTTTTTCTGCTCAGAAGATCGTTGACCACGTATCCGTTGCCCAGATCTCCTGCGTTGACGTAGGAATATTTGCTTCCCCAGGAGAGAACGCTGACCTTTCTGCCCCTGGCAAGACTTGCCAGGGCAGCGAAATCACCGCCGGGGCCGGAGCGCAGGGCAGTATTATCATTGGTGATCCATCCGCTGCCTGAAGTGGCCTTTTTAATATATTTCGTCTGAACGTAACCCTCTTTGCCGGTGGTAAACTTCACGTAGGACCATCCGTCAGAAGTTGACTGCACGGTCAACACGAAATCAAGGCGATAGCTGGCAAGGACCTGTGCGCTTTCACTGGGCATCATGCGGACCTTCAGTGAGCTTGTGTTGACCCGATACCGGGTTGCAGCGGAAGCTACTCCTGCCGGAATCAGCAGTACAAGGATCAGCAGCAGGGCAAGCAAACGTTTTTTCATCAGGGTTCCCTCCATTTTAATAAAATGCCAAAAACACGATCAGCGCGAAACAGCCCGGGTCCTCTGCCAGGGCGATTCGTGACCACCATGATTATATACAAGTTTTTTCAAAAAGAAAACCCTTTTTTAAAGTTTTTTTACAATTGTATTTACATAATTCAATAGAATAGTAATTATTTCGAAGAAAGACCACAAGATATGGTGTTACAGGAGTCTTGACTTTATTACGGTAAAGTGATAACATGATAAAGCTTCATCCGTGAGGCTCATTTTGAATCGGATTACGGAGGAAAAAAGGATGCAGATTGATGACAGTGTCATGACCAGACAGGAGAGGATCAGCTTTATGCTGCGCTCACTGTATTCCGGGCACGGATATGAGCGTTACCGTATGAGCAAGTTTGAGGAATACGACCTGTACAGCCGGAACAAGGATTTCCTGTTTTCGGATGGAGTCATTACCTTTACGGATACCACCGGGCGGCTGATGGCGCTGAAACCTGACGTGACCCTTTCGATCGTTAAAAACCGGAAAGACACTCCCGGTACATTGCAAAAGCTGTATTACCATGAGAACGTTTACCGCGTGTCCGCGGCAGCAGACGGATTCCGGGAACAGACGCAGGTCGGGCTGGAGTGCATGGGCGAGGTGAACGATACCTGTATTGCCGAAGTGCTGCGCCTGGCAGCGGAAAGCCTTCGATTGTGCTCCGCGGAATTTGTGCTGGAAATCAGCCATCTGGGGATCCTGAACGCCTTTGTGGACGCGATCGCTCCGGACGAAAAGGTGAAACAGGCAATCCTGGCCTGCGCGGGGCAGAAGAATCTGCACGGAATCAGCGGGATCTGCCGGGAAAATCATCTGGCGGAAGGCGCCGGGAACGCACTGATCCGGCTACTGAGCCTTTACGGAACGCCCCGGACCGTAATGCCGAAAATCCGGGAACTGGCGGAGGAATACGGGGCAGGCGAAATGGCCGCTCAACTGGGCAGAGCGGTGGCCGGCTTTACCGGCAGTGACCTGGAGAACAAAATCCTGATTGATTTCTCTGCCACCGGAGATCTGAGATATTATAACGGAGTTGCTTTCAAGGGATTTATCAGCGGCATTCCCGGCAGCGTGCTTTCGGGCGGGCAGTATGACAAACTGATGCGCAAGATGGGACGGAAGGACAGGGCCATCGGTTTCGCGGTGTTCCTGGACATGCTGGAAAGACTGACGGAGGAGGAGACGGACCGTGCTTAATATCGCGCTGCCTAAAGGAAGACTGGGAGAAAAAGTATATGCCATGTTTGCGAAGGCGGGTTTTGAATGTCCGGAACTGCTGGAACCGGGACGTAAACTTATCTTTGACAATGAGGCTCTCGGCGTGAGATACTTCTGGGTGAAACCTTCGGATGTGGCGATCTATGTTGAACGCGGTGCAGCCGACATCGGCGTGGCGGGAAAAGATATTCTGCTGGAATACCGTCCGGACGTCTATGAACTGCTGGATTTGAAGGTGGGTAAGTGCCGGATGGCGGTAGCTGCGCCGAACGGGTTCCGGGATGATATGAACCGGACGCTGCGGGTCGCCACCAAGTTTTCCCGCATTGCGCGGGATTACTACACCTCGGTCGGAAGGGATATCGACATCATCCATCTGAACGGCTCCATCGAGATTGCACCGATCCTGGGCCTGAGCGATGTGATTGTGGATATTGTGGAAACGGGAACCACCCTGAAGGAAAACAATCTGTCGGTAATCGAAGAGATCGTACCGATCTCCGCCCGCCTGATTGCGAACAAGAGCGGCTTCAAATTCCGTACGGAGCAGATCGAACGTCTGACCGACGGACTTGGAAAGGAAGTGCTGCAAGCATGATCCGTATTATGAAATACGGCGAACTGCCCAACGAGGAGATCTTCGCCCGGTCCATGCCGACGGTAAACGTGGCGGACAAGGTGGCAGAAATTCTGCGGAATGTCCGGGAGAGAGGGGACGCGGCTCTGCGCGAATACACGGAGCGCTTTGATCATGCTTCCCCGGAAAGTCTGATTGTTACTCCGGATGAGATGCAGGAAGCGCTCGAAACAATCAGAACGACGGACCCGGAGTTTATGGGAGTGCTGGAGAAGGCGGCGGCCAATATCCGCAAATTCCACAGCCGGCAGGTGCGGAATTCCTTCATTATTAATGATGAACCCGGCATTGTGATGGGGCAGAAGGTCATCCCCGTGGACCGGGCCGGTCTGTATGTGCCGGGAGGGACGGCATCTTATCCTTCCACGGTGCTGATGGATGTCATTCCGGCCAAAATCGCAGGTGTGAAGGAAGTGATCCTGACTACACCTCCCGGACGGGACGGAAAGATCAATCCGGCGATCCTTGCTGCGGCAAGTATTGCCGGAGCGGACCGGATCGTGAAAGCGGGCGGCGCGCAGGCCATCGCGGCGCTGGCATTCGGAACGGAATCCGTGCCGCGGGTGGACAAGATCGTCGGGCCCGGGAATGCCTATGTGGCGGAAGCTAAGCGACAAGTCTACGGTACGGTGGCGATTGATATGATCGCCGGCCCGAGTGAGATTCTTGTTGCGGCGGACGGGAAGTCTAACCCGGTGTGGCTGGCGGCTGATCTGCTGAGCCAGGCGGAACACGACAAGGTTGCCAGCGCGGTGCTTGTAACGGATTCCATGGAGCTGGCGGAAAAGGTCCAGGAAGAGCTGGAAAGACAGATTCCGATGCTGGAACGCAGCGAAATTGCCCGGGAATCCATTGACCGGAACGGAAAGATCATCGTCGCGGAAACCCTGCGCACAGTGATTGATATTGCCAACGAAATTGCGCCGGAGCACCTGGAACTTTGCGTTGATAATCCTTTTGACCTGCTGGACAGCATCCGTCACGCGGGTTCGATCTTCCTTGGGAGACACTGCCCGGAGGCGCTCGGCGATTATCTGGCCGGACCGAATCATACTCTGCCGACGCAGGGAACGGCCAGATTCTCCAGTCCGCTGTCGGTGGATGACTTTGTAAAGAAAACGCAGTATACTTACTATACTAAAGAAGCCCTTGCCCGGGCAGCGAAAGACGTAGCTGTCTTTGCGCAAAAGGAAGGTCTGACCGGGCATGCGCGGAGCGCGACAATCCGAACGGAAGAATGAAAGGGATGGAGAAACGATGAGCCGGTTCTTTTCAGAAAAATATCTTGATCTGGAACCTTATGTACCCGGGGAAATGCCGAAAAACAGGAAAGAGATCAAGCTGAACACCAATGAGAATCCCTATCCGCCGCTGAAGGAAGTGACAGACGCGGTCGCGGAGGAAAGCAAAAAGCTGAACCTGTATTCAGATCCGGACAGCAGGGATCTGCGGAAAGCGCTGGCAGGCAACCTCGACGTGCCGGAAGATGAGATCATTGTAACAAACGGCTCGGATGAAATTCTGAACTTTGCGTTTATGGCGTTCTGCGACAAACATACCCCGGCGATTTTTCCGGATGTGACGTACGGATTCTATCCTGTATTTGCTCAGATCAATCAGATTCCTTATGAAGAGATCCCGCTGCGGGATGACTTCACGATTGATACCGGTAAATTCTACCAGGCGGCCGGAACGCTGTTTATCGCCAATCCGAATGCGCCGACGGCCATTGCCCTGGAGCGGGACGAGATTGAGGAGATCCTGAAACGCAATGCCTATAACGTGGTTGTTGTGGATGAAGCCTATGTGGATTTCGGGGCGGAGAGCTGCCTTCCGCTGGTCAAAGATTATGATAATCTGCTGGTCACGCGGACCTTTTCCAAGTCCCGTTCACTGGCCGGCGCCCGGCTGGGTGTCGGTATCGCACAGCCGGAACTGATCGCGGATCTGAACGCGGTGCGGAATTCCACCAATCCATACAACGTGAACCGGCTGACCGCGGCAGCGGGGATCGCCTGCCTGAAACATGACGATTACAACATGGAAAACTGCCGGAAAATTATCGAAACCCGTACCTGGAGCGAACATGCCCTGAAGGATCTCGGGTTTGAAATGACGACATCCCGGACCAATTTCCTCTTTGCCCGGCATCCGGATATTTCCGGCGAAAAACTGTATGAGGAACTGAAGAAACGAGGAATCCTGATCCGGCACTTCAAGGGTGAGCGGGTCCATGATTACAACCGGATTACCGTCGGCACACCGGCACAGATGGAGAAACTGGTTGCGGCAATCAAAGAAATTCTGGAGGCAGGAGCATGAGAAGTGCTGAAGTAATCCGCAAAACCGGGGAAACGGATATCCGGGTAAAACTGATTCTCGAAGGAAGCGGAAAGAGCGAGATCGGGACGGGCATAGGATTTCTGGATCACATGCTGACGCTGTTTGCCCGGCACGGGCGGTTTGACCTGGAGGTTTCCTGCAAAGGGGATACATACGTGGATGATCATCATTCCGTGGAGGATATCGGGATCGCTTTGGGGAAGGCATTTGATCAGGCCCTGGCGGACAGAAAAGGCGTTGTTCGCTACGGCAGCACGATCCTGCCGATGGATGAGAGCCTGATCCTCAGCGCCGTCGATTTATCCGGGCGGGGACTGCTGGTCTATGATCTGCGTATTCCGGCGGAGAAGGTCGGAACCTTCGATACCGAACTGACAGAGGAGTTCTTCCGGGCGTTTGCCCATAACGCGGGGGCTACGCTGCATGTGAAGCAGCTGGACGGGAAAAACAGTCATCATATTATTGAAGGCGCGTTCAAAAGCGTTGCAAGGAGTTTGCGGACTGCTGTTGCGATCGATCCTGATTTTGCGGGGGAGATTCCTTCAACCAAAGGGGTATTGTAAGAAAGGGGGCTTTCCTCCCTGGGCTGCCGCCCGCTCTCTGCTGAAAACTGTCCACTGGACAGTTTTCCGGGCGCGACGAGCCCCCCTTTAACCCCTTCGGCAACAAAAAGAATGTGTGTTTGGTGATGAATATATGGTAGCGATTATTGACTACGGGGTAGGGAACCTGTTTTCGCTGAAGTCTTCCTTTGCCGCGATCGGGCAGGAGGCAGCGGTTACCGCTGATCCGGAAGAACTGAAGCGGGCGGACAGGCTGATTCTGCCCGGCGTTGGCGCCTTTCAGGATGCGGCGGACAAGCTCCGCCGCTCCGGCATGGATCAGGCGCTGAAGGAAGAGGTTTCCCGGGGAAAACTGCTGCTCGGGATCTGCCTGGGGATGCAGATGCTGTTCGAACGCAGCTTTGAGTACGGTGAGCATGAGGGACTCGGGCTGCTGAAGGGTGAGATCCGCCCGATCGCGGAACGCATTCCCGTGGGGCTGAAAATTCCCCAGATGGGCTGGAACAGCCTGCGGATCCTCCGGGAATCCCCGCTGCTGAAGGATACGCGGGAAGGTGAGTATGTCTACTTTGTCCATTCATACAGCGCGGTGAACTGCGATGACAGTCTGCTGGCTGTGACGAATTACGGCACGGCGCTGACGGCCTGTGTGGGAAAAGGCAATGTCTTCGGCTGCCAGTTTCATCCGGAAAAGAGCGGCGAGGTGGGACTGCGGATCCTGAAAGCTTTCTGTGAAACGGGGGGACGGGTATGATTATCTTTCCGGCGATCGATCTGTTTGAAGGAAAGGCAGTCCGGCTCCTGCGGGGGGATTACGCGCAGATGACCGTTTACAGCGATCATCCGGAGGAAATCGGGAAGGATTTTGCCGCGCAGGGCGCGACGCATGTCCATCTGGTGGACCTGGAAGGCGCGCGCAGCGGAAGCACCCCGAACCTGGAAACCGTGCTGCGCATCCGGGAAAGCACCGGCCTGTTCTGCGAGATCGGCGGCGGGATCCGGAATATGGAGACAGTGGATACCTACCTGAAAGCCGGACTGGATCGGGTGATCCTCGGCACGGCGGCGGTGGAGGACAGAGGATTCCTGAAAAAAACAGTGGAGAAGTACGGAGAGAAGATCGCCGTGGGCGTGGATGTCCGGGACGGCTTTGTTGCCGTAAAGGGCTGGACCGAGAACTCGGCCCTCCGCTTCATGGACTTTTGCAAAGAAATGGAAGAGACCGGCGTGAAAACCCTGATCTGCACGGACATTTCCAGGGACGGCGCCATGCGGGGAACGAACCGGGAAATGTATCGGGAACTGTCGGAAACGCTGGGGCTGCAGATCACGGCCTCGGGCGGTGTATCCACGCTGGAGGACGTTGAGAGCCTGCGAAAGATGAACCTGTACGGGGCTATTATCGGGAAAGCGTACTATACCGGAGACATTAATCTGAAGAAAGCGATCGAGACGGCAAGATGATTACCAAGAGAATCATTCCCTGCCTGGACGTGAAGGACGGACGGGTCGTCAAAGGGGTTAATTTCCAGAAACTGGGAGATGTGGCATCGCCGGTGGAACTGGCGAAGTACTACAGCGACAACGGAGCGGACGAGCTGGTGTTTTATGATATCACCGCATCCGCCGAAGGCCGGGCGCTGTTCACCGACATCCTGACGGAAACGGCGCGGACGGTTTTTATTCCGCTGACCGTCGGCGGCGGTATCAACACAACGGATGACTTTGACCGGGTGCTGAAGTGCGGGGCGGATAAGGTTTCCGTGAATTCCGGCGCGATCCGGGATCCCTCCCTGGTCGGGAAAGCGGCGAAGCTTTACGGCGACCAGTGCGTCGTACTGAGTGTGGACGTGAAGCGGGTGGACGGTGCTTTCCGGATCTTCGCCAAGGGCGGACGGGAAAACACCGGCATGGAAGCCATCGAATGGATCCGCCGCTGCGTCGGCGAAGGCGCCGGGGAGGTGGTTGTCAACTCCATGGACACGGATGGTGTGAAACAGGGATTCGACCTGGAACTGCTGGAACAGGTGTGCGATGCGGTGCAGGTACCGGTGATCGCTTCGGGCGGCGCCGGAAAGATTGAAGATTTTATCACGCTTTTCAAGACTTTGCCCGGAGTGGACGCGGGACTTGCAGCGTCGATCTTCCATTTCGGGGAGGTCCGGATCAATGATCTGAAGGCGGAGATGAAGCGGAACGGGATTCCGACGAGGATCAGCGGCTAGTGGATAGTGAATTGAAGGAGTAGATGGTATGCTGAATATTGATGAACTGAAGTTTGATGAAAAGGGACTGATTCCGGCGATTGTGGTGGACGCGGAAAACGGGAAGGTACTGACGCTGGCATATATGAGCCGGGAAAGCCTGCAGATCTCCATGGAAAAAGGACTGACCTGCTTCTGGAGCCGGAGCCGGCAGGAACTGTGGCTGAAGGGTGAGACAAGCGGCCATTATCAGCATATTGTGTCCATCACGGCGGACTGCGACCGGGACGCGCTTGTTGTGAAGGTGGAAAAGGACGGACCGGCCTGCCATAAGGGCACGGAAAGCTGTTTCAATGATCTGCTCTGGGAAAGCGACGAGCGGCATGAGTTCACCTATGAGGGACTGATGAACCTGATCGCCGGGCGGAAGACCGAAAAGAAGGAAGGCTCCTATACCACCTATCTGTTTGAAAAAGGCCTGGACAAGATTCTGAAGAAGGTGGGAGAGGAATCCACCGAGGTGATTATTGCCGCCAAGGATCGGGATAAGAAGGAAACGATCTATGAAATCGCGGATCTGACCTACCATGTGATGGTGCTGATGATCGAAGCGGGGATCACGCTGGACGATATTCATAAAGAACTGGCTTCCAGACATGTGATCGATCATAAAGTGAAACAGGAGAAAATGACCTGATGCGGGATCTGCACATGCATTCCGTTTACTCGGACGG
>Ga0265298_10004973_pt1 | contig 16820 bp, 6 predicted proteins | sample AusTroGonzalo_MG_3_FD_193486 | JGI IMG/M metagenome (GOLD analysis project Ga0265298, IMG submission 193486) | Bovine rumen microbial communities from tropical cattle in Woodstock, Queensland, Australia - Gonzalo_01 | ecosystem: Host-associated > Mammals > Digestive system > Stomach > Rumen ... | reverse complement strand
ACCTTCGTCAGGTAGAAATAGCAGAATGCACGCAAAGCTAACACCTGAGCTTTATTGGCATCATAGTCACCACGCGTGTAATCTGGGTCTATGGCTATCACGCTCTCAGCTTTCTCCAAAACCAGGTTACAGTAGTTGATAGCCGAGTAAAAAGGATACCATGAGGTAAAAGCATTCTCAGTCTCAATATTGAATGAATATATCTGCTGCAATGCCGTTCTATAGGCGGCACTGGAAGGTAGGGTAGAGGTTACGACGAGTTCGTCAGAACGGAAGTCACCCCAAACAATCATATTACGTATGGCAGAAGCGTCGCGCAACTGTGCATAGGCAGTTGATACCACAGCATCCACTTCACTTTTCTTCTGCCAGTAATCTTCATCGACTGTCTTGTTGTCAGGCAGAATCACCGTATCTACACAAGACAACATACCGCAGATTACGCAGATTCCACAGATTATATATTTTACTTTGGTAATCATAATTTCTAATTTCTAATTATTAATTACTAATTTCTTTAGAAGCCAAAGCTCAGACTGGCTGTGATAGACTTAGACCTTGGTGTGGTAGCACCGTCAGAGGCTGGTGTATAGGTACCAGCAGCTATCTCTGGGTCAATACCACTGTACTTTGTCCAGCAGAAGAGGTTGTTCATGGTCACGTAGGCAGAGAGCGTATTCAAACCGTATTTCTTCAGCACCTTCTTGGGAACGCTGTAGGAAATCTGCAGGTTATTGAAACGCAGGAAAGAACCATCCTCCACGAAACGTGAGCTGACTTGATAGTTATAACCTGTACCGTAGAGGGCGCGTGGCATCTCTGTCACGTCACCATCCTTACGCCAGCGGTAGGTAACAGATGAACACTGGTTCTCTGTGCCATACATACTTTCGAGGCTCATACGTGCCGTATTGATAATCTTGTTACCCCAACGGAAGTTGAAACGTGATACCATCTTCCAGTTACCATATTGAAGCGTCAGACTGAAACCACCTTGCATCTTAGGCAGTGAGTTGCCTAAGTACTTGATGTCAAGTTCGTTGATGGTACCATCGTGATTGACATCCTGATAGATGGCATCACCACCCTTGAATTCATATTCGGTATCTCCATAATAATAGGTCAAGTGCTTGGGTACACCAGTGTTGGTCATGATGACCTTGCCATGTTCGTCAGTAGCGACGGGGAAGGTCTTACCAGCTGCCAACTGCTGGTTAATCCATGCCTCATAGTTCCAGTCGTATTTCTCACCACGTGCTGCGGCCTGCTGCTGCAACTGCAACTGCTTGGTGTTGTAGTTGGTCAGGTAGTCATATGTATATTGGAATACACCCAGGCTTTGGAATCCGTAGATAGAGCAGAGTGGGTCGCCTACGACGACACGGCTGAGGATGGACTTGGCACCACGATTACTCCAACTGGGTTGTGAGTTCAGGTTGTCCAGCACGCGCTGATCCATCTCTAACAGCTTGTTGACGTTCTGAGCCAGGTTAACGCTGGCAGTGACGGAAAATTTATTGATTTTGATAAACTTGTTAGCCGTCACAGACAACTCCCAACCTTTGTTTTCCATCTCACCGACATTACCGTAAGAGAGTGTCGTCGAGGTGTTCCATGTGGAAGATGTGGGAATGGGTATACCCTTCATGATCAGGTCTTTCGTGTTATCCTTATAGAGGTTCAGGTCGACCTCAAACATGTCGTTGAGGAACCCTAAGTTGAAACCGAGATTTATACCCGTCTTTTTCTGTGGACGCAGGTCATCGAGTTTCATACCGCTCATCGTGGTATAATAGCCGGTACCATAGCGGCCTGCACGAGAGGTGTACTGATTGAAGTAGTTGTCAACAGCAACGCTGGAACTACCAGTAATACCCCATGAGGCACGGATACCGAACATCGAAACCACCTTCTTCAGAGGTGTGAAGAAGGGCTCTTCACTGACGTTATAACGCAAAGAGACAGAAGGGGAAATGAACCAAGGATTCTTGGGTCCGAACTTCGAATTGCCGTCGCCTCGGAGTGTGAAGCCGATGTTATAACGTGACTTATACGAGAAGTGGGCATTGTAGAGCCAGTTCTGCCAAGCCGATTTCGTAGTGCCGGGCTGGTTGTCCATACTCAATAGATGGGCATCAATCGTGGCTGATTCAATACCATTAGGAATGTCGTTCTGACCGATATACTGGTAGGTGTTCTTTTGTGTACCAGCCTCGTAGCGTGCCAACATGGTCAGGTAGAAATCCTCATTCTTGAAGGCAGGCGTATAGATCAGTTCCAAGCGTGACCCCATCTTAAACTGGTTCGTCTCCGTATTGGTAATGAAGTTATAGCCGTTGTCGGTATAGCTGCCGTTCGAAAGACTACCAGGCATGTAGGTAGGCTTCGAGTAAGCATAAATATCGAAATAGACACGACCATTGAACGTCAGACGATGCTGGCCGTTTTCCGTTCCCAGCAATTCGTACTTGATGTTGAAATCAGGAACGATACTATAGGTTTTCTCCTTCTGCCATGAACTATTGGCGTATGCCACAGGGTTGCCGATAGCCACGATGTCCTGCAATTGTGTTGACGTATAGTTGCCGTCGTCAGGTGTCATGCCGTTTACCGTTGGATTCATCAGGAAATATTCACCCGTATTGTTGTTATACTGGTCCATGCGATATATGCTGGCATTTGGTGCCATAGCCAAAGCCATCGCCAGTAGATTGTTATGGGAACCACTACTTTTGCTGCTACCGTATGTATAGTTCTTCAAGTTGTCCGTATAGGTCAAAGCGAAGTTGGTAGAGAAACGGATGCGGTCACTGACGTTGTAGTCCAATACCAGACGTGTGGTCAGACGATCCATGCGCTGCTTGATAACGGTACCCGTCTGGTGGTTGTAGCTGGCCGAAATACGGAACTGTGCCTTTTGTCCACCACCCGTGATGTTGAAAGTGGCCTCATGCTGCTCGCCAAACTGCTTGATGGCATCCACCCAGTCGGTATTCTTGTTCCAGTTGTTGGCCTCTGCCCACGACTCAGCGGGGATGTAGTTAATCTCGTTGATGGTCGCAGTGGCAGAAGAGCTCTGTGTGGGGTTGTAGAATTCCTCTTTGAGCATCATGGTGTAGTTGTCACCATTCAGCAGGTCATAACCCTTTGGCATCCATGTGCCCGTGAACTTATAACCTAATGTTACTTTGGGTTTACCGCGTGCACCACGTTTAGTGGTAATCTGAATGACACCATTGGCACCCTGTGATCCCCAGATAGCCGTAGCTGCGGCATCCTTCAAGACCGTGATGCTGGCAATATCGTCTACACTGACAGCGAGCAGTGAAGAAAAAGCCTCTTCGTCGGCACTCTCAAGGTCGATATCTGCGGTGTTATATTCAAAAATCTTATCATCAACCACAATCAGAGGTTCAGCACTACCACTCAGTGTCGATACACCACGCAAACGCATCGATGTACCAGCACCCAGGTTACCAGAGTTGTTGACGATATCCAGACCGGCAATTTCACCCTGCAGGGCTTCGTCGGCTGAAGTGAACGCCATACCTTCTACCTGTTCCATATTCATGGTCTGCTGAGAAATGGAAATCTCACGCTTGTCGATGTTCAGACCACCAGAGTTGGTGCGACGACCTTTTACCACCACTTCGGTAAGGGCAGTACCTTCATCTTCCAACTTAATCTTGAATACAGTTTGGTTACCGATTGTCACGATCTTGGTCTTACTACCTACGTATGAGAAGACGAGTTTATTCTTCGGGTTCTTAATCTCCATAGAGAAGTTACCCATCATATCAGTCTGTGTGGCACTGACGATACGGTTGTTACCGTCTCGCTCCACCACGTTGGCCATCATAATCGGACCCATGGCATCTTCCACCGTACCTGATATGACCTTTCCTTGTGCCATCATCGCTTGGGCGATCACGGTAAACAGGAGCGTCAATAGGATTTTAGATTTTGACATATATATTTAATTCTAAATTCTTAAATCTTAATTCTTAACTCTTAACTCCTTAGTACTTCCGGTTACTGTTAAAACACAATGGTGTGTCAATACCATGAATCGTCACAAAGGCTGAAGTTTCAATTTCCTTATAAGATGAATTCGACTTATTAACCCTTGTTGTTATATCACGTGCAATAAGGTTGGCATTGTCAGAAGAAGCATTGATAGTCACTGTTGTGTTTGAAGCATCTTTTATATTGAGTTTGTCGTTGCCACCAGTAACTATTAACGTCTGGGCTATACCAAGAGCGTTTGAACAGAAAGTAGAGAATGCAGGTTCTGGATCCGTCAGGCCTGTCTTGGGATCGTAATTCTTGAAATATTTGTCAGCAAAAAGCGCACTGTTCTGCGTATGATAACGTACGAACTTGGTCATCTTGTCCAATTGTTTCTTGACGTAGGCAGAAGCATCGCTTTGGTCGGCGAATCCATATTGGTCTTTGACACTTTCCCAATCATTGACGATTGCCATCACTTCCTTCCATGTTGGCAGTCCCATGTTCTTTTGTGCCTGAACCATAGCCTCATAGGTAGGTGCATAGATGGTGTAATTATAAGCACTAAGCATACCCCAATTATCGTTGTCGTCGATAATGCGATAAGCCTTCATCTTGGTGTTCTTTTGTGCTTCTTTATCACTGTCACTGATGATGCCTGCGAAGGAATAGAGATCTTCGTTGTTAAACTGTAGGCAGAAGTTCAGGAAGTGGTCATACTCAGGAGCAGCATTGTCGTAATCGGCATTTTCATCATAGAACTCTGACCGTGATAATGCCTGCATCACGCTCGTGATAGTAGGCTGAATTGGATAGTCAAGACGGTAAACGGTACCATTTTCAATCTTGGCATCAGCACTGTTGGCGTCAAAGGTCTCAGTAATGGTTGACCATTGTGAGGGGTTGGATTCCTGTAGACCACCCGCAATCTTATTGCCGTTGACAACAATGGCTCCACCATGCTTGGTTTTATAGTATTTGTTGCCATAAAGACCGTACTGAGCATTGCCCTTACCCGTTTCCGTTGAGTCGGCAATCACAATCGTGCAATAGTCAAGTAAATCCTTAATCTGGCTGTTGAAATAGCCAGTCTCAATATTGATATCCTGAGCACCAGCAGTTTCTACGTATGAACTGAGCTGGTTATAGGGACCTCCCTGATAGATATATTTCTTAACCAATATATGGAAAGAACCGTCTGCCTGTGGGTCGAAACGGAAGCGCAGACCTTTCAGACCATCCTCGTCCTTGACTGATGTGGGGTCGATGACAATGAACTGCGTCTCGTTATCGGTGGGGATGAAGAGACCGTAGCGGGCTTTCATTGAGAGCAGGTAGTAGTACATGTCGGCACCCAGCTTTGAAGCAACACCGGCAGTGGTCTGGTGGTCGTTGAGCATTTCGCCCATGGTACGCATGTCCTTATAAACCGATGCAGGACCGAGCACTGAGTTATACAGTTTGGGTCCGAATAATTTGTTCATCTTGTAGATGACGCCATTGTTACCGATGGTCACATCGTAGTTGCCGTCACTCTTTTGGATAATGTCATCCCTCGTCACGTCAAGGAATTCGAAGGCGTCATTCTGTACCGTCGAGAACGTGCTGGGTACTGTCTTGGTCAGATAGCCTTTCATAACGTTGTTTAATATACTGGCAAAAATCGAGGGGTCGTTGTTGTATATGGCATCAAGATGGGCGTTCAGGTTGGCAGGTGTCAACGCAAGACCAGGGACACCCAGGTTCTTGAGGATATAAGCACCCTCCTTGAGGAAATAGTTTTCCACAGCCTGGTCGTTAGGTGCCAGGAAAGCAGCTATTTCTGATTCGTCATCTACAGGTTGGCCTTTCAGCGTAGGATTGTAGTAGTTCCATCCTGGGTCGAAGTCCAACAGACGGTTGTCTGCTACGGTCATACCACGAATGGGCTGCGACAACTTAGAACGCTGCGAATTCTTGCTCAGATAACGGATAGCGAAGACGGTATCCGTACTGCTGCCGCCTGAAGTCTCATTGTACTGCTCGGTTAGTGTCATGTCGGCTTCTGGGAAACTGAAGTAGTCCAACATACGTGAAATATAGCGAGTGTCGCTGTTTGAGCGCAGGATTTCAGCCATGTTGCCAGGATTTACCAACACCTCGTCGAGTTGGTGGATATAACCATTCTGGCATACCACATCGGCCTTAATCACTTTGCGGTCAAAGATGTATGCATCACCGTCAACATAGTCGTGGCCTGTCAGGACTTTGAAGTCACTGTAGTCACCCGTCACAGTCATGTTGTTGTTCAGCATGTACTCACCTGTCAGATGCACCATCGGTGCTACTGTGTTGTCAAAGGTGGCCAAAATGGAACGGCCTTCATTCTGAAAACGTGAGAAATACTTGTTGTTGGCAGGCATATCCTGCATGGCAAATGGTGTTACGGTGTAGGTAAGACGCATGTTGGTGGCATGTTTCACCAACTGGCCTTGCAACATGTTACCGGCACTGTTCTGCTTGTTTGACAGCGTTCCTACGAGGATGGCATTGTCAATCATGGTTGAGAACAGCAATTCAGCCTTCTGTGAGTGGGTCAACTCATCATAGCTGCTAACACCAAACTTGTTGTTTCCGCCTTTGAAGAATCTTTCAAAGGCCTCATCATTGGCTGGGAAAATCGTTTTACTACCAGTTCTGCTCAGCACATCAGTGTAACCCATGTCATCAATCAACTTACAATACGTATTAAACGTACCTTCCAGTTGTGAGGACTGCTGAAGCTCTTTGTAGATACTCTCGCCAAGCCATGATGGCAATTCTCCCTCCGGCACCAAGTACTCCTTTTTACAGGATACAAGACTTATGCACAGCAGGGATGCATACAAAAAGAGTTTTTTCATAAATAGCTATTTATTAATAATTTGATTTGTTTCAGCCTGCAAAATAACAAAAAATTATTGAATCTTGCAAATTTTTAACTCTCTTTTTTGAGTTTTGAAACAACTTCGTTCGCTTTTTGTAGGTTTTACACCTAAAATAGTCATTTGCGACGATGAGAACCGCTGGAATGTGCGGCATTAAAATGACCGAAAAATAGTCGGTCGCGGTTCACGGTTTGGTTTAAAGGTTGGATGGTGGTCGAAGGCCCGAGGTTGGGATTTCGCCAGGCACAGAGTTGCCAAACCACCTTCCCTTTTTTGTTAATCTCGATAGCTTGCACGGGAGCGTTTAGCGTGTCGATAGGGGTACGCCATTCATTCAACCAGTCGTTGATGATGGTATGACCGTTTTTCAGTCGTACGGCTTTCTGGGGTGACTTGATGTTATAGTCTGCGGTCTTGATTTCGAAGCACACCTTTCCGCTGCGGTCTATTTCGCGCACTATTCCGCGACCTACAAAGAGCAGATGCTCCTGTTTCAATTCCGCTACTGACCATGGGGCAGGGCACTCCCAACGCGTCAGTTCGGTGCCTTGTACGGAATATTCTGCCACATAGTCTTGTCCCATGTGAGCTAATAACAGTGTGCCACGCGTCGATAACCTCGCATTGCGAAACTGTCCGTGAACGCCCTGTGATGCTGGCACCTCAAACTCATGTACCACCTGACAGGTGGGAATCTGCATCACCACAACTTTAGCGGGATGACCGTTCTGAATAAACAATACGTGTTTACGTCCGATGGGCTGGATGGTATGAATCTCTGTGCCTTCCGGTGCGGCATAGCTCCACAGCGTCTGGCCCTGTTGTGTCACCTCGCAGATGCCGTATTGGTGCGCAACAAGCACGTTGCCGTCTGTCATCAGCACAGCATCGCTGATCTCGCCCCGTCCCTGCGGGTTGTTATATTTCCACGTTACTTGTCCGTCCTTGACGATATATATGCGTCGCTGTTTGCCCTCGCCTGCATATAAGAAGTTGTGGCGTGCCAGACTCCTGTCGATGGGTTTCTGCGCCAGATTGCTGGTTTGTGCAAAAGCGTTGTACCCCATCAGCATTGACGCTATCAATAGAAAGGCCTTTTTGTGCATTTTGTAAGATTTGTTCAGTTATTCATAGTGTCTGATTCTCACATCGATGCCGTAGTCTTTAAGCTGCGATGGAATACCTTTTACGTCCGTCTGTCCGTAGTGATACGGGAATAGTACCTTGGGCTTAACGGTCTTTGCGGCCTTTATCAGTTGCTCCGTTGTCATCGTATAGGGCTGGTTGCATGGCAGAAAGGCGATGTCAATGTTTTTTATGTTCTCCATCTCAGGAATGTCCTCTGTATCGCCAGCAATGTAGATGCGCAGTCCGTCAATGGTGAGGATATAGCCGTTGTCGCGACCCTTTGGATGGAACTGGGTACGTCCCTCGGTCGTGTTATAGGCAGGTACAGCCTCAACTGTTATATCATTGACCGATGACCGTTGCCCATTGACCATGATTTTGCCATACCCCAGCATCTCTGCACACCGCTTGTTGGTTATCAACTGTGTCTTTTCACCGGTCAACAGTTTGATAGCCTCTTTGTCGAAGTGGTCACCATGCTCGTGCGTAATGAAGATATAGTCTGCCTTCGGCATTGCACTATAGTTGATGGTCTTGTTGCCAAGCTTTGTCACAGGGTCAATCTCTATTTCCTTTCCGTCGTACTCAATGCGAATGCTGGCGTGAACCAATGCATGGAACTTCACCGTCTTTCCGCTTTTGGTTTTGAACACATCCACTTCGTAGGCATCTTTAGCTACTTGAGCACAGGCCATATTCAGGCCTAAACTGGCCAAAATACAAGCAATCATCTTTTTCATATTCATTCTATTCATTAAGTTCAGTTCGTGTTGACTAAAAGAGGATGTGCCGAAACACATCCTCTTAATTGATAGAAAAATAGGGTGATTCTTACTTCTGAATAGTCTTTTTACCATTCATGATAACAAGACCCTTGTAGTCCTTGCCGACCTTCTGACCTGCGAGGTTGTAGATAGCGTTGTTACCAGCCTTGGCTGTAGCCTTCACGGTCTCAATACCAGAAGGATCATAAGCACCAGCCTTCACGCGCTGAATCAGCAGGTTGTCGAACCAAGCACGACGGTCGTTGTTGTTGTAGTCACACTTGAGGATGAATTTAGTAGGAATGGCGTCAAGAGCAACTTCCTGAGAAGTGGTAGAACCGTTTACACTGCTGATGGTGCAGTATTGAGTCTTCTTACCATAGTCCATAATCACCTCAAAGTGGGTCTTCTCCAGAGGATTAGCTGTGATAGAGTCTGTTGCGTCAGCAGGAGAAGCGTTAGCATAGCTACCACCCGACTTAGCCCAGATATAACTCAAGTCAGCATCACAAGTGTTCGTGGTGTTCGTTCCATTGTAGAAATTGTGGAAGATACCGAAGACATCAACATCTTGTTGCTCCTCATTGACATACTTCAGGTAGAAGCCGAGAGACTTACCGCTAAGTCCCTGTACGTAGAAGTCGCAGGCAACTTTCAGAATGTTAGTTCCCATAGAACCATTCTCAGTTGGGTCGAAGTTTACAGTACCTTCGCCGTTACCTACACGCAGGTAACCCTTCCACAACTGCTCACCGTTAGACCAGAACCCCTTTTCATACTCCTGGTTTGTTGCAGCCTGTTCGCTGAATGAGGGGAATACCATGCTACCCTTTTCACCAGGAATCGTATAGAAGAAGGTATCGAAGTCAAGCTCTGCATTCTTCTCGAAGTCGATGTCTACAAGCGTTGCAATGCAGTCAGCAGGGATTGTTGTAGTGAATAAGGCAACAGCCTCTTCAAGTTCCTTATTAGCAGCCACGATGGTAGCAGCATTCTCCTCGCTGTACTCAGCAGCCTTCATCTGAGCCTGAATGCCCTTGGCCTTATCAATGGCAGCCTGTAGGGCAGCCTTGCCCGTGGCTGCATCATAGAGACGCATAGAGAGGGTCTTCTCAGCATTGACAATAACTGCCTGCATTGAATTCAGTGTGTCATTAACAGCCTCAAACAACTTGTTGGCAGCGAGGATGTCACGAACGGCCTCATTATAAACCTCAAACACCAAGAGACCAGCCTCAGCAGTCTTAGTGCGGTCTGCTCTTACATAAGCCTCACGGTCGTATGTGGCAATGATATCATCCTGATTCATAGCCTCGTATTTGGCAATCTTAGTCTCAACGGTATCTACGCAAGCCTGCAGCACACCCTTACCCCAGAGGTATTCAGCATTGGCAATATAGCCAGTCGCCTTGGTGAGGTTATCGCGACCAGTAGTAATCTGCTCACGGACATCAGCCTCGTAGGCCAACTGCTTCTGGTTGTACTTGTTGTCGTTCTTACCATACAGAGAAGCATCCTTCACATAGACTACAGAACCATTCTTCAGGTCCTTATAGGCATCTTTACACCAAGCCTTAAAGGCAATCTCGTAGGTACCGCCTTCGGTAATTTGGAATGGAACAACGAATGGCGTGTAAACGCGAGAGTCCAAACCCTGAACAACTGAAACGAGCGTATCTGTAGGCGTACCGTCAACAACCTTTACAATAGAAGCGACACCATAAGCAGGATTCCAAGCTTCATTAAGTGTCCAAGAAGTAGAAGTGGGATCCGCACGAAGTGCTGCAAGAGACTCGATAGAGAAGACATAAGAACCGGGATCAAATGTCTTTGACATATACACACCCATAGGATCATTAGGAGCGCTATAGCACCAAGCGTTATTACCGCCAAAGTGACCTAAGTCGGGATATGCACCGCTGTTCCAGAAAGCACGTCCTGTAGGCAGACAAGTCCACTCACCGTAATTGCTAACCTTTTGCGTGTTGCCTTCTGTCTCCTTAATACCTAAATAGTTCTGCTGGTCGTTTGACAGATAGTCATCCATGCTTTCATACAAGAACTCGTCAAGCACTTCCTTTGCGATTGTTGCCAGTTCGTCAAGCTCTGCCTGACTGCTCTCATCGCCGATAGCTTCAAGATTGGCGATAACCTCGGGATAACCATCGAACTTTGTCCAAGTCTCAGCAGGCCAGTTATAAACTTCTTTATAAGCTTTCAGCTTTGTCAGCAAAGCATCACGTTGACGGAGGTCGGCATACTGATAGGCAGGAGCAATCTGGAGGTCGGCAATCTCAATGGTAGTTGCCATGGTGGTAAATGAAATGAACCAAGTGCGGGCAGTGCCGTCACCCTGAATAGCATAATAGAAGGTCTGCCACTCTTCTCCCAATTCTTCTGCTGTGTTAACAACAACCTCATCAGTCGTCTCAGGATAGGTATAGGAACCAGCTGTGTTACCGGCAACCTTTACCAAGTTAGTTGGTGTTGAGTAACCATCACCAGGGATGAAGGTCTGAATGACATCCAGGGGAGCACCTTTCAGCTTGAAGCTGACAATATATGTGCCGCTGGCATCTGTTGGCTCAAATTTGAAGTACATACCTTCACCTTTGTTAGCCTCTTCGGTAGGTACATCCACGCAAGCAACAGAGTTGAAACCAGCAGACAAACCGTTGGCAACAATATTAAACTTGTCGGCCAAGGTCTTACTGGTACTAATAACAGTCCAACCGGACATGTCTTGGAATGCATTGTTAGCATTCAGATTGTCGCCCGAAATCTGGAAACGTCCCTGAGGTGTGTATACAAACTCACCATTAGAGAGTGCAAAACCAGAAACCGCAACGCACATTGCCATAAAGGCAAAAAGTAAACGTTTTTTCATAATCGTTTGGTTTTAGTAAGTTAAGTTTATTACAATAATTATAATTATACTAATGTTTCAGTCATATTTCGCTGCAAAGTTAAGCATTTTCTTTAATACGCACATATATTTTAAGTTTTTTTTGCATCTTGTCATTATCTGACAACAAACGTTTTACCACCACGAATGTAGACACCGTCGGGTAATCCCTTCATGTCGGAAGCTGTAGACATACGGCGAATAAGTCGGCCCTTCAAATCATAGACGTTCTTTCTGTCAGCATCAGCAAACGAGGTGCGAATGCCTGTTGAGGCTGTATAACGAATGTAGAGGCAACCCTTCTTGAAGTTGGTCGTGTCCCAATAATAGTGCTCAGGTAACTCTGGAAGTTCAAATTTGACATTTCCTATGGTAGATTTCGGGAAGTTAAAGACATAGAAGGAGTCGGCTTTGGCCTCGTCAGTACCGATGCTTGAAGTAGGATCATAACTGGAATCGAGATAAATGCAGACAGTAGCACCATCTTGGAAGGTGATTGAACCGTTGGTTTCATCGCCCCAGACATGCGTGCAGCCTGGAACGGTAGCTGAAGTGGCACACTTCTGCACGCCGACATACAGTTTGCCAGTGGCACCAAAGGTAATCGGTTTAGCCCCCAAATACCAGTAGCCTGCTGAAGAATTGCCATCTGATCCGACGCGTAAAGCTCCATGAATGGTCACGCTACTATTGGTAAAGGGATGACTCTTGGATGTCGATCTCAGAATAGAACTCATACCCATGAGTGTAGCACCGTCAGCAACTGTGAGTGCACCCTTGCCGAGCGTGTTGCCTTGTCCGATAATGAGGGATCCCTCTGTCACTTTTACGGTACCAGAATTCTGCCAAGTTCCACCGATGGTCATGGCACAATTGCCTACTTTCTCAAAGTTCGATTTGTTAGAACCACCAGCGTCATAGATACTACCGTTGAAAGTGAAATCGCCAAGGTCGGAATTACCTACTTTCCACGTGACATTGCCAGACACACCACTGGAGTTTCCGAAGTTCACCTCCTTATGGCGTAGCGTTCCAGAACCGATGAGCTTACCAATAGGATAAGTAATCGAAGCATTATCGCTGGATGCTGCAATACCGATGTTGGTGTTGGATCCCGTATTGAATGTGGCATTGGGCATACCGCTATTCTTCAGTGGCATCATAATAGAGGTATTGTTGTAAACAATAGTTCCCTTGAAATTGGTCCAGTTGCCTGTAATGGAAACACGGTTAACGGTATTGGTAGGATTGACGGTCAACTGGCCAGTACCCGTCAATGCACCAGAATAGGCCTGATAATAGGTCTTTGTCAACGTTAGGGTTGCCTTGGCGCCCTCTGCCACGTGGATAGGAGAGGGAATGAAGCCATCACCCGAGATAGAGGCTGTGCCTTGTAGCTCTACAGGTTTATTGTTATTACTTCCGCTGTAGTCCATGCTACCACTCTTGACGATGGTGCGTGCTACAACAAGATTACCTGACATGTTGAATGCGCCTGAGCCTGATTTTACCAGCGTATCGCCACCGATGGCAGCCTGTTGGGCAAATGAAGCATCGGTCTTGATAACGCCTTTACCCACAATGCGAATCAGTGAACCATTGGTTACGGCAGCGGTATTCTGTAACACGGCACCGTTTTCGATTGTAAATTTGCTACCTGTGGTAGTTACACCGCCAAGATTGCCGTATGCCTGTGTGGCGCTGGAGAGTGAACTGACAATTGTGGTGCCGCCAGTGAGGTGGTTACCGCCAGTATAAGTATTCTCATTACGCATCGTAACAGAACCAGTACCATGATGATAGAAGGTTCCATCAACTATCTTACCAGCGCCACCGATAGTATAAGCCTTTGAACCTGTATAGTAAATGTTTGCCGGCTTGATCTCTGTACCATCGGCAATAGTTACAGTCGTACTTTTAGCATTATCGGTAAAGTAGACGTTATCGCCTTCTATGAAGGTTTCTGGTGCACGTACAGCATCGTGTGTCACGAAATTCTCTGTGGTGGCAATATCCCATACATCGGAATTGGTTGCGTTCCATTCAATGTCGGCGGGGTCACGTGTACCTTCAATATTTAATATCAGGCTACCGTCTTCAACTGCTAAAGATGCTTTGACCTTGGCAATACCCTCAATCTTGATATTGGCAATATCCCCATCAATGGCGCCTACCGTACCCAGATTATATTTGCCGATAGTCAGCTTTTCCTCTCCGCTGGCCAAGTGGCAATAAAACTCGATGACGGGCTGCTTATACTCAGGACCGTACTTCCAGTCCTTGGTTTCAACAATCAGTTTGGCGGTACTGATCTGGTCGGCTTTGATACCATCGCCATAGAGGTCAACCTTTAGACGGGAACCGAAGCCGAGCTTCAGAGAGTCGGTAGCCACCAGCACACCTATTGCATCATCACCGCCAATGGTCGTCACAGAGCCATAGTCAGCCACCAACGATTTCATAGTAATAGTCTTAGCTGGAGTATTGAGTGATGTCAGTCGATTGAGCCATAACGGCGAGTTTGCAATAGAACCGTTTAGGTTCAAGGTGCCTGCCCATACATCGGTATTCCCACTGTATGTCATATCCTTTTCAGGGTAGGTCAGGATGCCGTCACCTTGCTTGACCACACGGGTACTGCCACCGAAGCCACCACCCCGCAGGGTGTGGGTATAATATTGGTAAGTAATCTTGTAGGATGCTGCAGTAGCCTCGGAAGGTGCAGAACCCTGAACCCAAGAAGGTGCATTGTCAATATATATATAAGGTGTGGCACCATCGGTGATGTTGATGGTCATGTCGTTAGCTTCGCAGGTGATGATCTCTTCGCCATTATGAGCAATAGTGCCACCGTTGGCAATCTCTGTGCGTCCTTCCATCGTGAGAGCAGGGGGCGCTACAGTAATGCCCTCCAATTCTCCTAAGAAATAAGAGGTATGAGCAGGTTGGTTATAGCCACACATCTGCCAGACCATACCATTGCGATACTGGTGGTCGTACCACAATGAGTAGTTACGCCATTTGGTCTCGATAGTCGTCGTATAGATGCGTATCTTGTTGTCGCCAGTACGCATGATAAACTCTTCACGCCAGTCACCGAAGATGTCGCCCATATAACAAGGGGTACCTTTCGTGTCGTTGTTGGTCAAAGAACCTTCAAGAATCCAGGAATTATTTGTTCCGGGCTTTAAAACCACGCCTTCTGTATTCTTGCCGTTGCGATAGTTGAAAGTCTCCTCTTGGAGGTCGCCATCCCAATAACAGCGGAAGTTTTGTGCCACACCAGAAGTGTTGTTCAGGATGTCGAGGTGTTTGTTCTCTACCAAACTGATGAGTGGGTTGTCATGGGCAGAATATCCTACAGCACCGGGAATGGTGTTGAGGAAGTTGCCGGCTATGGCTCGACCGTCATCGTCGCTACCCTCAGCACGATAGTAAAACTTGGATGTCGTCAGGTCACGATAGTTGTTGGAAGGACGGTCTTCGTTGCAGAAGAATCCCTCCTGACCATGCACGTAAGGATTAAAGTCACCGTGATGCTGGGCGTCACCATGACCGAGACCAGTCGTTGAAAGCCCTTTGCCATTGTCGTCGATAACCATAGAACCCCATACAATCTCGTCGCGTCCGTCCCAGTCAACATCCACGATGGCATAGTTGTGGTAGCCCTGTCCGTACCATGGAGAACCAGCTTGATTGTTGGTCCAGCGCCAGCGCTCTGTGAGTTGGTGGGTAGTAGGATCAACATCTAATGCCACAAATTTATGGCGGGTATAGATACCACGTCCCAAGAAAATGCTGGGCTTACGACCGTCCAGATAGGGCGCACCGAAGAAATGCTTGGTAGAGCGATGGCCATAGCCGTCACCCCATGCTTTGTTGAGGTCGGTCTCGCCGTTCTCAAGACGTTTCAGCGGATAGTCCATGGTAACATAAGGCACACCAGTAGCTCCATTGACATATACCAGATATTCAGCACCCTCATGCATAAACCAATTGGCGCCACCGCCCGTTGCAGCACGATAGTTTATAGAGGCATCACCAATCACATAGGTCTGTCCGTCTGCAGCATGGATAGTGGTACCGTCTGCAGCACGGAATAAGGCTTCGGCCTTGCCGTCCATATCCCAGTCATAGCCAATAATATTCTGCTCGTTGTTCTGGAAGTCACCCATGTTGGGACCACAGTTAACCCACCAAAGCACGGTTCCATCGAGTTTCAGACATTCAAAAATGGAGTATTCGCCATTATGACCATTGCGCGGAAAACTGGCATTGATCTCACTTTGGTTATCATACTTGAGCAGTATTTCCACCTGTCCGTCGCCGTCAACATCGGCACAGCAGGCATCGTTGGGCACTAGCGTAGAGGTGATAGACTTGTCATGCTTGGGCACTATTTCGAGATAATTCTTGCTCAAGGGGGTAGCGGCAGCACTCATAGGCTGCTTGACACCACGTTTTACGGCCTCTATGGTATAGCTACTGGCTGTTGTGCCAGCAGCATCCGTATAGTTAGACACGTTCAGCCCTTCGGCCACGAGTGAACCGTCTCGGTAGAGATTATAGGTGACGTCGTAGTACTCGTCAGACTGGATGCGCCAGCTGACGAACACGCCATTGGTAGTCTTCACAGCCACCACACCACGGTCCAGTTCGTCTATTACACGCTGTGCATGGGCACTCACTACCGTCAACCCCATCATAAGGGCCAATATTATAAATTTCTTCATAGCCTTCATTTGTTTTAGTAATTACGGCTGCAAAGGTACGAATATACAAATGAATAACCAAATTTATTTGGGTTTTTCTGAGTACTCAGTACTGTTTTTAATATGTTTGTAACATGATATTATGAATTACAGGTCCGTCCCCTATGGCTCTTTTTCTGCTGGATGTTTGCTTGTCATTCGGGTCCTTCGGGCTTATCACACATAAGGAATGAAAGTGAAAATAATATTAAAAAATAAGGCTTTATAGTTTTTATTACGATTATAATTATTATATTTGCAATAAAATTATTAGAAGCGATGAATGACATAGTAATTAACAACCCTTTTGTTGTCGGCAAATATTTGTCTGACAAGTATTTCTGTGACCGAACAGAAG
>Ga0265298_10004971_pt1 | contig 16824 bp, 6 predicted proteins | sample AusTroGonzalo_MG_3_FD_193486 | JGI IMG/M metagenome (GOLD analysis project Ga0265298, IMG submission 193486) | Bovine rumen microbial communities from tropical cattle in Woodstock, Queensland, Australia - Gonzalo_01 | ecosystem: Host-associated > Mammals > Digestive system > Stomach > Rumen ... | reverse complement strand
TCGCCGAGATCCTGAAGGTGGACGTCGAGGGCTGGAAGAAGGAGATCGCCACGGTCGGCGCCTCCTACGACGAGTACGACGCCAAGCCGTCCAAGGACTCGAAGGAGGCCTCCAAGACGGCCCATCGCGTCCCGAAGGCGCTGCGCCAGGTGCTGGCCGACGTCACGGCCGCCCTCGCGAAGTAAACGTCCACTCTGGACGAGACCTGCAGCGGACTGCCTCCTTCGAGGTGGTCCGCTGCCAGTTTGTCAAATCGAGCGGACACTACAAACGTGGGGCACCGAATCGATAGCGCCTGATGGCAAGGTGTCTGGTCGCTTCGAGACAGTAGCGGAGCCATCGTTCTCGGAACAGGCTAGGATCGTGGGCGTTGAACTGTGAAAAGCCTAAAAATGCAAAAATCATAAATTTTTTGGAAGCCGTTGACATGGGAGCGAGGAGTATTGTAAAATACAAGCAAATTGTCAAAATAAGGATTTGCCTCAATGCTGAAAAAAATGATGTCTAACACGCGACTGACGGGAGTGTGTCTGTCATTCCTTGGCTTGTTGCCGTTTGTTGCACAGGCGCAGTGGATGACTCAGCGGATTCCCCTCGTTCAGGGATGGAATGCCATCCACTTGAAGGTGAACCCTGCAGAGAAGTCCTGCGCGGAGGTGTTCGATTCGTCCGTCACGCAGGTCGCGTGGTGGAACCGTGACCGTCTGGACGACGGCACCGGCTCCGCCATTACCGACTTCTGCTATTGGTACCGCGACGGCGGAACGCCGTCCACCTTCGGGCGCGTCGTCGGCGACCAGCGCTATCTTGTCTATTCGACTGCGAACCGTCCATACTTCGAGGTGATCGGCACGCCGGTTCTTCCTAATGGAACCATATATCTGGGCGAGGCCAACCTCGTGGGCCTCAACGTGCCGAACGTGGCGAGCGACTATCCGTCCTTAAACGACTACTTCAAGGACTGCAAGGCGATCTGGAACGGTAGCCAACCGTGGTATGGCGTCAACGCGGCCAACGCCTCGGTGCCGATGCGCGACAGGACGCTGATCACCAACGCATCGCAGGCCGTGTGGTTCCAGACGGCGGACTCCGGCATGAAAACATTTACGGGGCCGTTCACCGTGTCGCTCGACCGATCGGACTCGACAGTGGCCTGGACGGAGTCATCCGACCCTCGCACCATCACCATCCAGAACGCGTCCTCCGTGGAACGCGTCCTGCGGATCGAGCGCAACTCCTCCCTGCCGCCGCCCACCGGATATGGTACATGCGCGGGCAATGTGGAGCTGCTCATCGAATCGATCGACTGGTCGGAAGGCTATGCCAAGCGCGTGTACAACACGCTTGCGTTTCCGTTCGTCACCAACATCGCGGCCGGTGCGGCGTTCGAGTTCCGTGTCAAGCCTGACATCGCCAACATGGCGGCGACGGGCGACGCGACGCGCAACTACATGAGCATCCTCGAGATTTCCGACAAGGGTACGCGGCTCGACGACGAGGTGCGCGCAGACGGCACGTGCCTCTATCGCGTGGGCATTTCCTGCTCCGGCACGCTCGCGGCGGCGACGAAATCCGCTGTTGCCGGGCTGTGGGTCGGAACGGTTGTCCTCGACAAGGTGAATCGTGCGAAGATGCTTGGATCCTCCACGCCTGAATGGGATCCCGACGCGCTGATGACTGCACCGCACCCGTTCCAGTTCCGTCTGATCGTCCATGTGGATGCCGGAGGCACGGTGAACGTTCTCAAGCAGGTGTTCGTCGCGAAGAAGACGTCCGACGCCGATGAGAGCTATCTCCTTACAGACCGTGATGCGGCGATCGCATTTCGCGGCTACTTCCAGGATGCGACGATCCGCCGCACGTCCAGCGCAAACTTCCCGTTCATGGTTCCGCTCACGCTTGCGGGCGGCGAGTTCATGGCTCCTGGCGCCACGCTTTCCGCCACCTTCACGCAGGAATACGACGACAAGACAAATCCGTTCGTGCACTCCTTCCATCCTCAGCACGACAACACGGCGTTCAACAACAAGAAGCCGTCGGTGCTCGGCGACGGCGACGAGGGCGTCGGCGAGTACGAGTCGTGGGGCGTGACGCGCACGGTGACGCTTGCGTTCCAGGACGAGGATCCGTCCGGCGCGGCGAACATTGACTGGAACCGAACGGTGACTGGCGGCGAGTACACCGAGCGCATACAGGGCCTGATCGGCCAAGGCAAGCCCATCATCACGAAGGGCGTCTTCCGTCTCTCCAAGGTGAACGACACGCCAACGCTCACCTCGGACGTCATCTACTGATTTCATCAACCATTTAACAAGTAAAGGAATAAACAAAATGAAAACCACCATCAAGTCAGTCCTAGCGGCGATCGCCGCCACAATCGCGGTCTCCGTCTTCGCGGCGCCGCCCTCCTCGATCAGCGAGTTCGTGCCTAAACTGATGAACTACCAGGGGTACCTCGCGAACCCCTCGACCGGTACGGCATACAGGGACGGCATCTACGACATCGAGTGCCGGCTCTACCGCGCGCAGTCCGGCGGATCGGCGATCTGGGGCGCAAAGTATTCGGTGTACGTGAAGGACGGCTACTTCAATATCATGCTTGGAGATTCGTCGGGGGCGACGAGCCTTACCGCAGACTATGGTATGAGTTATCTCTGGAAGGCCCTTTGGTACGATACGGCGTTGACCGCCGCGAACAACAACCAGCTTTGGCTCGGAGTGACGCCGTTGCAGGATGCGAACCATGCGACGATCAGCAGCCCGAAGGAGATTTCCCCGCGTCAGCAGCTCCTCGCGGCGCCGTTCGCGTTCCGCGCACAGTCGGCGAAGTACGCCGATGCCGCGCTGGGCGATTTCTCGGTCGCCGGCAATCTTACCGTGAGCGGATCGCTCTCCCTGCCGTCCAACTATTCGCTGCCGTACATCAAGGCGATGTCAAGCGGCAACGGCATACTGATCCTCGGCGATAGTTCGGGAACGCCAATAAACAACGGGCCGATCGTCACGAACGCCGCCACGAGATATGCGTCCTACTCCTACTACGATCAGAATTTCAGGACCCGTTCGGGATCGATGAATTTCGATACGCCCTCCGGCAACGCCTTCAGGTTCAACACCGGCGCTTTCGCGGTGACAAACAGCAATTCGATCGGGATGAAGAGTTCTGCGGTCAACATAAAGAGTTCCGGGGCGGTCAATATAGCGGGAGGCAGTTACGGCTATTTGAACATAAACGGGTATTATACGACCGTCAAGGGCTACTACGCCACGGTTACGAGCGAAACAACACGCGTTGAGGCAAAAAACAATGTTTATTTGAGTCCGGGAACCAACTGGTATGTCTACGGACAGGGTGCCTTGCGCTGGAAATCTCCCGGGATATCCTCGTATCTGCCGCCTTTCAGGCTAAGGAAGGTCACCTTGAAGTTTTCTGCCGGCAAGAACAACGCGAATGTGCTGGTGGAGTCGGCTCCCGTCTATTACCGTTGGGCAGTCGTCGGGGTAAGGACCCAAGTGTTCTACCAGCCGCCGCTGTGCCAGATCTATGCCAAGCAGGAAGACAGCGGGGCCTTCAGGGTGTACGGCGAACTGGAGAAGGCGGCATCCTCGGAAACGACGTACTATATAGAAGTGATGGGCGTCGCCAATGCCTTTGCTGACGATCAACGCAACTCCGATTGAGCGGCTGTGTGCTGAAGGCTCATCAAGGAGGCGCAACATGAAGAAACTGACAATCTGGCTGATGGGGTGCGGGGTGGCGATGGCCGCCGCAGCAGCCGGGCCGACGGACAATCTCAGGTCGGACTACCGAAATGCCGTCTACACGAACGGGCTTGGCACCGCGTCTGGAGACGGAAGCGCGAAGCAGAATGCCGTCTCGCTCGGCCCCGGTTCCGGCGTGGCCTGGGTGAAGTACAAGTACCTGTACGACGCCTCAGGAAACTGGACGTACATGAATGTGGACAGCACGGTGACCAACGCGGCGAAGACGGCGAATTTTCGTTCCACCATCGGCGTGCCGATCTCGGCCGTGACGGCGAACAAGTTCCTCGGCGAGCCGCTCGATCCACCGGCCAAGTGGAACGGAAACAAGCCGACTATCAGCACGAGCACGGGCGGCAAGGCGGTCTGGATCGACTTCGCCAAGAAGGTGATCACCACCCAGGCGGGACCGATAGAGATCCGCTGGCCGCTGACGACCGGCGGGTACGAGACGGAAAATTCCGTCGTGGCAGCCTCGCCGTCGAAGCGGCCTGTCCGCCTCTACTGGACGCATGCGCGGCCAGAATACGCGAGTGGCGGCTATATTCTCAAGCCGCTCCAGAACGCAGGGCCTACTGTGCAGTTCGGGTCGAACTACAAGGTACACATCTACTCGACAGGTGGCATCAAGCAGCTGCAGTTTTCGGGATACAGCGCAAACTACATCGATGAAAACGGAGAAACCCAGAGCTACGATCCTGACGACGATTTCGGATATGTCCATCTTGAGGGGCAGGAGCTACAGGCTCTGGAAGGCTCGCGGGGAACGTTCCTCATCGTGTATTCGCGCCTTGACGAGGCATTGAACGAGCGCGTGATGCTCGCGTACGAGCTGGTGGAGGTGCTGGAGCCGACGCAGACGCAGATCGATGTGGGCATCGGCGACCAGTTGCGTCCTCTCACCCGCACGTTCGACACGAACGAGCTGTTCCCGATGGTGACGCGTGGTCTGACGGATGACGCCGACAACGGCGAGATCTATGTCTACCAGCATGGTACGGGCGACCAGAAGAACTTCCTCTGGGCGATTCGCGATTCTAGCAAGAACCCGTGGAAGATTGAGGTGTATTGGCGCGCCAAGGAGGAGCTGGACGTGGTGTGGCCGTTCGAGGTGGACATCTACGCGGCATCGTGGAAGGACGAGAACGCGCAGCTGTACCTCCGCGACTGCGACGACAATGGCAAGGCCCAGATACATCCGAAGGTATTCATCCCGAATGCACTCGCGGTGGAGGCGATGGACTATCAGGTGGTGGGCCACAATACAGAAAACGAGAAGATACAGAAGCACGTCCACGTCGAATCCGGCGCGTTCTACACCGACTATGCGGACGACGGCACATACGCGCTCATCAAGTACGCGAGCGGCGACACAATCTGGTTCCAGACGGTCAAGTCTATTCCAAACAAGGTGTCTGCCAGGATGTCTGACTACGCGGAGCTTGCGGTGGAACTCTATCCGCCAAACGACGAGTACATGCTCGACACCTTCTACTACCCCGGATGGATACGGCGCGAGTTCGAGACGGATGACAAGGGCCACTATCCGATCAAGAACCCGTACAACATCGGTTTCTACCAGTATCCGACCGAGTGGGCCACGACGAACGAACTCTACTCGCCCATCTTCCCGGTGAATATCGGCCAGATGGAAGTGTGGTGGGCGAAGCTGAGCAATCTTACCGGTACGATCCGCGAGGGATCCGGACATGTCGAGGAGATGGCCTCGCAGATATTCTTCCCGACGAAGGCCGTGCTCTACAGCATCGCCCCGCCCATGAACGCGCCGCAGATCGTGCTGGCGTCTGGGAAGGGCAGTGCGGGATGGTCCCTGAACGACAGCGACCTCGGACTGTACGAAACGGAGGCCATCAAGCTGAACATGGACGAGTACACCGTGTACGGGGATGTGTCTGCCTACTTCACGGGAACGGTTCCCGGAGATGGCACCCAAACGGTGTTCACGGTCGAGAACTGGATTTCGTTCCAGCAGGATGGAGGCTGGTACTGGGACGAGAGCGGGAGCTATTCCTTGAACTACAGGGACGTCAATCCTGCCAACGGCGTTCCATGGCTGGCGTTCCATCACGACGGGGCTTCGGTGCCGCGCCTTTCGTTGCGGGTCGACCTCTATGCGAACCTGTGGGTGAACGGCGTGAAGAAGACGTCTTTCACGAGCGGTACGGTTCCCAATCCTCTGTTCCACAGTGCGGCCGATGGCGAGCTGTCCTATCCCGTCAGGGCCTACCATGTCGCGCTCGTCCGTTCGAAAGACAACATGTTCACCTACTACGTGAACGGGATGCCTGCGGCGAAGTTCGCCGCTGCGGCGGACGAAGTGTTCGAGGGCGGCGACCAAGTCAGGTACTTCCCGATGGACGAGACGCCCGATGCCAATACGTATATGAAGATGTTCCACGGCGAGTGGCGTCTCTTCCGCATGTGGAAGAGCGCGCGAACGCACAAGCAGATCCACGACAACCGCTATGTCGCGCTGGATCCTGTCTCGACCATGCTGCTCCAGTATGGTGCGCAAGACATCACGTGGGACGGCCTTGCCGGCGGCGACCTTGTCGATTCGTCTGCCAATAAAGAGTATGCTCGGTATGGGTTCCCTGCGGGCATGGGCATCAAAACAGAAACTGACTGGCATGAGGATCCAGAAACTCACGAGTGGGTTTACGGCGAATATTCCTATGAAGCCGAATTGAATTACGAATGTCGCTATTGGATATCTAAGTCGGACACAGGTTCCCGCCTCGCTTCTCCGACGGAAGGGCGCACGTTCCCGCTCAACTCGCTGATCTACGCGCAGAACGACCCGGAGGAGGATGGCTACAACCCGAACGAGGAACACGCATTCCTCAAGGGCAACGTCGTACATGCGCTCCGGTGCGACCTCAACATGACCGGTACGAACGTCACGGACTTCACGTCGCTTCCGTACGTGCTGGTGCAGTACGGCGATCCCGACCGCGAAGGCCGCGTGAAGATGGCGGCCCTGCGCGTCGTCCCCGAGAACGACATGTACCGCTTCCGTTCATTCCTCGACGCGGGCAGCATGATCCAGAGCATCTCGCCGCTGGACACCTTCCAGCCCGCCAACCTCCACAAGTTCATCTCCGGTCCGGTTTACAGTTACACGGAGGTGGCTGGCCCAGCCCACATGTTCAACAGTGGCGCCTTGGGCGAGTGCTTCAGGGACCGCAAGGGCTGGTACTGGGCGCATCAGGCCGGCGATGACGGCGGGACGACGAACTACTTGTTCGAGTTCTCCTATCCGCACCAGGAGCAGTTCGATTACGTCGACGGCAGTGCGCCGGAGCCTGGAGACATCATCAGCTGGTTGGCCGGCTATACGGGGCGCGACGATAGCTACATTAGCCGTTTCGGTTACAGTCCCGTGAGTGTGAGGACGAAGTTCCAGACGCGCGACATCGTGAAGGATCCCGCCAACACGGGCATCGACTACACGTTCATCGTGAAGTGGCCGGACGACGTGAAGGGGCTTTACGTCAACGATACGCTCATCGACGCGAAGGACGACCTGCCGGCCATCGCCGGACAGCTCTCGGTCAAGATAGCCTATCAGCAGTCGCAGGCGGTGAGCGGTGCGCCGAGCGTCAAGCTCATCGACCCGACGCGCATGCGCAACGGCTCGCTGAAGGTCATGCCGGACGGCATCAACAACTACCGCGAGGCCAGGACGCAGAACACGAAGTTTAAGGATCTGCCGCCTTTCCTCCGCGAGCGTTTCGTCTGGAATCCGGCCGAGATCTATGACCTCGACAACGACGACACGCGCGAGCTTGAGCTGACGGGCAAGGTGATCCGCGAGATCAGTTACACCTACCTGTGGCCCAACGTGCTCGACGCAAGGGCGAAGGCGACGCTGACCGACGAGAGCCTGTTCCCGGGCGGTAGCTCGCCGGAATGGGTGACGGCGGTCAATTCGATGCCGAGCGAACTATACGAACTGCCCGACGACAACGAGCCGTTCGACTCCATTGCGCTCAGCACGACCGGCGAGGGCGCGGGCTACGTCACGCTCGTGATGAACGATTCCACGAACGAGACCATGGTCGCCAAGAACGAGGTCGTCACCATGTACGTCATCAAGGTGGTGCCCGAACTGTACAACGGCAACCTGCACCCGATCATGAGCGACAACCCGCTCGACCAGCAGATGAACATGAAGTACACGTCCGACTTCGGCGGCGAGCCCGGCAACTGGGAATTCGAGTGGAAGTACTGCGAGCCTGTAAACGGCACGTGGAACAGCGACAGCAACCAGTGGTTTGCCGTCGGCAACACGTCCTCATTCGAGATGCAGGACTGGATCACTATCGGCGATGCCGGTATCTTCGGCCTCTCCGACCACTACGTCCGTTGCCGCTATCGCGCAAAACCCGGCACCAAGGCGTACGGCCTCGTCGGGGACAAGTGGACCGACTGGTGCGAGCCATGCCTCGCCGAGGGGTGGATCAAGCGCGTCTTAAAGGCGATCAACCCGTTCGAGCAGCGCATCAAGGACTACTACAACCGCGAAATCAGCACCGAGCTTTCGATGCTGCAGCAGGTCGGTGCGCCTTATCAGGGCGACATTCCGCTCAACCTCGAGGCGCTGAACGAGAATGGCCTCCTGTCGATCTACGAGACCGTGCTGCATCAGGCGCGGAAGCTCTCCATCGACGCGGACAAGCTTTCCACCGGTTCGCTCTCGCTCGCGTTGCAGATGGCTGCTGGCCGTATCGCCGAACTGTACATGGTTCTCGGCAACGAGGCGCTCGCCGACGCGATGAACCCGACCGTTGATCTCGGCAACGACTCGCCTGTGGACGATGGCGCGGAAAGCTCGATCTTCCCGTTCATGAACCAGTGCGAGAACTTGCTCGACGAAGAGCTATGCCTCCTGCGCGGACGCGACCTCTCCATGCAGTACGAACGTAGCTGGGATGAGAACGTGGAGCCGTGGGCCTATCCGTACTACAACCGCCTGCAGTGGAACTACACGCACGACATCATGGGCGGACATGTGGCCTACACGCTCAACTACGGTATCAAGGACATTGCGTCCGCCGCAACCGCCGCAAATCCTGATGCGCCGGACGGCTCCATAGACGTGTACGACGCCGTGAAGCTCTACCCGCAGGGCCACGGTGACGCCTACGGACACTACCTCTCGGCCGTAAAGGGCTACTACTCGCTCTTGAGGCATCCGTCGTTCGGATGGTATCCGCAGATAGAGTCGATCCTCGCCGGCACAGTGGACATCATGATGAGCTACTTCCACGAGAAACGCTTCGCGCTCGCAGCGCAGGCGAAGGCCAAGACGGCGGCGATGATTGTCTCCCGCACGTATCGCCAGAACTACGTTGCCAACATCGAGGACCCGTGGATGGAAGCGGAGGACGAGAACGAATGGCGCGGGTGGGGCACGGACGAATGGGCCACGCGCGGCCATCTGGGCGCGTACTACGACTGGCTTACCGTCAACGCGCTCTTGCCTACGCGCCAGAGCGAGGATCGCACGCTCGTGAAGATGCTCGACCGCGAGTCGACGTACGAGCTCGGCAGTCTCGCCTCCAGCGCGAAGACGATCCAGCTGACCGCGGACTATGCTGACGTGGGCCTCAACCCGCTCGGCTTGGCCGACAGCGCGATTCCGTTCGACATCTCGCCCAGCGAGATTGACGCGGGCAAGACGCACTTCGAGCAGATATACGAGCGCGCTGTCAAGGCCACGAAGACGGCCCAGGCCATCTTCAAGCGTGCGAAGAAGAACTCGAACGCGCTCCGCGACCAGAACGAGAACTCGGACTTCGAGCACATGGTTGCAGATGAGGAAGCCGCAATCGACCGCCGCCTGAAGGAGATCTACGGCTACCCGTACGCTGACGACATCGGCGTAGGCAAGCTCTATCCGAAGGGCTATGACGGTCCAGACCTCTACCACTACAACTACATCGAGACCTACGACCTCGACAAGTCTGGCCATGCGTTCGGTCGCTACTACGACATCCTGATCGACGACTACCAGCTCATAACGACGAACATCGTTGGTTCCTACCAGGCCGAAATCGACCGTTCGCTGGCCGACTACGGTTTCTTGGGCAATATCGTGGCCGGCGCGATCACGTTCTATCAGGACAAGCTCGGATGGCTGTCCAGCAAGATCGACCCGTACCTCTCCTACGGTGGCCTCTCGTCCTCTACGAACTACCTTAGCCTCCCTGTCGCCATTCTCGATACTTCGGGCGACCACATGGACGGCAAGGTCGACTACGAGTTCTCAGTTGCCGCGTGGTCGAATGCCGCATTCTGGGCAAGCTACTACGTTGGCGCATACGGCTTCACGCCGAAGCCGTCGAACTACAAGGGACAGCGCAGGGCCGAGGGCGAGGTTCAGATCGCGCTCATCGACTACGCGGCGCAGCTCTCCGAAATTGAGAAGGAAGGGCAGAACGTCCAGGCCGAGGCCAAGAAGCTGCGCGGGCTCATCGACGAGCTTACAACGCTCGACTACACCACGCAGATGGGGTATGTGACAACAGCGGCCGAAAAGGAAGTGGAGACCTTCAACGAAACCTGCAAGAAGAATGCGGAAACGATTGAAAAGGTTCTCAGCCGGTTGAAGGACATCAAGTCCATCATCACGGATGCTGGAGTAGAGGCTCTGCCAAAGATAACAGGTCTATCTTTCGACCTCACCTCGCTTGGGCGTTCGGCGCTACACCTCCTGAAGAGCGGCTTGCAGGAGGCACTGAACCAGCAGATCAACCAGCAGCAGGAGATCATCGCGAAGGTCGAGACCGAGGCAGAACGTCTGGCCGCAGAGTTGCAGAAGCAGTTCAGTACTTACATGTCGAACGCGGATCGCCAGAAGAAGGTCGCTGCGATCCAGGAGCAGATACACGTGTTCAAGGCCGCGCTTGCCAAGCTCGAAGTTGCATTCAACACCGCAAATGCCACTCGCATGCACTACGCGAAGCTCGAGGCTGAGGGCGACGAGCTACAGAACGAGCGCGAGCGCCTGCGCATCCAGTGGGCGGCAGACCTCTCGCAGAAGCGCTACCGCAACATGATGTACCAGATTTTGCGCGATGACGAGCTGCAGCGCTACAGCGAGGCGTTTGAGCTGGCGTCGAAGTACGTGTTCCTCGCCGCAAAGGCATACGACTACGAGACGGGCCTTCTCAAGAGCGACAGTACCGCTGCCAGCGGCTCGCAGTTCCTCTCCGAAATCGTGCGCAGTCGCGCGCTCGGCCGCTTCACTGCGGAAGGGGAGCCGCTCGGCGGCGGATCCCTCGGCGATCCTGGCCTTGCGGATATCCTGTATCGCATGGGCGCCAACTGGAGCGTTCTCAAGACGCGCCTCGGCTTCAACAACGCGCAGGGCGACATCGATTCCTTCTCGCTCAGGAAGGACCTCTTCGGACGTTCACTCGGCTCAGCCGGCGACACGGCGTGGCGCAACGACCTCGCGGCCTGCTGGTGCGATGACCTCCGCACGCATCCTGCGTTCGCGGCTCACTGCCAGCCGTTCGATCCGATGCAGAGCGTGGAGCCGGGCTTCGCCATCCCGTTCAGCACGGTGATCGCGGCGCGCAAGGATCTCTTCGGCAACGACCTCGCGGGCGGCTCGACGGCCTACTCGTCAACGTACTTCGCCACGAAGGTACGCGGTGTGGGCGTGTGGTTCGAGACAACGGACGCGACAAGTGCGTCCCTCCCGACCAGACCGGAAGTGTATCTCATTCCGAACGGATTGGACTACATGCGCGTGCCGATCCGGAGTTCGTCCTCCGCTGTTGCGGCCGTACGCGCGTGGCAGGTTGTGGACCAGACGATTCCAGTGCCGTATTCGCTTACGGATGCCGACTGGTCTGCTACCGACTGGAGCGCATTGAAGGACATCTGCGCGAACGAGTTGTCCAATGTGCGCCGCCACCCGGCGATCCGCGCACAGGTGGGGCAATCCTTCAACGAAAGCGGAATCGTGTACAACGCTCGCCTCATCGGGCGCAGCGTCTGGAACGACCAGTGGTACATCTTCATCCCGGCCGCGACGATCAACGCAAACAACGCCCGTGCGCGTGCTGCGTTCCTCGACTCGGTTCGCGACATCCACCTGAATCTGAAGACCTACTCGCTCTCCGGCAACTGAAAGGAGTAAAACAATGTCACATCGTCTCATGCCAATCATAGCCACCGCGCTCCTTTCGCCTGCCGTGCTGGCAGTCGCCATCCCGCAGGCGCCGGTCGTGACGTACGGTATCGTGCGTGACGAGTACGGCTCTCCGCTTGGTTCGGCGGAGGGCGCCGAACTCCTGCTCGTGAAGGACTCTGCGCCGAACGGGACTGTCTATGCCCGTACCGTCGTGGGCGAGTCCGCATATCCCGGCCAGAATTACCGCCTTTCGCTTGAGATAGACAGCGAGGGCCCTAGCCGCTCATACGCTGTCGTGTCTGGCACGCAGATGCGCATCACGTGCCAGATTGACGGCGAGGCGCAGAGCCTCACGCCTTCTCCGACGTTTGCGACGCCGGAGAACGGTACAGCCCAGCGTCTCGATTTCTCCCTCGGCGACGATGCCGACGGGGACGGCTTGCCGGACGTGTGGGAGGCGTGGGTCCTCTTAGGGGATGGGCGTGCGTGCGATGCGGCTGCCATTGCCGCGTTCAAGCCGGGTGATGACGCCGACGGCGACGGTATGGCGAACGGTCAGGAATATTTGGCGGGTACGGATCCGTTCCTTGCGACTGACCTGCTGATGATAACTTCATACAGGAAGTTGCCGGGAACGTCGCGCGTGGAGATCAAGTTCACGACGACGTATGACCGGATTTATCGGATCGTGAAGACCGATTCGCTCAGCTCGCCTGTCTGGTCTCCTGTGGCAACGACGCGCAAGGAAGACGGCGAACCAGCCTATGAGACGTATTCCGGCACGGGTCGCATTATTACCGTCTACCTTGACGTCGATGACGCATCTTCTGCGTTCTTCCGCGTGGCGGCCAACTGATCCATCGCCGGACTGATTAGCGCACCTTCAGACCGCTGCGGGCTTTCGTCACGTGGTCCGTGACGAAGGCGTTGGGGTTTGCGCCGCCATATGCCTTCGCCTTCTCCTCGTTCTGCACGAACCAGAGCGAGACCCACAGTCCGTTCTTCTGGAGATAGGCGATGTCCTCGGGTTGGGTCTGGCGCTGGATCACCGGCATGTTGACGCCGAAAAGGCCGAGCTTGTCGCGGTAGCGCAGAACGGCGTCAAGAACCGCTTTCTTGGTCGCGAACTGTTTCTTTGGCTCGGCGTAGCATGACCACGTGCCATTGGTGTTGGACGTGACACCGATGTGTCCGACGCGTCGGATCTCCGGGTGCTTCCTCTGGAAATACTCGAGCGCAGGCTTCGTAAATGTCGCTACCATCAGCCGGCCGTGATCTATCCCGGCTTTGTCAATCTCTTCCAGCACCTTCTCTGCCATGTCCGGTGCGAAGTGTTTGAAGTCTAGCCAGAACTCTGGAGCTGACTTCACGATGGCGAGCGCCTCGTCGAGCCGCACGATCCGCTCGTTGCCAGGCTTGCCGTGCTCGAGAAAGCGGCCCTTGTCGCAAATTTCCGCGTAGGTGAGGTCTGCGATGGTGACGGGCCAGCCCATGACGCGCTTGAGGGTGGGGTCGTGGCCCATGACTATCTGCTTGTCTTTCGTGTACTGCAGGTCGAGCTTGACGATGTTGCAGGCGGTGGCCACGGCGTTCGAGTATGCGGGGCGCGAGGCCGGCGGCATGGTGAGGTCGCCCGCACCGGCGTGCGCGACCATCTTAGTGCCGACGGGAACCGCGACTGTGAACGTGCCGTTTTGCGGTCCGCTCAGGAGATACCAGCGAACGGTGAAGATGCCGGGCGCGGTCCACGCTCCGGAGGCGGCCACGTCCTGCGTGCCGATGAGCGCGAAGAGCGGCTCGACGTTGGAGTCGGAGAACTTGAACGGCGTGACCGCCCACGATCCGTCGCCGACGGCGATGCGGACGCCGTCTGGGCGTACGAGAGACCAGCCTCTTTCCGCTTTCTCCAGCGTCGCGCGCGTGAACCCAAGCGGGTTCTTTGAGATGATCGGATCTGCGCACGGCAGATCGGATGCGGCGGCGGAGCCGGTCTGCAGTGGCAGCTTGAGCGAGGCGCAACGGTCGGCGAGCGCCTTCTGCGCGGCGGCATCCTCGGGAAGGGGCTTGGGCCCGAAGGCGGGCAGGAGATGGTTCCACACTACGTTGATCTCGTGCTGCATGTCCCTAAGCCCGGCATGGATGGAGACGACGGCGTCCTGATCGGGCATGACAATGGTGTACTGGCCGGACGCGCCGTCGGCGCGGAAGGCGTTGTGGCGGCAACGCCAGAACTGGAAGCCGTAGCCCTGGTGCCAGTCGCTGCCGTCCTCGCCTGTGACGGCGATCGCGCCGGACCAGGTCTGGCGAGAGGTGGCGGCGACGACCCATTCGCGCGAGATGATGCGCTTACCGTCCCACATGCCATTGTCCAGGTAGAGCTGTCCGAAGCGTGCGAGATCGCGCGTGGTCATGTTCATGCCCCAGCCGCCGCAGGCGATGCCGGTGGGCGATACGGTGGACCATGGGCTTGTCATGCCGAGCGGATCGAATAGGCGCGCCTTCAGGAAGTCCATCAGCTTCATCCCGCTCACGCGCTCGACGATGGCGGCTAGCATGTGCGTGGCGCAGGAGTCGTACTTGAAGACCGTGCCAGGCTCCTTTTCGATGTCGTTGGCGAGAAAGGCCTTCACCCAGTCGCCGTTGATGTCCTTGCGCTCCGCGTCTGTGTAGCTCGCACCGACGTTCATAGTGAGGAGGTCGCGCACGCGCATGGCGGAGAGGTTGGCGGATGGCGTTGGCGGCGCCTTGTCGGGGAAGAACGAGAGGACGCGGGCGTCGAGGTCGAGCTTGCCGTCGTCCACGAGGAATCCGATGGCGGTGGAGGTGAAGCTCTTCGAGTGGGAGTAGAGCATGTGGGGGCGGTTCAGCGTGTCGTATGGCGCCCAAGAACCCTCGGCGATCACGCGGCCGTGCCGCACGATGACGAATCCGTGAAGGGCGTCAAGCTCGCGCTCGCAGGCGTTGATCCAGCCGATGATGGCCGAGGACGAAACGCCCTGCGACTCGGGGGTGGCCTTTTCCATCAGGGCGGTTGCGTTGAGCGCAACGACCGCGCACAGTGAGAGGATTGCTGGTTTTTTCATGCGACAAGACTACCACATCTGGCGGCGGACCGCAACCGAGCTTTCACAATCCCGGCGGAATTTGGTATACTGCCGCCATGCGAAAGATAAAGCTTGGACTCTTCGGAAAGATCCTCATAGCCATAATCGGCGGCACGGCGCTCGGCTGGCTGCTGGGCCATCCGTACGCCCCGTGCTCGTGGGGCCTTAGCGTAGTCAACGCCTTCAGCGGTGTGTTTGGGCAGATACTGCGCTTCATCGTGCCGCTCCTGATCCTAGGCCTGGTCACGCCCGCCATCGCCGACACAGGATCGGGGGCAGGGAAGACGCTTCTTGCCGTGGTCGTCATCGCGTACGCCTCTACGGTCTTCGCGGGGTTCCTCTCCTACTTCGGCAGCGCTTTCGTTTTTCCGTCCATCCTCACCGAAGGCATCGGACACCTTGACAAGGCCGCCAAGGTGAAACCGCTCCTCGAGATCCCGCCCGTAATGAACGTGATGACGGCGCTCTTCCTCTCCTTCATGCTAGGCCTCGGCATCATCTTCACGAAGTCGGCCGCCCTGAAGCGCGGCTTCGACGAGCTGCGCACCATCGTCTCCAAGACGATCGAGTTCGCGATCCTGCCAGTGTTGCCGTTCTACATCATGGCCATGATCGCTAACATGACCGCCTCGGGCCAGCTCGCCGCCTTCGGCATCACGGCGGTGAAGATCATCGGCATGAGCATCGTCCTAACCGTGCTGCTGCTTTTCATACAGTACGGCGTGGCTTGCCTTCTTGCGCGCTGCAACCCGCTTTCCGTCATCTGGAACATGCTGCCGGCGTACTTCACAGCGCTCACGATCTGCTCGTCCGCCGCCACGATCCCAGTTACGCTCCGTTGCGTGCGGAGGAACGGAGTCAGCGAAGATGCCGCCGGACTTGTCGTGCCGCTCTGCGCCACCATCCACCTGGCTGGCTCGACCGTGAAGGTGGTGTCGTGCGCCGTCGCGTTCATGGTGTTGGCGAACGAGCCGGTGACCCTCGGGCAGTTCACCTACTTCATCTTCATGATGGCGATCACCGCAGTTGCCGCGCCTGGGGTGGCATGCGGCGTGATCATGAGCTCGCTCGGCCTGCTGGAGTCCATTCTCCACTTCACGCCAGAGCAGTGCACGATGCTGATGACCGTCTACGTTGCGATGGACGGATTGGGCACGGCGTGCAACGTAGCCGGCGACGGAGCCATAGCTCTCGTGATCGACCGCTTCTTCACCAAGCGCGACTGACAAGCGAGTCGGCACATTTTGACTTTCTCCAACGCATGAAATATGGTATCTTAAGAAAGTGTGAAACTCTAGCAAGGAGTGTGGAAGCATGGAAAAGTGGTATGTAAGTGCGGTGGCGGCGTTGTTCGTGGGAACGGCGGCGGTAGGGTCGGTCCTCGACGAGGCGAAGCTGTGGTGGAAGTTCGACAACGGCGGCGCGAATGGCGCGGTCGTGCAAACGAGCGAAATCCACGACTGTCGTGACGCATCTGTCGGCGCGGCGTCGCGGGTGTGCGGCCCGAGCGGCGGGCCGATCTGGACGAACATGACCGTGCAACTTCCGTACCGTGGGTTGGAGGTCCGGTCCTCCGCGCTCAATATCCAGGTGATTACGAATGCGAGCAAGCAGATACGGCCGTCGATGGTGGACATCAGCGGATGCGTCAACAGCGACGTGGCCACGTTCTTCGCGCGCATCTGCCCGGGCGAGACTCTCAATGACGGGGTGAACTATGTGGGAACGGACGAACGATTCATCTTCAACGACAATTTCTATTGGGGCAACTCCAAGGCGAACTCATAC
>Ga0265298_10004968_pt1 | contig 16831 bp, 15 predicted proteins | sample AusTroGonzalo_MG_3_FD_193486 | JGI IMG/M metagenome (GOLD analysis project Ga0265298, IMG submission 193486) | Bovine rumen microbial communities from tropical cattle in Woodstock, Queensland, Australia - Gonzalo_01 | ecosystem: Host-associated > Mammals > Digestive system > Stomach > Rumen ... | reverse complement strand
TTAGCTGTTCCTCAAATTTCAAGTCGTCGCCTTCTTGCCACACATCCTCAAACACAACATTGATATTCACTTCGTGGATGCCCAAACTGTAGAGATGCAGGACACTTTCGGTGATATAGGGGATGTCTGCCGACGAAATGGTGACTTTTGTGCCAGCATTAGGAAATTGTTCCAGCCACAGCGGAATGTTCTTCACCACATCTTGGTACGAGCCTTTCTCGGTAATCTTGTACACACGGTTGAGGTCGTGCTTCTTCTCAGTTCCGTCAATGGTGATACCGATGGAAAGGTGGTCGCGGTTCTTCTTGATGAAGTCCTGCACGGCCTTCTCGTGGTAGTTGATGCCGTTGGTGGAGAAGGAGAAACGGTAGCTGTTGAACCAGTGGTGGTTGCGGCGGAAGAGTTCCGTCTTGATGTAGTCACAAATCTTGTCGATAAGTTCGATTTCAAGGAACGGCTCGCCGCCGATGAAATCCCATACCACCGACTCAAAAGCAAAGTCTGGGTCGGTCTCATGGTCGAGCACATAGTCGATGAAGGTCTTGGCCACCTCCCAGGACATTCGTTCCTTCACGTTCTTTCCCACAAGGTAGCAGTATTTGCAAGCCAACTGGCAGTCTTTCGTGACGATAAAGGTAATGTATTTTGCATCGTCTTTCTGCCAAGCATCGTGATTGGGCCTAATTTCCATATTCACTATACTCTAATGGTAGATTGGCATGTGGCCGTACAATACTGTAAGCAACCTCCTTTACATGATGATTTACAATAGTCAAGACTGCAATTAAGGGCACAGTCACTAGTACATTTGGTATAACAAGAGTTTGCACATCCACTACCGCAACTGCCCGAGCATCCACTGCCGCAACTATCGCTGCAACCACCTGAACAAGATGAACTACATTCATTGCATGTACCGCCTCCACTATTATTTGTGCTGTTTCCTGTACAAGAACCGCTACAACTACCTTTGCACGAACCACTACAATCTGAACAAACATCTTTAGTGCATGATGAAAGGAAAGTTCCTCCTCCTAACGATAATACAAATAAAGGCAATGACTTTTTCGCAACTTCCTTGAAGAATTCTCTTCTCCCTTGAAGATCTTTGTTTTCTCCGTTTTCCATTATTGTTTCTTTTTGTTTGCGCCTTTGGCTCAAAGGACGGCGTTGTTCAGTTGCAAACAGAGCGGAGCCTCCCAAACTTATCCTTATTTCTGGCTGTTGGGTCTGGACTCCCATAAAGAACGAAATATAGGATGTGGTAACGCTCCACTGTTATGTTAAGCATATATGAATACTCAAACATAACAGGGAAAGCCACCGTCTTCCCAATCTCCTTGCTCTTTATGCGAATTGTCCAGATTCACAGCCAAGGAACAAAGCGAAGAATGCGCTTTCTCTGGCCAGGCCGTTTTCTCTCGGTTTGGCAAGTGCAAAAATAGATAAAATTTGGATTGGGCAAGGGGAGAAGTGAAACTTTTTTCATCAAAATGCTTGTTGAATGGGAAAATGTTTGTAATTTTGTGGCTGAAAGATTGTAATAGTAAACATATTTAGTACACTATAACGACAAAATGACCATTTATGATTGGATACGAAATCGGGAGCTTCGGGGATATGTAACATTCTCTGTAGAAGAATTGAAATCTGCTTTTGGCGAGAAATCAGCGGCGACAATTAAAACGGAATTGTCACGTCTGGTAAAAAAGGGCTATATCAGTTCAGTTTACCGAGGTTTTTATGTGGTGGTGCCTGTGCATTACCAGTTGAAGGGAGTCGTTCCACCAGTTTATTATATTGACATGCTCATGCGGTATGTTGGCAAGCCATATTATCTCAGCCTATTATCTGCCGCGGCCATGTACGGGGCTGCTCATCAGCAGCCTATGATAACGCAAGTGACTACCATTGCGCCACGAATCAAGCTTTCTTCCAAGAATCTCCTCTTGAATTGGAACTATCGTAAGGTTATTCCTGAATCTTTTTTGCTGACGAAAAATGGCGAAATGGGAGTAGTGCGCTATTCTAATCCGGAGTTAACCGCCATAGATTTGGTTCAGTTTGCCGATCATATTGGAGGCTATCAAAGGGCATCAACTGTATTAGCGGAACTCGTTGAGGCAATGGACATGGGGAAGGTGGCGGATGTTGTGCCCTACACGACCATAGCGACACTTCAAAGGTTTGGTTATCTGCTGGAATTTGTTCTTGAAGACCAGGAAATGGCAGATGCTTTGTTTCTGATATTGAAGGAACAGGGTAAATGGAACAGCATCTCATTAAGGAATGACCGTCCGAAAAAGGAAACAGCGCAATCCAACAGATGGCATGTAAACGGAAATGTTGAAATTGAAATCGATGATTTATGATAAACAGAGAATCAATATTGTTATGGAATGAACAAGTTCCATGGGAAGACCATGCCAAGGTCGAGCAAGACCTGCTCATCTGCCGTTGCCTCGTGGCTATTTATAATGATGAATTTTTGGCTTCGCAGTTGGCCTTTCGTGGCGGCACGGCGTTGCACAAGGATTGATTCGCTCAGAAATAGCCTATGACCCTGTGGTTGCCTATCAACTTGTCAAGGAAACCTTGATTGACAGATTACAGGAATAGTGTCTTGCCAAAAATAGTTTTTTCTCATTCAAAACAACAATCCTCTTTCTTTTGGCGACCTTTGTAGTCCAATCATTGCCTCAAACTCTGTCTCAGTGATGATAGGAACGCCCAAGGATTCCGCTTTTTTGCGTTTTTCTGGACCCATTTTGTCGCCAGCTAAAACATAGTCGGTCTTGCCAGAAATGCTGCCGACATTCTTGCCGCCGTAGGCTTCGATGGTTTCCTTGATGCCGTCGCGGGAATAGTTGGCAAACACACCGCTGACCACGAAGGTCTTTCCAGCCAAGACCTGTTCCTTGTCGGAAACGGGTTGCTCGTCCATGGCGAACTGCAAACCAGCCTGTTTCAGTCGGTTGACGATGTCGATGTTGCGCTTGTCATCGAAGAAATTCCTGACGGACAGTGCAATCTTTTCGCCGATTTCGTTGATTTCTGTCATTTCCTCAACGGAGGCCGTTATGATATGGTCGATGTCATGCAAGGCCTTGGCCAACAACTTGGCCACCGATTCACCTACGAACTTGATTCCCAAGGCAAAAAGCACACGCTCAAAGGGTACCGACTTCGATTTCTCCAAGGCTTCCAAAATGTTCTGTGCGGTCTTTTCCTTGAAGCTGACCTTGCGCGTGGCGACAGGCATGAGGCTGAATTCGTCCTCGATGGTGATGACTTTCTCCAAGCCATAAAGTTTTTCGTAGGTAAGATCGTATAAATCAGCGACATTGCGGACGAGCCCTTCTTCGTAGAGCAGTTCCACCTTGCCTTCGCCGAGGCTCTCGATGTTCATGGCCTTGCGCCCGATGAAATGCTCAATGCGGCCTCTGATTTGTGGCGAGCAGCCTGAACTGTTTGGGCAATACCAAGCCGCTTCGCCTTCATTCTGAACGAGTTGGCTTCCACAAATCGGGCAGGTCTTGACGAACTCGACAGGATGTGCGCCCGCCTGACGCTTGTCCAAATTTACGCCGATGATTTTCGGGATGATTTCGCCACCTTTCACCACAGTAACTGTGTCGCCGTAATGCAAATCGAACTGACGGATGAAATCTTCATTATTCAAGGTGGCGCGTTTCACGGTCGTTCCTGCCAGTTGCACAGGTGCAAGGTTGGCCACTGGTGTAATGGTTCCATGCCGTCCAACTTGGAAATCAACGCTTTGCAGTTCGGTTTCCACTTCCTCAGCCTTGAATTTGTATGCAATGGCCCATTTCGGCGACTTGGCCGTGAACCCCAAAACGCGTTGCTGTGCGTAGTTGTTGACTTTCAGCACAATACCGTCAATGGCAAAAGGTAGTTCATGGCGTTTCTCGTCCCAATAGTCGATGAACTCGAAGATTTCTTCCGTCGTCTTGCACAAGGCGATGAAATTGGAAATGTTGAAGCCCCATTTTCGCGCCGCCATCAGACTTTCATAGTGGGTTTGATAGCGCGTTTCAAGGTCGTCCATCATCATGTAATAGCAATAGTTGTCTAAACGGCGGCGCGCTACTTCCTTGGAATCCTGCAACTTGAGCGTTCCGGCGGCGGCATTGCGCGGATTGGCAAACAGGTCTTCTCCAGCTTCAGCGCGAACCTCGTTCAGCCGATTGAAGCTCTCAAAGGGCATCACGATTTCGCCGCGCATCTCGAAAAATTCGGGGAAATTGCCGTGAAGTTTGAGCGGTACGGTGCGGATGGTACGCACATTGGTGGTCACGTCATCGCCACGGGTGCCGTCACCACGAGTCACGGCGCGTGCTAACAACCCGTTCTCGTATTGCAGGCTGATGGAGAGGCCGTCAAACTTCAGCTCGCAACAGAACTCCAATTCGCCGTCGATGCTTTTCTTGATACGATTGATAAACTCCTCGATTTCCTCGCGGCTGTAAGAGTTTGACAACGAGAGCATTGGATAACGGTGTTCTACCGTTTTGAATTCCTTAGTGATGCCGCCACCCACGCGCTGGGTAGGCGATGAGGGCGACAAAAACTCGGGAAATTCCTTCTCCAAACGCGCCAGTTCTTCCAACTTCATGTCGAATTCATAGTCGCTGATGGTGGGTTTGGCGAGGATATAATAGTTGTAGTTGTGCTGCTCTAATTCTTCGCTCAGGGCGGCGATGCGCTGTCGGGCTTGTTCTTGGGTCATAACCTAATGTAATTCCAAGGATTCACGTTCAAAACCAAGAGTAAGACCCAAATGAAAGCAATCGAAATGACTATGCCGATGAAGGTCATCAATGTGCCTTTGAAATTGCGCTTCAGGCAGAGAATCAGCAAGATACTGATGACGATGAAAGCACTCTCGTACCAAACACAGATACCGAATCCGAGCATGAGACCCGCGATGATGAACGAGGAACGGTGAACGTTTTCGCTGAGGTTGTTCTTGCGCAGCACCTCTTGTCGCAGCACGATGTTACAACCGTAAAGCAGCAAGGGCAGACCCAAAAACGCGCTGGCGTTCTCGATGATGCCAAAGGCCGGCATGACACAACTGAAAGCAGGGATGAGGGCCAACAGCCACGCATTCTGTTTGTTGGAGGTGAGGTCGCAGAGGCGATACACCATTGATACCGTGAAAAGCGAGACCGTGGCATAAAGTGTTCGGCTAAGCAACATCATCCCTTGGCTTTGCCCGACGCCGAACAGCGATTTCACTTTGTCTAAGAAGCCGATGAAAAGGGTAGGGTGCTGCAATTCGCGGTTGGAGCCGAAGCCTGGAACGAAAATCACCACGATGATTCTCACCGCAATGGCAATCAGCATCAGTGCGGTGAAGGGGTGCAAGGCCTTGAATTGTTTGAGTTTCTGGAACATGGTCTCAATTGGGATTGATTGGGCAAAATTACGAAAAAAATCAAATCTTCACAATGCGTTTGGTAACTTTGTGCTGGCCAAAGTCCATTTGAATGAGATATGCGCCTGAGGGAAGATCACTCAGGTCGAGGCTCAGTTGGTTGGTTTTAGGCGACATGCTGCGAACGCGGTGCCCATGCATATTGTAAATGTGAATGTTCTGAATAGTCTCTGACGTGTGGATGTCGAGTCTCTTGAAAATTGGATTGGGTGACAATTCGCAAAGGGTTTCGCTTTCTTCAATATGGTCGGGGTTGTAAATCAATTCGATGTCGTCAACGAAAAGGTCGTCGTTGGTGCTGCCTTGACCAGGTATTTCGTTGGTGGTGATGGTGAAAAGGATGTAACGGGGGTCGTTGCATGGCCCATCCTTGACGAAAGGCACACTGAGCCGCGTCCAATTGTAAGCACCGTTGGCCGTGGAGGTGCGGGTGAAGGTATGGCGTGCCGAAGCGACGAGCATGTTGGCGGGTTCCTCGGTGCCGTCGGCGATGAACTTGTAGTCGGCGTCGCCATGGACGATAGCGCGGAGTTGTGCCTGCTGGGTACTGCTTTCACTGCGGAAGCACACCCAAATGACGAGGGAGTCAGGAACGGCGTTTATAGGCGTATTGTACGCACTTTCAGAGCATTGTGTGTAGTTGTAGTTGCCTGAACCCGTCGCCGACATGCTGCCGGCATTCATGCGCCCGTTGGTCAGGTTGCCGTTGGCGGTGATGCCCAACACACTGGTAGGGAAGATGCGGGCGCTCTTGCTGCCCGTCGAGCCAGGTCTGGTTTGTGTTGAAGGTTCGACTTGGTTCGAAAGGAAGCCCGCAAAGGTGCCTGTCGCCGTGCCGCCCGAATGCCAGTGTACAGGCTCGACAACCGATTCTGTCTCTCGGGTAGTCCATTCCTCAAAGCCAGGGTTGTCGAATTGTGTTCCGAATTGGGCTGAAAGGCTAAGGCTCAGCAAGATACAAGTTGCAAAAAGGGTAAGTGCTTTTTTCATTTCGATGGTTTTATTGTCGCAAAAGTAAGCAAAAAACCGCACACATTGTCCCGAAAAGCGAAAAAAGCCTTATTTTTGCGCTCATTAAGTATCAAACATCAAAAACGAAAGCATTATGGAATTCAATGCAAAACAAGTGAAAGACCAAGTGGTTCAATGGATTAGGGACTGGTTTGAGGAGAACGGCAAAGGCTGCAACGCCGTCATAGGCATTTCAGGCGGCAAGGACAGCAGCGTCGTGGCCGGACTCTGCGTCGAGGCTCTCGGCGTGGACCGCGTCATCGGCGTGACCATGCCCAACGGCGTGCAACCCGACATTGACGACAGCATGAAGCTCATCAACCACCTCGGCATCCGCCACTGTTGCGTCAATATTGGCGACACCTTTAATACATTAATGGCTGCCGTGAAAGAACAACTTGGCACTTTGGATGCCGAAGTCAGCCGCCAGACGGTCATCAACCTGCCGCCACGTCTGAGAATGAGTACGTTGTATGCGGTTTCCCAGTCGATGAACGGGCGTGTGGCCAACACCTGTAACCTCTCCGAAGACTGGGTGGGCTACTCGACGCGCTACGGCGATGCTGCTGGCGATTTCTCGCCCTTGGGTGGACTTACCGTGCAGGAAGTGAAGGCGATAGGGAAGGAGTTGGGGCTGCCCATTGAGTTGGTGGAGAAGACCCCGTCCGACGGCCTCACCAACAAGAGCGATGAGGACAATCTTGGCTTCACTTACGCTGTGTTGGACAAATACATCCGTACTGGCATCTGCGAAGACCCTGACACCAAGGCCCGCATCGACGACAAGCACGCCAAGAACCTGTTCAAGCTGCTGCCGATTCCGCATTTTGAGTATTGATTTTGTTTCTTATAAGTCACGAAATATTCAAAAATTACAATTTTGTTGCCTATACTCCACAAAAATCAAATGCCTTTTTTAGTACTTTTGGATTCTTAAACCAAGAAAAACGATAAAATACATCACATAAAACAAACAACATGATGAATTCCGAAATCAGGTACGAGTATTATCTGAATGGCATTCATAACTCGTACCCTGATTTTGTGATGAAAGACCGTCAAGGCTATCTTCATCTTTTTGAGGTGAAAAGTGTCAATGTTTCCAATGCAGCACAATTTGATTCAGAAGAATATAAGATAAAAGTCAATGCCTTGAAAAAGTGTTACTTGCAGTGTTCAAAACTGACCGATTATGCCTTTTATCTTCCTGTGTTAAAAGGTGAATCTTGGCATATCTACCGTTTCTTGAACGGTATAGAAGAACCTATGAGTAAAGATCAATTCATTGAAGAATTGAAAAAACCAGCGGCCATGAGAAAAAAAGAAGCTTAAATAAACGTATGGTTACATCAACAACATATAGAAATTCTCCGGATTGACGGTCATGATTTCAGTGTTGGGATAGGCTTTTAGGAAGGTTTGGCTGACTTTTGCCTTCTTTTTCGGGTTCCATTTGAACTCGTAGGCAATAAAGTGGCCGTCAGCCTCCTCGATGTAGTCGATTTCCTGTTGTTGGGTGGTCCGCCAGAAATAGCGGTTGACAAAACGCCTGTCGTAATGCCGCTTCTTGACCAATTCGCTTATCATCCAGTTTTCCCATAAGGCTCCTATGTCGTCGCGCATGGAGAGGTCGTTGAAGTTGTTGATGAGGGCGTTGCGGACACCGTTGTCATAAAAATAGATTTTGCGGGCGGTCTTCAACTCATTGCGCAAGTTGCGGCTCAACGAGCCAAGCCTGAAAATGACTTGAGATTGCTCCAACAATACAATGTATTTCTCTACGGTGTTTTTGTCCAAGTCAACTTGTTGTCCCAACTCACTCAGCGACACTTCACTCCCGACCTGGAAAGCCAACGATTGCAGCAGTTTGACCAATTTGTCCGATTTCTTGACACGTTCCCATTCGAGGATGTCTTTATATAAGTAGCTGTCTGTAAGTTGTTTAAGAACTTCTTGCTCGTCTCCAGGATGTGTAACCACATCGGGATAATAACCATAGACCAACCGAAGCCGTAGATGCTTGATTTCATCAAAAGGGCTTGTGTTTTCCGCCATTTCTGCAAAAGAAAGTGGAAACAAGGTGTATTCCCATTTTCTGCCTGTCAACGGCTCGTTGACACGATTGGCCAAATCAAAAGACGAGCTACCCGTCAGGATGAGTTGTACATCGGGCAGATTGTCGGTGATGAGCTTCATTTTCAGGCCGATGTTTTCAATGCGTTGGGCTTCGTCAACAACCATAATCTTTCTTGCACCCAAAAGGCTGCGGTATTTTTCCACCGAAACCTCTTGCAGAAGTGTGCGTGTGGCAAGGTCGTCGCCGTTGAGCCAGAAAACATCACTCATCTTGTTGGTAAGTTCTTTCAGCAAAGTGGTCTTGCCAACCTGTCTTGCACCAATCAAAACAATGGCTTTCCCATTGAAAAATCGTTCGTTGATGGCACTTCTAAGTTTGCGTTCAATCATGGTGATTTGGATTATGACGGTGCAAAAATACTAAATTTGGTGATTCAATTCACGGAATATTATAATATTTGGTGAATTTATTCACCGAAAATGATAAAATCAACCAAAACATTTTGCTATTTTTGCAGCGCAAAACGAAAAACAGTGCCATGTCAGAAAACAATCCAACCTTTGACCTACATACAATGTTGTCCCAGCGCATCGATATGAACGACATCGAGGCGATTCGTGTTTATACGCAGGGCAAGGAAAACGATGCCCGAAAGGAAGAGCTGTACCGCGTAATGATGGACGACGAGAGCAGGGCGGGCGGCAACGCTGCTTGGATTTTCTCGCATTTCACGGAGGAGGACAATAAGTGGCTCTACAGCAAACAACTGGAACTGATTGATGCCGTCATGCACACCGAAAACGTCACCAAACGCCGTATCATGATGGTGCTTCTGGAACGGCAACCGTTTGATTCAGAAGGTTTTCGTTCCGATTACCTCGACTTCTGCCTTGAGCACATGGCCTTGCTGGAAGAGCCTTATGGCATCCGTTCAGTGTGCATGAAACAGGCTTTCGTTCAGTGTTGCCTCGTTCCCGAACTGCTTCCCGAGTTGGAATCCACCTTGGAGTTGATGGACGACAATTACCTTTCACCTGGGCTGCGCACCGCGAAAAGGAATGTGCTGAAAAAGATGAAAAAGATAAGGAAAAACTTGTAATTTTGCGGTTCTAATACCGAGAATTATGTTTTCCTGCCCCATCCAAATCCGCATGAGCGACCTCGACCCCTTCAACCACGTCAACAACGGGTCGCAATGCAACTACTTCGACATGGGTCGAAGCCGCTATTTCGAGCACGTCTTCCAAACCAGAATCGACTGGCTCTCATTCAAATACGTCCTCGTCCACGTAGACCTCGACTTTCGCAAGCCAGTTTTGTTCCATGACCCCATTGTTTGCGAGAGTCGCGTCACAGAGATGGGCAACTCCAGCTTCAAGATGGAACAATGCCTAAAGGACTCAAAATCAGGCGAAATAAAGACACTTTGCCATGCTGTGGTGGTGTATTTCGACCGCAAGTCGAACAAGTCGGAACGGATTCCCGATGCCGATAGGGAAAAAATGATGAAAGCAGACTAACCTCGTGCCGAAGGCACAATACATAATTAACCCTACACAAGCGCAGCGCAGTGTAGGGGCAAAAAAAGATGACAATATGAAAAGAACAATCCTCTCCCTAATGCTGTGTCTCTCACTGACCAGCCTCCAAGCCCAAACTGAAACCGAAATGAACGCTTGGAACGATGTCAATGTATACGAAATCAACAGGTTATATCCGCGTGTCAATGTCGTACCAACGGAAAATGGCTATTCCCAACTGCTGAACGGCGACTGGAAATTCTATTGGGTGGATTTGCCTTCAAAAGCTCCCGCCGATTTCTACAAGCCCGATTTCGATGCCTCTGCTTGGGGAACCATCCCTGTGCCGGGCAATTGGGAACTAAACGGCTATGGTACACCGATTTACATCAATGTAGACAACGAATTTCGTCCTAACGAGCCGCCTTTTGCCCCAACGAAGGACAATCCTGTAGGCTGCTACCTGACGGAGTTCGAAATCCCTGAGTCTTGGAGCAACCGATTGACTTTCATCAACTTCGGTGCAGTGAAGTCGGCGTATTATGTTTGGGTGAACGGCCAATTCGTTGGTTTCACTGAAGATGCCAAGACCAATGCCGATTTTGACCTCACGTCGTATGTGAAGGTGGGGAAGAACACGCTAGCGGTTAAGGTGTTCCGTTTTTCCAACGGCTCCTATTTCGAGTGCCAAGACTTTTGGCGCATCAGTGGCATCGAGCGTGATGTGGTGCTTTATTCCAAACCACAACTCAACATTTACGATTATGAGGTTCATGCCGGCTTGGACAAAACCTACGAAAACGGTACTTTTGAACTGAAAGTAAAGCTTCAAAGTAAGAATGACAAGATAAAGAAAAACAACAAATTGAATATTTCCATTCAGCACGGTGATAGTCGGATTCTCATGTCCAGATTTTTGAACGATTTGCGCTTTGTAAAGGAAGAGGACGGCTATTATTATGCCGAGGTTTCCATGCAGGATGAGGGCGACATTGGCAAGGTGAAGCCATGGTCGGCGGAAAGTCCGAATTTGTATTTGATGACTTTGTGCTTGGCAGACAAAAACGACGAACCCCTTGAAACTCTGAATACTTACATCGGTTTCCGCACATCGGAAATCAAGGATGGCAAACTTTTGATTAACGGCAAATACGTATTAATAAAAGGAGTGAACCGCCACGAGCACGACCCCTACACGGGTCATGTGATTTCGCATGAGGCGATGGAAGAAGATGTGTGGTTGATGAAACTGATGAATATCAACACGGTGCGCACTTGCCACTATCCCGACGATCCGTATTGGTACGAACTCTGCGACCGTTACGGACTCTATGTTTGGGACGAAGCCAACTGCGAATCGCACGCGCAAGGTTATGGTGAAAAGAGCCTTGCCAAAGACCCGCAATACAAGCAAATGGTTTGGTCGCGCAACCGCAACATGCTCGAACGCGACAAGAACCATCCTTCGGTCATCATGTGGTCGATGGGCAATGAGTGCGGTAATGGTGTGAATTTCGAATATACCTACGACTGGATGAAGAAACGTGATAGCTCGCGTCCCGTGACCTATGAGAGAGCCATTTACGACCGCAACACAGATGTCATTGGCTTGATGTATGCCAGCCCGAAATACCTGCAACGCTTTGTAGATGAAGGTCTTGATAGTGAATATCATCGTCCCTTTATCATGGTGGAATACTGCCATGCGATGGGCAACAGCATGGGCGGTTTGCAGGATTATTGGGACGTGATTGAGGCTAATGAGCAACTGCAAGGCGGCTGCATCTGGGACTGGGTGGACCAAAGTTTCATTGTCCCCGACGAGGAAGGCATATATTGGCACGCCGTTGGCGGCGATTTCGGCCATGCCTACGGCGTGGGCGATGACGATGCTTTTTGCGCCAATGGAGTGCTTAGATCTGACAGGTTACCTCACCATCACGCCGACGAGGTGATGAAGGTGTATCAGCCTATCAAGTTTAAAGCCAAAGACTTGACTTGGGGTAAGTTCGAGGCCAAAAACTGGCTTTCGTTCACCAACGCCTCGGCTTTTGACTGCGATTATGTCATCTTTTCTGCCGAAAAAACGCTGGCGAAGGGCAAAATTAACCTTGATATAGAACCCTTTGGCACACAAGAGATTAACATTGAACGGTTGCGCATTTATGGCAATCCCGGCGAGGAATTTTTCATTCGTTTTTCGGTGAAAACCAAAGAAGACCAGCCGTTGATTCCTGCGGGAACTGAAATCGCATACGATGAGTTCAAGTTGGATTGGCCCTCCGCCGACAAGGAGCAGCTGCCGGAAGCAGGCAAGGTTACTGCAAGACTTGCCTTGACAGGAGACGAAAAAGGCTACCATTTCAGTGGCGACAATTTCGACATCATTTTCGACATGGAGACAGGGGAGATGACATCGTATAAGTTTGAAAATCAAGAGTTGTTGAGCGGTAATTTAAAGCAGAACTTCTGGCGTGCACCCACCTTGAACGATGAGGTGGATGGCTGGGCTTTGCCACGATGGAAGAAGGCAGGCTTGCAGCACCTGACCGCCAGACTTACTTCGTGGCATTCCGATAAATTGGACGACGGATCGGCATACATCAACATGACAATGGAACTATGCAATGCACAGGACGTGCTTCAAATCGTGGTCAATAGCTTCTATCGCATTGATGGCAACGGTAATGTGACTGTTACCAACCGCGTCCAACCGATGGAAACGGTGACATCATTCCCGAAAATAGGAATGCAGTTCCGTACGCCTGTGGATATTGATTTCAAGGATTTAAGATATTTTGGAAAAGATGCGGAAAACTATCCCGACCGAAATGCAGCTGGCAAGATGGGCTATTACAATGTGGCATCATGCGATTTGTTTGAGCTGCATGTCGTTCCTCAAGACAATGGAAATCATGCCGATACACGCTGGATAGCCTTGGATAATGAAAAGGGCGATGTCGGGCTGTTTGTGACAATGCCAGAACCCTTCAATTTCAGCATCTACAACTACAGTGACGACAACCTGACCGAAGCTCGTCGTATGAAACAACTGAATTCAACCGACTTCCTGACGGTAAATATTGACTACAAAGTGGCTCCCATCGGAACAGCGACTTGCGGTCCGGGCGTGGATGAAAAGTATGTGCTTAAAAACCAAGTGTATGAATACACGATGCTGCTTCGCGCTTTCGATACGAAGACGGAAGACCCGATTGAGTTGTATCGCTTCAAGTTGCCAGAAGTCTCGGAAATCATGGTTCCGACCCCTGAAATCAAGGCGGAAATGAATGGGAATGAGGACTATAAGATTTTCAACGGGCCATTGACGATTACGCTGAGTTGCGCCGAACCGAATGCCGAAATCCGTTATACCTTGGACGGGAGCGAGCCTGACGAAAAATCTGCCTTGTACAAGAATCCATTCACGATTGAGCAGTCTTGTATGCTGAAAGCCAGGGCATTTGCAAAAGGGAAGGAGCGTTCGTTTGAGGCGGTGCGTTGCTTTGAGTATCATCCCATCAAAAACACGACTTTCGTCACGCCACCCGTGGAACGTTATAGCAAGAATGCTGACATTGCCCTGATGGACGGAAAAAAAGGTGTGGCCGGCGACTATTACAACGACTGGTTGGGCTTCAATGGCGACAACATGGAGGCCACCATTGAACTGAACAAACCGTTGGTTATCAACGTGGTAAAAGTCGGCGTTTGCCATGAGCCGAATGATTGGGTGATGTGGCCCAAAGCCGTTTGGGTCAGTTTTTCTGAGGACGGAACCAATTTCACCGAATGGAAGCTTGCCGAAATGCCCATGTTCGATCGTCCCGACAGGATGGCAGGTCATGGCAGGGTGGAGGCTCGCGCAAGGGTGAATGCCAAGAAGGTGAGATTCGTCCGCGTAAAGGTTGAAAATCAAGGCGTTTTACCCGATTGGCATCCCTACGCTGGCCAGAGGGCGTGGATTATGGTGGATGAAGTGAGCGTAGAGTGAGCGTTCAATTAGGATTTGAGGTTTTCCGCCATCTCTCGCACCGCAACAAACCCTTGCCGAATCGGGAACATGGCGAAGGTGTGGAACATGCCCTCAAACTCATGGAAATGGCCTGATTTTCCGGTGTTTTCGTACACTTCCTTGAGGAACAGCGCATCGGGTTTCAGGATTTCGTTGGTGCCGAAATAGACGTTGAGGTTGTCGATGCCGCTAAAGTCGCCGAAGATGGGGCTGACCCACGGATGTTTGACGGGCAGGTCGCCTTGCCAAACGGCGTTCAGGATGATGACGCGGTCAAGTTGGAGCATAGGGTCTTTGTCTTGCAAAGCCCTCATTTCCTGCTCCTTGGTGTGGCTCAGGTCAACGCAAGGGGAGAGAAGCGTTAGGGATTTGGGTTTGCGCCAACCGTTTTTGGCGGCTTCTTGCGCGATGACAAGACAGAGGTGCGCACCTGCCGAATCACCGACGAAATGGATTTCGTCATAGTCCAGCTTTTCGACGACATTGTGGTAGAATTCCAACAGGCTCGAAACGGTGTCCTTGCAAGTGTATTCAGGCGATTTCGGATAAACAGGCATGATGATGTCGCAATGGGCACGCAAAGCGAGGTCGTGCATGAAACGCCAATGAAAGAACACCGGCGGATAGATGAAGGCACCGCCGTGGTTGTAGAAGATGAGCTTTCGCGAAGGCAGCGTGTGGCGGAAGTATTGCATCTCATAGCCCGTTGAGGTGGTGTAGGTTTCGGAAGAAAAATACGTTCTGAAAAGCCTCGGCACACGCACAATGCGGCGGTTTTCGCGGCGGCAATGCTCAAGTTCTTCCTGGACTTGCTCAGGCGTGGCGTCGCGCAACGACCTGAACATCAACTTCAGATAACGTTCCGTAAAAACTTTTCCTGTAGTCATTTCCGTTGAAAAACTTTAAGGTCAAACATGGGGGCGGCGGCCAGGACGTGATCAAAGATGTCACTCTGTATTTCTTCGTATGCCGTCCAGTCTTTGTTGCTGCTGAAGGCGTAGATTTGCATGGGGATGCCGAACTCGGTGGGCTGGAGTTGGCGCACCATCATAGTCAAGTTGTGGTTCAGCTTCGGGTTGTTGTTCAGGTAGGCCTTGATGTAGGCGCGGAAAATGCCCAAGTTGGTCTGCTGGCGTCCGTTCATGATTTCGCTCGTGTCGATGCCGTTGGCCTTGTTGTATTCCTGAATGTCTTCCTCTCTTTGGGTGATGTAGTCCCTCACCAGGCTGTAGTGCTTGTATTTTTCCAGCATTTCAGGCGTGCAATAATGGATGGTGGTCACATCGATGTTGAAACTGCGCGAAATGCGTCGTCCGCCCGATTCCGACATGCCGCGCCAGTTGGTGAACGGACTGGAAACCAGCGTGTAAGTCGGTATGGTGGTGATGGTGTTGTCCCAATTTTGCACTTTCACGGTGGTGAGGTTGATTTCTTGGACGGTGCCGTCGGCAGGTCCCATTACAATCCAGTCGCCGATGCGAAGCATGTCGTTGATTGACAATTGGATACTTCCTACAAAGCCTTTGATGGAGTCTTGGAAAATCAACATGAGCACGGCGGAAAGGGTGCCCAAGCCGATAACGATGGTGCCGACACTTTTCCCAAGGAGGAAAGCCGTGATGAGCAACACGCAAACAGCGTAAAGCACGCCTTTCACCACCTGAATCAAGCCTTCAATGGGCTTTAGTTTCGACATCTCAAACGAGTTGTAGAGGTCGTGGGCGGTGTTCACCAAAGCGAGAAGTACCGCAGTGTAAGTGACTATCTCATAAATTTTTACGATTTTGATGATGATTTCGACCGTGTCGGGAAAACTGGGTAGGGTCTCGTCGGTGAAATACTTGAGAAGGATGGCGGGGATGAGCAGGCAGATTCTGACCAGAACCCTGTTTTTGATGAGCAGGTCATCGTATTTCGAGGGGGTGCGGCGGATGAAGACGTTTACGGTCTTGTTGATCAGGAGCCGCGCGAGGAAATAAAGCAAAACGCCAAGGATGACAAGCGAGAGGAAAGCTGTGACTTCCGCCAAGGTCGAACTTGGGCTGGCATTCAGACCCATGCGTAAGTTCAAGTTCTTGAGTATTTCCAAATATTGTTCAATCATTTCTTAGGTTTTAAGGGGAATTATATTCCGCTGATTTTCGTTTTGTTATATCCTTTTTGAAGCAACAGGGCCAACACCTTTTCACGGAAATCGCCTTGCAGCAGAATCTCACCGTCTTTCACGCTGCCGCCCACACCGCAGGCCGATTTCAATTCCTTTCCGAGTGCAGCCAGCTCAAAATCAGAGCCTTGGAAGCCTGTGATGAGGGTCACTTTCTTGCCAGCACGCTGCTTCTTGTCGAGCATGACGCGAAGGTTTTGTTTGGCAGGTTCGAGGGTCACCGGTTCTTCATCGCCATAGTCGAAAACGAAATCAGGATTGGTGGAGTAGACCACGCCGTTGTTATCACTCTTGTGCTTCATGGTATTGCAAGTTGTTGTTAATCATTCTGTTGTTGTATTCTTGCAGGAATCTGTACAGTTTCTCGAAAATGTCGGGGCATTGCAGCCTGTCGATGAGATTGTCGTTCAGCAACGGGTCGATTTGGGGCTTGAAAATGCCGAACGGAGTCTCGCCATCGCTTTGCACGAGGTAGGTGCCGTCGCAATATTGGTAGGTGAGGTTGTAGTAGCTGATGAAGGTGGGTTCGCTGAGCGTGTCGAACAGGTTACGCCCGAAGGCAAACAGCGTGTCTTCGACTCTC
>Ga0265298_10004967_pt1 | contig 16833 bp, 17 predicted proteins | sample AusTroGonzalo_MG_3_FD_193486 | JGI IMG/M metagenome (GOLD analysis project Ga0265298, IMG submission 193486) | Bovine rumen microbial communities from tropical cattle in Woodstock, Queensland, Australia - Gonzalo_01 | ecosystem: Host-associated > Mammals > Digestive system > Stomach > Rumen ... | reverse complement strand
ATCGCCAAATTTTCAATTTTCAATTTTCAATTTTCAATTAATTATCGTACCTTTGCAGCATCTTTACGACACGCCCTGATAGTTAAATGGATATAACAAGGCTCTCCTAAAGCTTAGTTCCGAGTTCGATTCTCGGTCGGGGTACTACTAAAAACCCTAAAATAATTCGATTATGAACATGCATTGTAAGTATCTCGTGATGGCAGCAGTTGCCTTCATGTGTGTGGCTGTGCCTGCCTCGGCGCAGCAAGTGGAATCTGAAAAAGGCGAGCAGCTGGCAAAGGCTGCCGATGAGGCCCCTCAGGACTGGCAGAAGCAGTTTGATGCTGCAAAATTCTTTGTTGAGACTGGTGATTCGACCAAAGCGACACAGGCTGAAAAGTATGCGACACGTGCCCTCGAGATTGCCCAGGCGCAGACCGAGAGGCGTGACACCATCCTCGGTAAGTCGCTTGAGATGATGTCTATCATTGGCATAATCCAGAATAATTATGATAAGATGATCGGTTACTACGACATGGCTATTCGTGCATACGTGGATGAGCTGGGTTATCAGAATACCGCCATTCCACCGCGTATTGCTTATCTGGCCTCCCATAAGTTCCTGTTGGCTCAGGTAGGCATATCTGGCTATGGCGATGTGGATGCTGTGAAGTCACTGCGTGAGGCCTTTTGGTTGAATGCGCAACTGCCTGAGGGTCAGCGTGCCGAAGGCATGGAGGAGGCAAAGACCGTCTTTGCCATGGCTCACGAGCTACTGATATTAGAACAGAAGAAGTTAATGAAGGACAAGGTGTGGCAGTGGACTAACACTGCTGATGGCAAGACCTATACCATTGTAGGCTTTGACGACTGGACTATGGAACAGCCTGAAGGCTTCTTTGCCACCATGTTCTACAATAGCGAGAACGACGGGGAGGATTCTAATGACGAACATCAGATGCTGATAATGGATGAGCAGGGCAACATCAGTGAGTTTCATGGGAGATTCGAATATACCCTCAGATTCAACATCAAGGGTAATACCTATCTGCTGGATGATTCCAACAACTTGCGCTTGATCACCATTCCCGCCGAGCGCCGCCAGCAGATCATCGAGGCGCTCCGTGCGTTCAAGCAGAAATGATGACGCAAAAAAAAGAAAATATTCCGAAGGCCGCTGGTGGGGTACGAATGAGATACTGAACGTGTTGGCTGAGAAATACAACTATTTCGACAGGAAGAAGACCTCGCCGACTGCGTTAGGAAAAGCAATGAATAACTACCGTTTCAGCTTCAAGAATCGTTATGTTAACGGACTTTCAGAATATTGGTTAATGGAAAAGTGATATGAAATATCGGATCAAGAAAGAAACAAAGCCAACGCTCACCACTTTTGGCAAGTACAAGGCTGTGGCCAGCCACTATCAGACCATCGAAACGGAGCAGATCCTGAAAGAGGTCTGTGAGCACAATCCCATCAGCGAAGGTGCTGTCACTGCTGTTATCATGAAACTCTCTGAAGTCATCAACCGTCATTTGCGCAATGGTGACAAGGTACGCCTCAGGGATTTCGGCCTGATGAAACTCGAGATCGAAAGTGATAAGGTGGATTCACCAGAGGATTTCAAGCCCAAGAAGCACATTCGTGGTGTCCGTCTGCACTTTCTTCCAGAGAGCAACAAGGGCAAGCAGGAGCTTTATCAGGACATCAAGTTCGAGAAGGAGAAGTAACAGGGCTATTGTCTTTACTCCTAATGTTATTTTAAAAAGAGGCTGCGCCCATGTGAGCGCAGCCTCTTATATATAATAAGGTGTAATCCTTACTTTTTCTTGACGGGAGCAGCGGGCTCGTCTTCCTCCTTGATCGTGCGACCCAGTGTCAGGTAGGCAACAGGGGCAGCGATGAAGAGTGAAGACAGCGTACCGAAGATCACACCGAGGATCATGGCGAACGAGAACGAACGGATGCTATCACCACCGAGGATGAAGATAGCCAACAGCACGATCAGGGTCGTCACAGAGGTGTTGATGGTACGGGCCAGCGTCTGGTTCAGCGAATCGTTGAACAGCTGCTGACGGTCGCGCTTGCCAAACAGACCGATGTTCTCACGGATACGGTCGAACACCACCACCTTATCGTTGATGGAGTAACCGATCACCGTCAGGATAGCACCGATGAATGTCTGGTCGATCTCCAGCGACATGGGCACCCATCCCCAGAGCACTGAGTAGAAGCCGATCACGATGAGGGCGTCGAGTGCCAGGGCTACCGTAGAACCTACGGAGAAGGCCACGTTGCGGAAGCGGAACAGGATGTAGAGGAAGATGGCCACCAGGGCGATGATCACGGAGATGATAGCACCGTAGGTAATATCCTTAGCTACAGAAGGTCCGACCTTTGCTGAAGAGATGATGGAACCGCCTTCGCGAACATCAGGATTCTTGAAGTGCTCGACATTGTCCTGGCTTACGAGGCCTGCCTTCTTCAAGGTGTTGAAGAGGATGGTCTCAGCCTGGTCGTCAACCTCAGGATTATTCGACTCGATATCCCAGTTAGTAGAGATACGCACGGTCTTACCATCGGTACCGAGGGCGATGACGCTGGTGTTAGCCTCCTTCTGGGCATTTTCACCCATGGTGTTGATGAAGGCACCTGTCAGTGCCAGACGAACCTCCTCCACAGGCGTCTCCTTGTCGAGGGTCACCACGTAGTTACGACCACCCGTGAAGTCGATGCTCTGGCTCAGGCCGCGAACGGCGAACGAGATGCAGAACAGGATGGCTGCAGCACCCCAGATCACGAAGGTCTTCTTATACATGCCCATGAAGTTGTACTTGGCATTCTGCATGAGGTTCTTAGAGTAACCGGTCACGAAGGTCAGGTTGGTCCACTTATCCTTGCTCAGCATGTAGTCATAGACCAGACGGGTCATATAGACGGCAGTGAAGAACGATACGCAGATACCGATGATCCAAGTGGTGGCGAAGCCCTTCACAGGACCTGTACCGAAGTAGAGCAGGATGATACCTGTGATCAATGACGTCAGGTTAGAGTCGAAGATAGCGCTGAAGGCGTTAGAGTAACCCTTGTTGAGGGCTTCCTTCACGCTGAGACCCTTCTTCAGCTCTTCTTTGATACGCTCGTAGATCAGCACGTTGGCATCCACAGCGGTACCCAGCGTCAGCACGATACCGGCGATACCAGGCATCGTCAGGGCAGCCTGGAACGATGTCAGGATACCCAGTGTGAAGAACAGGTTGAACAGCAGGGCGATATCGGAGAGGATACCAGGGATGAAGCCGTAGAGCAGGATCATGTAGATCATCAGCAGCACGAAGGCCACGATGAAGGAGATGATACCCTGCTGGATGGACTGAGCACCCAGTGACGGACCAACAACCTCTTCCTGTACGATGCGGGTAGGAGCCGGCATCTTACCAGAGTTCAGTGTGTTAGCAAGGTCCTTGGTGTCCTCAATGGTGAAGTTACCAGTAATCTGGGAGTTACCACCGTCGATCTGAGAAAGGATGCGGGGAGCAGTATAGACTGCGTCATCGAGCACGATGGCTACGGCCTTGCCGATGTTCTGCTTGGTGATCTGGCTCCAGCGGCGGGCACCGTCAGAGTTCATCTGCATCGATACGCAGGGACGGCCAGTGTTAGGCTCGAAGTCGTCCTTGGAGCTGGTGATGACATCACCCTCCAGCGGCGCACGACCTGAGGGCTCGGTGATCTTCAGGGCATAGAGCTCGAAGATGTCACCCTTGGTGTTCTGACCTCCGAAGTCCTCGGGCTTGGCACCCCAGCGGAGCTTCAGCTCAGCGGGGAAGATCTGGTTGGCGAGGTCGGAGTAGATGATCTTGTTGATCTCAGCGGTATCACGGGCATTGGCATAACCAACAACGGCCAGCGTGTTACCCTGTGTGGGCTGGAAGATCGAGAACAGCGGGTTCTGCTTCTTGGCAGCCTCAAGGGCTTTATTGTCGGCATCCTTAGTGTCCTTCTTAGCCAGCTTGGCAGCGAGGTCGCCAGCAGCAGCCTTGGCGGTATCGGCGACAGCTTCCTCAGTAGCGGGCTCAACGGCAGTGGTATCAACCACCTCGCCACCCTGGGCGGCATAACGCTGGTTCAGCTGAGACAGCAGTGGGGTGATCTCGTTGCTGTTATAGGTCTCCCAGAACTCGAGGTTGGCAGAACCCTGGAGGAGCTTACGCACACGCTCTGGCTCCTTGATACCAGGCATCTCGACCATGATACGGCCGCTCTGGCCTTCGAGCTTCTGGATGTTCGGTTGTACGACACCGAACTTGTCGATACGGTTACGAACCACGTTGAAAGAGTTGTCAACGGCACTCTGCACCTCAGCACGGATGGCGCTCTCCACCTCGGAGTCGCTCGACGACGTGCTCACCTTGCCCTTCATCTGCTGGGTAGCAAAGATGGCAGCGAGGGGACGGCCGTTACCCTCTTGTTTCCAATACTTCACGAACAGAGAAACGAAGTCTGCCTGACTGGTCTCCTCTTCCTTCTTGGCAAGTTCCATCGCTTTCTTGTAGGCAGCATCAGTCTTGTGGTCGGCGAGTACATCGACGACATCAGGCACAGACACCTCAAGAATCACGTTCATACCGCCTTTCAGGTCAAGACCAAGGCCGATTTCCATCTCACGGCACTGCTTCAGTGAGTAGATGCCCATATACACCTTCTCATTGTTGATTGAGTCGAGGTACTCCGCACCTGCCTCCTCACCCATGGCAGCTGCCTTACTCTCGTAATGGCGCGTCACGAAGGAGAAGGAAAGGTAGAAGCAGCACACGAGAATCAGAAGCACTGCGATAAATTTTACAATTCCTTTGTTTTGCATTTTGATTTTTGATGTTATTTTTGTTATTATATTCTGTTCGCGTACAATTTTAGCGTGCAAATATAGACATTTTTTTAGAAAAGGGAAAATTTATGGGCGATTTTCGTTCATTTTTTAAGGTTTATGCACTAATTTTAGCCTACAAGAGATAGGATAATGGTCACTTGCGTCCATTTTGTCGTCCACTTGGCAGTTGTATGGTTCGAAATGATCTGAGCACAGGATATGGTCGATGCGGAAGAAAAATCCTTTCTCATTATATGACAAACCGAGGCCTCTTCCAGTCTCCACGAAACAGTCTTTCAACCCCTTGGCGATGGTACGGCGGGAGTAGGAAATGGGGTTGTCGTTGAAGTCACCACAGACGATGATGGGGTACTGACGGTGGGCCTCAATATACTGGTGTACAGCATTGGCCCCGGTAGCCCGTAAAGCGGCAGCCTGTCCTAATTTGCTGAGCAGCAGCATCGACTCGCTCCTGGCGGTGTCGCGTTGCAGCTTACCCGATACCATTTCCTTGTAGCGGGTACGGTCTTCCTTTGATAGATGGGTGCCCTCCAGATGGTTATTGATTACGAGAATGGTATCGCCATCCACCAATAGGTAGTAAGCCATCGATCCATGAGCCCTCGAGGGATAGTCGATGCGTTCTCTCTTCAGGATGGGAAACTTGGAGTGGATGCCTACACCGTTCACACCGTAGGGCGTCCTCCAGAAAAACACGGTGTCATTATAGGGGAACGTTTTCTGATATTTCTGAAAGACGTAGCGACGCCATTCGTCAACATCTTCCTGGAGGCAGACGATATCGGGATCCTCTCGCTTCAGGTAGTTGGCAATGGTGTCGAAGCCCTGCTCGTACTTCCAGTTGCCGCCGTATTGGCAGACATTATACGAAACCACCTTGATGGTACCTTCTGGCACGTCCTGCGATCCGTTTAGGGGCAGATAGACGGTCAGTGGCGGATACGTCAGCGCGTAGCCGAGAAGAGGAATCCAAAGTTTCTTCCACTTGAAGGTCAGCCAGAAGAAGATGAACAGTAGGTTGGCTATGAGGAAGAACGGGAAGAGCATCCCCAGATTGGAGAGCATCGGGTGTTCGGAAGGGTTGATGTGGTCGGCATAGCCCGCAGCCAGCATCAGTAGGACGGTGGCCAGATTAGCACCCGCCACAATATTGATGGTCAGTTTCTTCAGTTGCTTGATCATCGCTGGTTACTGGCATCGAAGAGCTTCTTCTTCTCTTCCTTGGTCAGACTGTCATAGCCGCTCTTGCGGATCTTATCGAGGATGGCGTCGATCTCCTCCTGGTTCTGGCGCTTACGGGCATTATACTCCCTGTCGTCTTCCTTACTACCACCGCGCTCTACGTGCATGTCAGCGTCATGATGCCGTTGACTGTGCTGTTGACGTTGTTCGAAGTTGCGCCTGAGGTTCTCGAAGAACTGCTGTCCCCGGCTGCGATCATAGCCAGAGCTGGGATGGCGGTTCCAGTAGCGGATCATCAGGTAGCCGAAAAACATGCCGCCTAAATGGGCCGTATGGGCCACACCGTCGCCAGAGGAGGCGAGAGCAGAGAAGAACTCAATGGCCACATAGCCTAATACGAACCACTTCGCCTTGATGGGGAAGGGGAACGGGATGATAAAGAGCCGCTCGTTGGGGAAGGTCATACCGAAAGCGAGGATAATGGCATAGACGGCACCCGAGGCACCAATGGTGGTCCAGCTGTTGAGGACATTGGCATAATGCGTGCCGTATTCCATGACGGTGCCGAGGGTGGTCTCTGGTACCTGTTCGGCAATGGTCATATAGAACGAGCCGAACTGGGCAATCTCCTGTAGCAGACCAGCACCGATTCCACAGGTAATGTAATAAAAAAGGAATTTTTTAGGACCCCACACGTTCTCGATGACACAACCGAACATCCACAGGCCGAACATATTGCTCAGAATGTGCATGAAACTGGCGTGCAGGAACAGATAGGTGACCAGCTGATAGAAGTGGAAGTGACTCGCCATGAAAAAATGGAGTCCGCCGATATCTGCCAGATCGATGCCACGCATCTGAAGTACGTAGGTGGCAATGAACGCAAGCAGATTGATGATCAGCAGGTTTTTCGTGACGGTGGGAATACGGAACATCATCTTTGTCTAATACGCTTGTTGTTTATATCTTTCGGGTGCAAAAATACGAAAAATATCTCTTTTTCATGCTGAAATAGGGGCGAATACAAGAAATTTTCATGAATAAACTCATTTTTTTCGTTTTTTTGTTGTTTTTCTGAATACTTTGCATTATATTTGCCAACGAAATCAATAAAACCACAGTTATTACTATTAATAATTCATTAAAATTACAAACATTATGAACAAATCAGAATTGGTAGAGAAGATTGCAGCAGGTGCTGGTCTCTCAAAGGTTGACGCTAAGAAAGCTCTTGATGCAACAGTAGCAGCTATTAAGGGTGCTCTCGTAGCAGGTGACAAGATTGCCCTCGTTGGTTTCGGTACATTCAGCGTAAACAAGCGCCCCGCTCGTGAGGGTATCAACCCCGCAACCAAGCAGAAGATCAAGATTGCTGCTAAGAAGGTAGCAAAGTTCAAGGCTGGTGCTGAGCTTGCTGATGCAATCAAGTAATCTATCTGTAAATAAAAATCAAAGGGGATCCTAAACGGGTCCCCTTTTTGTTGCTGGTTGTTGGACGACTCGGATTCGAACCGGGAATGACAGAACCAAAACCTGTAGTGTTACCATTACACCATCGTCCAATGCGGGTGCAAAGGTAGCAAAATTTTGGCAATCAGCCAAATTTTTGCTACCTTATCTTATTTTACGATCAGCAAATAATAGTTCTTCTTGCCTTTCTGGGCCAGCAGATACTTGCCGTCGATGAGGTCTTCTGCGGTGATAGGACGGTTCTGGTCCGTCAGTTTCTCCTTGTTCAGTGAGACACCGCCACCCTGTACCATCTTGCGCATCTCACCCTTTGAGGGGAAGACGGGGGCAACAGTGGTCAACAGTTCGATGGCAGGCTGTCCGAGCTGGTCTTTCGTAATCTCGAACTGCGGCACTCCGTCGAACACGTCGAGCAGTGTCTGCTCGTCGAGTTTTTCCAGACCTTCCTTCGTCGATTTGCCGAAGAGGATGTTGCTGGCCTCAATGGCTGTGTCGAGAGCCTCCTGGGAGTGAACCATTACGGTAACCTCTTCTGCAAGGCGCTTCTGGAGAATACGACGGCCAGGATCTTGTTTGTGCTCCTCTACGAGGGCGTCGATCACGTCCTTCTCGAGTGAAGTGAAGATCTTGATATAGCGCTCTGCATCGTCGTCGCTCACGTTGAGCCAGAACTGATAGAACTTATATGGAGTCGTACGGACTGGGTCGAGCCAGATATTACCGCTCTCGGTCTTGCCGAACTTCTTACCGTCGCTCTTTGTGATCAGCGGACAGGTGAGGGCAAATGTCTCCACCTCGTTGCCAAGGGTACGGCGGATCAACTCCGTACCTGTGGTCATGTTACCCCATTGGTCGTTTCCGCCCAACTGCAGTTTGACACCGTAGTGCTGGTAGAGGTACAGGAAGTCGTAACCCTGCAGCAGCTGATAGGTGAACTCGGTGAACGACAGACCATCGCGGGCTGTACCGTTCAGGCGCTGCTGCACGCTCTCCTTGGCCATCATATAGTTGACGGTGATGTGCTTACCCACCTCACGGGCGAAATCAAGGAAGGTGAAGTCTTTCATCCAGTCGTAGTTGTTCACCATGATAGCGGCGTTGGGTTCCTTCGACTCGAAATCGAGGAACTTGGCCACCTGCTTCTTGATGCACTCCTGATTATGGTAAAGTGTCTCGTTGTTCAGCAGATTACGCTCCTGACTCTTACCAGAGGGATCGCCGATCATACCTGTTGCACCACCCACAAGGATGATGGGACGGTGACCGCAACGCTGCAGGTGGCGCAGCATCATGATGCCGCACAGATGTCCGATGTGCAGGGAGTCGGCCGTCGGATCAGTACCTAAGTAGGCGGTTACCATCTCTTTCTGGAGCAGTTCTTCAGTGCCGGGCATCATCTGTGCCAGCATCCCGCGCCATTTCAGTTCTTCTACAAAGTTCTTCTTCATATCTCTTTTTTACTTTTTTACCTTTTCAAGGTACTGGGTCGTAACCCGAGCCACCCCATGGGTTACATCTTAATATCCGCCAGATGGCCAGTCCGAGACCTTTGATGGGACCGTGTTTCATGATGGCCTGTTTGGCATATTCACTACATGTCGGCGTGAAGCGGCAGGAGGGCCCTAACAGTGGGGAGATGCATAACTGGTAGAAGCGGATGGGCAGCACCAGAAGCCATTTCATGATGTCAGACAACCATTTCATGATTTTGCCGCTATTCGTTCCAGGAGACTGACAACCCTCTTCTCCACCTCGTTAGTCTGATAGTGCCTGTCTGAGAGCCAGATGAAGGCAATCAATATTTGCTTGTCCTCTGCAACAGCACCTTCGAGCAACTGCTTGTGATGGCGGTAGGCCTCCCGTACCTGTCGTTTCACCCTATTCCTATCGACGGCATGCTTGAACCGTTTCTTAGGTACGCTGATCAGAATCTGCACTGGCGCACACGATGTCCGACGCGCTGTCTGGAGGAAGACCGCCCTTAACGGGAAGGCTGACAGCGACTGGCTGTTACCTTTACCGAAGAGCATCTCAATCAGTCGGGTGCTGACGATGCGCTCCTCTTTCCTGAATGTAGGAGCCGCCATCTTATTGAGGATTTATTCTTGGTTCTCTATCAGGTAGTGCTGGAGGGCACCGGTCATTGAGGGATATTTCTCTGAGGGAGCTTCGATGTCGAGTCGCAGTCCGGCATCCTTGGCAGCCTTCGCCGTGGTCGGTCCGAAGGTGGCAATGGCGATCTTTCCCTGTTTGAAGTTGGGGAAGTTCTTCGTGAGAGACTCAATACCGGCAGGACTAAAGAAGATCAACATGTCGTAGTCGAAGGTCTTAACCTCCTCAGGGGTAAAGTCATTGCTGACCGTCTTATACATCACGCATTCACGATGCTGCAGTTTCTTGGAGTCGAGCAGGAGTGAGAGACTGTCGTTGTGCACGTCGCTCATCGGTACCAGATACTTCTCTGTCTTATGCTTGACCATAGTGGGCACCAGGTCGTCAACGCGGCCTGTCTCTCCGAAGAATACCTTACGCTTGCGATACTGCACATACTTCTGGATATAGAGCGCGATGGTCTCTGTCACGCAGAAGTATTTCATGTCTTCTGGAATGGTAACTCTCAGCTCTTTGGCCATGTTGAAGAAATGATCGATGGCGTGTCTTGAGGTGAACACGATGGCGGTATAGTCGAGGATACTGACTTTCTGAGCTCGGAACTCCTTGGCGGTGATGCTCTCTACTTTGATGAAGGGACGGAATACCAATTCTACTCCAAATCTGTTCGCGATATCAAAATATGGCGACTTCTCACTGTTTGGCCTGGGTTGTGAAACCAGAATCTTCTTAATCATTTGTGTCCTAAATTTTTATTTTAAAAATGTCCACGATAACCGCTAAGCCACCCCAAAGCGTAAGCAACGGTACCATTTCGAGGGCACAAAAGTACAAAATAATTTGTAGAAATACTCCATTTTGCTTAAAAAAGATAACATAAGACTTGTAAAATGTCAGTATTTTAACCAAAATGACCACTGTCGCGACATAAATCGCAGCATAAACAGGTGAAAAATGCAGATATGCCAACAGCAGGAGGATAGGGAATAGGATAGCCCCCTCCATCGCGGTGATGAAGAGTAGAGATGTTAAGAATTTTGTATTTTGTCTCTTGTCGAAGAAGAGAAGATTGATACCATGATAGAGAATAAACCGTAGCAGGAAATACAGTATGAATACGCCTACGAAGATGCCTAAGATGGTATATTGTGACGACAGGGTGAAGGTGTCGGCGATGTAGGCGGTGGTATAGAGATAATATAGCAGACCATAGACCAGACAGGTCAGACCCACAAATACAAACTGGAATTTCACCTCATTGCCCGTTTCAGTGATATTGCGGTCAGTTCTCTGGATATAGATAAAGTCTTTCAGCTGTTTGATGATAAAATCGGAAATCCTCGACCAGGTAAAGGAGATGAACAGGAAACAGATGATGAGCAGACCTGTGATGACATTGTCGTTGCTGAGTATTTCAGGAACGGGGTCGCCCGCCACACCAGAGCCGCCAATCCGCAGTTCCTCGTGATACAGTGTGTTGTTGGTGAAGAAGTTCTCACGGTAGTAGAGGGGGATATCTGCCGTCGTCATGTCGCGGGGAACGCTTTCACCTGGCAGGTGAAGCGTATCGGGCTGTTCGCTGTAGCGGATCTCAACGTCTTTCAGCCAGGCCTGTATGGCGGAGTCCTGCTGGGCAGGGGTAGCATCCTTAGGCAACAACCGCAGCACCTGATAGGGTGTCTGCGGTCTTGCCGTTTGTCTCGTCGTGGTATCAATGGCCGTGACGGGAATAATTCTGAGGATACTGTCCTGTCCTATTATCATGCTTTATGCTAAGCCGAACGCCTTGCGGATATCCTCTACACGGTCCAGCTTCTCCCAAGTGAAGAGTTCCACGTCAATTATCTTTGTCGGGTGATAGTGGCTGGTGAAAGTCTTCTTGATGATTTCCGGCTGTCGACCCATGTGTCCGTAGGCGGCCGTCTCACTGTAGATGGGCTGGCGCAGCTTCAGCGTGCGCTCAATGGCCTTCGGACGGAGATCGAACAGGGCCTCAATCTTTTTGGCAATCTCACTGTCGCTCATCTGAACCTTGCTACGGCCGTAGGTGTTTACGTATATGTTCATGGGCTTAGCCACACCAATGGCATAGCTCACCTGTACCAGCATCTCGTCGGCCACACCTGCAGCCACCATGTTCTTGGCGATATGACGGGCGGCGTAGGCGGCACTGCGGTCCACCTTTGAAGAGTCCTTGCCAGAGAAAGCACCACCACCGTGAGCACCCTTGCCGCCATAGGTATCGACGATGATCTTACGGCCTGTCAGACCAGTGTCGCCGTGAGGACCGCCTATGACGAACTTACCCGTGGGGTTCACGAAGTATTTGATATCGGGACCAAACAGGTCGAGTACTTTCTGCGAGTGTATCTGTTGCTTCACCCTTGGGATGAGGATATTAATCACGTCATCCTTGATCTTGGCGAGCATCTTCTCGTCGTCGTTGTCGAACTCGTCGTGTTGGGTTGAGACAACTATGGTGTCGATGCGTTCGGGGATGCCCTCGTCACTATACTGGATGGTCACCTGACTCTTGGCGTCAGGGCGCAGGTAGGGCATCTCCTTACCTTCCTTACGGATATCGGCCAGCACTCGCATGATCAGGTGCGCCAGGTCGAGACTCACGGGCATGTAGCTCTCCGTCTCGTTAGTGGCGTAACCGAACATCATGCCCTGGTCGCCAGCACCCTGCTCGTCCTCAATGCCGTTATCTACACCACGGTTGATATCAGCGCTCTGTTCGTGAATGGCACTCAGGATACCGCACGAGTTTCCGTCGAACTGGTATTCAGCCTTCGTATAGCCGATACGTTTAATGGTATTACGGGCAATGGTCTGCAAATCGATATATACGTCACTGCGCACCTCGCCCATGATGACCACTTGTCCAGTTGTCACGAACGTTTCACAAGCCACGCGGGCCTTCTCGTCGTAGGCCAGGAACTGGTCGAGGATAGCGTCTGAAATCTGGTCAGCCACTTTGTCGGGATGACCCTCTGATACTGATTCTGAAGAAAAGAAATATGACATAATCTTGAAATTTGGGTGCAAAGGTACAAAAAAGAAGTGAAAAGTGAAGAGTGAAAAGTGAAAAATTTCATTTCTTCATATTTCTGGGGTGATGCTCCAGAATCTCCTTTCTCAACATTGACGTATCGATATGAGTATAGATCTCCGTCGTGCCGATGCTCTCGTGGCCGAGCAGTGCCTGGATGATGCGTAGGTCGGCACCGCCCTCCAGCAGGGCTGTAGCAAACGAATGGCGTAACGTATGGGGGGAAATGGTTTTCTGGATACCCGCTATGTCAGCCTGTCGCTTGATCATGATGAGGATCATCGTGCGCGTCAAGTGCTTGCCATAGCGGTTCAGGAACACATAGTCCTCCTCGCTAGGCTTGATAGTCATGTGGCAGCGGTCGTCGAACCAGAACTGCAACTCCATTATAGCCCGCTTGGAAATGGGTACCAGCCGCTCCTTCGACCCCTTGCCGAACACGTGCACATACTCTTCGTCGAGATAGAGGTCCGACAACTTCAGGTTCACCAGTTCGCTGACGCGCAATCCACAGGAGAACAGCACCTCGATGATGGCGCGGTTACGGTGCCCCTCCCATTTTGAAAGGTCGATGCTGGCCTCCAGACGGTCGATTTCCTGAGGTGACAGCACTTCGGGCAGATGCTCGCCAATCTGCGGCGACTCCAACAGTTCCGTCGGGTCATCCTCGCGGTAGCCGTCGAGCTGCAGGAAACGGAAGAAGGAGCGCACGCCGCTCAGAATGCGGCACTGCGAACGAGGATGGATGCCGATATCGTGGAGCCCTGCCGAGAAGTGTTCCAGATCCTCAAGGGTCACATTCAGCACGTCCTTCCCTTCCCGCTCCAGATAGTCGAGCAGTTTCCTGAGGTCGCGCTGATAGGCGTCAAGTGTGTTGCCCGACATGTTGCGCTGAAGTTTCAGGTAGCGCACGTAGCCCTTGACCAGATCCTTTGTCATCGTTTTCGTGAATAATGTGGCAAAGTTAGCACTTTTTTTTTGAATATCAAAAAAATATCGTAACTTTGCAGCCGTAAATAATTAATAAGGTATGAAGATACAAATTATCAACGGACCGAATCTCAACCTGTTGGGGCAGCGGGAGCCGGGCATCTATGGCTCGGCATCGTTTGAGAGTTATCTGCCTGAGTTGCAGAAGCGCTATCCTGATGCCCAGATCGACTACTATCAGAGTAATGTCGAGGGTGAACTGATCAATAAGATGCAGGAGACGGGCTTCTTCGGCGGTTACGACGGTATCGTACTCAATGCTGGCGCCTATACCCATACCAGTGTGGCCCTGCAGGACTGCATCCGCTCCCTGAAATGTCCGGTCATCGAGGTGCATATCTCCAATGTCCATCAGCGTGAGGAGTTCCGCCATAAGTCGATGATCTCCTGCGCCTGTAAGGGTGTGATCTGCGGTTTTGGGCTCGATAGTTACCGTCTGGCCGTTGAGGCTATCATCGCCCAGAAAGGATGACGCTCGAGGAGTACATCCTGCAGCACTCGGAGTCTGAGCCCGACTACCTTTACCGACTCTGGCGGGCGACGAACATTCGTACGATTCATGGCCGTATGGCCAGTGGGCACCTGCAGGGACGGCTACTGAAGATGCTTGTGGAGATGATCCAACCCCAGACGATTCTCGAAGTCGGCACGTTTAGTGGTTACAGTGCCATCTCTATGGCTGAGGGACTGTCCGACGGCGGACGGCTCTATACCTTTGAGATCAATGATGAGATGGAGGACTTCACCCGTCCTTGGATAGAAGGTTCTGCGGTTGCCGACAAGATCACGTTTATTATCGGCGACGCACTTGTGGAAGCCCCGAAACTCGGTATCACGTTCGACATGGCCTTTATCGACGGCGACAAGCGAACCTATCGCGAGACTTTCGAAATGGTGATGGGTATCCTCAAACCTGGAGGATTCATTCTGGCCGACAACACGCTGTGGGACGGTCACGTCGTGGATCACGCCTACGACCACGACCACCAGACGAAGGGCATCTCGGACTTCAACGATTATATCGCTGCCGACTCTCGGGTAGAGCAAGTGATCCTTCCCCTTCGCGACGGCCTGACTCTTATTAAGAAAAGGTAAAATAGTAAAATAGTAAACCATGCAAGAGACAAGACAGAATAAAATAGCCCGACTGCTCCAGAAGGAGCTCTCGCTGATCTTCCAGCAGCAGACGCGTGCCATGCACGGTACGATGGTCAGTGTCACCCGTGCCAAGGTGTCGCCCGACCTGAGCATTTGCACCGCTTATCTGAGCATCTTCCCCTCCGAAAAGGGCGAGGAGATTTTGGCGAATATCAATGCCAGCAATAAGTCTATAAGATATGAATTAGGTACGCGCGTGCGTAACCAGTTGCGCATCATCCCCGAACTGCGTTTCTTTATCGACGACAGTCTGGACTATATCGAACACATCGACGAACTGTTGAAGAAATGAATTTCCCGTTTTTCATCGCCCGGCGTTACCTCTTTTCGAAGAAATCCACCCACGCCATTAATGTCATTAGCGGCATCTCCGTTATTGGGGTAGCCGTTGCCACGATGGCCTTGGTGGTGACGCTGAGCGTGTTCAACGGCTTCCATGATCTCGTGGCCCATTTCTTTACCTCCTTCGACCCGCAGCTGAAGGTCACGCCCTTGAAGGGCAAGACGGTGGCCGCCGACGATCCCGTTCTCACGCAGATACGCCAGCTGCCGCAGATAGAGGTGGCAACGGAGTGCGTCGAGGATCAGGCTCTGGCCATCTATAATGGCCATCAGGCGATGGTCATCATCAAGGGAGTCGATGACAACTTTGACCAGCTCACGCATATCAATGAGATCCTGATCGGCGACGGGGAGTTCAGTCTGCATGCCGCCGATATGGACTATGGCTTTCTGGGTGTCCGCCTGGCCGAACAGCTGGGTACCGGTCTTACCTACGAGCATCCGCTGAAGATCTATGCCCCCCGTCGCGAGGGACAGTTCGATATGGCCAATCCCACCGATGCCTTCGAGGAAGAAGAACTCTACTCGCCTGGTGCCGTCTTCAACGTGAAGCAGGGCAAGTATGACAAGAACTATATAGTCACCAGCATCGCCTTTGCCCGTCGCATCTTCGGCCAGCAGGGCATGCTCTCCTCGCTGGAGTTGAGGTTGAAGCCTGGCAGCAGCTTCGAGTCCGTGAAGTCCCAAATCAAGACACTGTGTGGTGATCAGTTTGCCGTCAAGGACCGTTTCGAGCAGCAAGATGACACCTTTAAGATCATGAAGATCGAGAAGTTTATCGCCTACATCTTCTTAACATTCATCCTCATGGTGGCCTGCTTCAATATCATTGGTTCGTTGTCAATGCTCATCATCGACAAGAAAGATGACGTGGTGACGCTCCGTAACCTCGGTGCCAGCGACAAGCAGATCGTGCGCATCTTCCTCTTCGAGGGCCGTATGATCTCAGCCATTGGAGCTGTGCTCGGCATCCTGCTTGGACTGTTGCTCTGCGGACTGCAACAGCAGTTCGGTCTCGTGGCCTTGGGCCCAAGCAGCGGTTCGTTCATCATCAATGCCTATCCCGTCAGCGTCCATCCCGAAGACGTCGTGATTATCTTCATCACCGTCCTCGTCGTCGGATTCCTCGCTGTATGGTACCCCGTCCGCTACTTTGCCAAGCGTCTGCTGGCGTAGCTTTGAAAGAATAGAAAACAAAACAAAGATATGGAAAAGAAAAAAAAGATTTATATCGCCGGTTGTGGCGGCATGCTCGGAGAAGCCTTCCATGAGCAGTTCAAGAATGATTACATTATCAAGTGTACGGATAAGGATGTGAATGCCGACTGGCTGTCGTTCCTCGACTTCCGTGATTTCGATGCCTATCGCAAGGATGTAGAGGAGTTCCAGCCCGACTATCTCTTCCACCTCGGTGCATATACCGATCTGGAGTGGTGTGAGCAGAATGCCGATGAGACCTATCTCACCAATACCCTCTGCGTGGAGAATGCCGTCTATATCGCTAACGCGCTCAATATCCCCCTGCTCTATATCAGTACCGCCGGTATCTTTGATGGTAAGAAGCCGCTCTACGATGACTGGGATCAGCCCAATCCCCTGGGTGTCTATGCCCGTTCAAAGTACATGGGTGAGCGTTTCGTGGTCGAGAAC
>Ga0265298_10004965_pt1 | contig 16835 bp, 11 predicted proteins | sample AusTroGonzalo_MG_3_FD_193486 | JGI IMG/M metagenome (GOLD analysis project Ga0265298, IMG submission 193486) | Bovine rumen microbial communities from tropical cattle in Woodstock, Queensland, Australia - Gonzalo_01 | ecosystem: Host-associated > Mammals > Digestive system > Stomach > Rumen ... | reverse complement strand
ATGCTTTGTCTTTCCTTCTTCAATGAAAATTTCGGCATAATCTGTCTCTTCTGCAACAACCATTTCAGGTTCCGGTGCAGGTACGGCTACGGGCTCGGGTTCCGGCTCGGGCTTTTCTTCCTTGTTATCCGAACCACCTGTGGAACAGGCAATGATTGTAATGATGGTAAGAATTGCAATTATGGCCAGAAGAATCCAGACATAGAACGGGATACCGGCCACGGGGCCTATTTCCTCAATTGTTACAGTTGTCAGTACAACCTTACTTCCGTTTCTTTCAACAAGACGGTTGTCTACAGATGCAAGAATCTGAGTTTTTGAGTTTTCAGGCTGTGTTATTGTGATTTCGGATATGGTTGTAGGCTGGGAACCGCTGATGTTGACAATATAGTCCTGACCGTTAATCTCTACAGGTTTTCCGTTTATTTCAACAGATCTGGAAACACGGGTACCTATATTCTGGCTGCAACCGGCCAGAACCATGACAGCAATCAATCCGAATATAATAATATTTTTTTTCATACAATCAGACTACAGCAAGCCAATTGTAAAATCAAGCAAACCTGTATTCTTCCATGAACTGCTCGTATGTGCGGTTGAATCTGTCGCTGTTGTGCTTGTAGTCGTTCAGTGTCTGGTGCAGGTTCAGGTTGTGCATTCCTGAATCAATGATACATCCGGCAATGTTGGAACAGTGGTCACTGACACGTTCCATACTTGCAAGAATATCGTTCAGGATGAAGCCTGCCTCAATGCTGCATCCGCCGCGCTGAAGTCTTCTGATGTGGCGTGTGCGCATCTCTTCCTTCAGATAATCGACAACCTGTTCAAGAGGCTCAACCTTGAAAGCGGCATCAACGTCTTTGTTTACAAATGCTTTATAGGCAAGCTCTATAATGTCCTTGATAGCCTTGGAAACAACGGCAAGTTCCTTTTCCGCATCCTCTGAGAATGCAATTCCCTTCTGCTTCATCTCGCCTGCTGAAACCACGATATTCACGCTGTGGTCTGCAATTCTTTCAAAGTCGGCAATAAGCTTCAGATAGGCAGCGGCAGTCATACTCTGATCTTCGTCTATCTTGCGGCTGCTCAGTTTGACAAGGTAAGAACCGATGATATCCTCATAGTGGTCCGTGACATCTTCCAGCTTACGGATTTCTTCTTCCTTGGCTTCCGTGTACTGTCCTATGGAATCAATGCTTTCCTTCATGGAATCCCTGGCTACTTTGGCAAGATCGTTCATAAGAACATGACAGCGTTCAAGAGCAACTGCGGGAGTCTTCATAAGACGCTCATCAAGCTCGACAACCTGCGGTTTGGAAGTTTCCTTGACAAGGTGGCAGACAAGCTTTTCCAGAAGGCCGTCCATCGGCATGAGAAGGACAACGCAGAGAAGCTTGAAAAGTGTGTGAACAATTGCAATTCCGAACGGATTTGTAGCTTCCATAAGGAATGCGGGGGCAATTGCAAGTCTGACGACCATGTAGATTATCAACCAGAAAACAGCACCGATTATGTTGAATGCAAGGTGGAACATTGCAGCTCTCTTTGCATTTGTGTTGGTTCCGACGGATGAAATCAATGTAGGAACACAGGCTCCGATATTCATACCCATGATAATCGGGATTGCAATTTCAAATGAAACAAGGCCTGTCATTGAAAGGGACTGCAGAATACCGACAGATGCAGAACTGGACTGAATCATGGCAGTAAGAACAGCACCTGCAACAAGACCCAGAAGCGGGTTTTCAAAGGTAAGCAGAATGTTGCGGAATTCCGGAACATCCTTGATGGCGGAAACGGCTCCCGACATGGTTTCAAGACCGAACATCAGTGTTGCAAAACCCAGCAGGATTGTACCTGTATCCTTGGCTTTTGTGTTTTTTGCACCCATCAGCTTTATGACACCGATCAGTGCAAGAACAGGTGTGAATGACGATGGTTTGAGGAGCTGAAGGAAGAAGCTTCCCCCGGAAATACCGGAAAGGCTGAGTATCCACGCCGTGATTGTGGTTCCGACGTTAGCGCCCATTATCAGACTCATGGACTGTCTGAGGGTCATCAGTCCTGAGTTTACAAAACCTACAACCATGACCGTTGCAGCTGAAGAACTCTGGATAACAGCTGTAACAGCAAGACCTGTTGCAAAACCCACCAGTTTCTTGTCCGTAAGTCTTCCCAGAATCTGTTTGAGGCTGTTACCTGCCCTTCTCTGAAGAGCCTGTCCCATAACGTTCATTCCGAACAGGAAGAGGCTCAGACCGCCAATAAGCGTTAATCCGTCGAATATGCTCATAGGTATTTTTTATAATATACGGGGGTTTTTGACAATACTGTCAGTTTTTGACCTTGGGAAGATTCCAGTTGAAATGCCGAGCGAGAAACCTGACTACTATGATAACAGAAAGTCCTACAACTACGGCGGCAACACTGTTTACATTTCTGAGCAACATCATAACAACTGCTCCGATAATTGACGCTGCAGCATAGACATACTTTACAAAAATATCCGGGACCTTAGTTGCAAGTAGATCTCTTAGAACACCACCTCCGACTCCGGTTATCACTCCCAGGAAACAGCAGAGAAAAAAGCTTTCATGGTAGTTGATTCCAACAAGAACTCCGTTGACTGTAAATGAAGCCAGACCCACCGTATCAAACCAGAAAAACAGGTTTTCAAACAGGTGGTTTACGGAAATTGATGTTTTTTTGTGAATGTCAAAATAGCAGAGCAGGAAGAAGATGCTTGAAGTAGCAAAGGAGATAGCTACATACAGGGGGTCTGTGAATATTACCGGAGGAATCCTCCCTATCAGGATATCCCTCATTACTCCGCCTCCCAGAGAAGCAACTCCTCCAAGTATGCACACGCCCAGGTAGTCCATATTCTTGCGTATGGCAACAAGGGCACCGGACACGGAAAAAGAGATTACTCCAAGAACGTCCAGCACAACAAGCAATTCAGGTTTCATAGCGTATTATATCTTGAATATTCACCCCCAAAAATGCAACAATAATTTGCAATACTTACGGAGGAATCCAAGGTGAAATTGCTTGAAGAAAAAATCCTCAAAGAAGGAAAAGTATTGCCCGGCAACATCATCAAAGTTGACGGCTTTCTTAATCACAGAGTAGATACCAAATTCATGAATCTGGTTGCTGACGAGTTCAAAAAATACTTTGACGTCAGCAGGATAACAGCCGTTCTTACGGCAGAGGCAAGCGGAATACCTGTGGCCACAATCTGCGCCCACAACTTCGGTGTTCCGCTTCTTTTTGCAAAAAAAGCCAAGAGCGATAACATTGAGAACGGCCTGTATAAATCAGAGGTTTTCTCATATACCTACAAAAAGACAGTTACCCTGATCCTTTCCAAGGAATGGCTTGGCAGCAATGACAGGGTTCTTATTATTGATGACTTCATGGCAAACGGAAACGCAGTACAGGGTCTTGTAGACATTGTCAATCAGGCCGGAGCCTCTCTTGAAGGAATCGGAATTGTAGTGGAAAAAGGCTTCCAGGGCGGCGGAGACAGGTTCCGCGATATGGATGGAGTAAAGTACAGAGCCCTTGCTGTCATAGACAGTATCGACAGTCAGAAAATGTCATTCAGGAAATTCGATGAGTAATCTCAACAAACTTAAAGGAAGAGTCAGTCCGGTTCAGGCATTTCCTTTTGAACCTTGTTCTTCCGCAGGACATGGAGGATCACAATGTCAGATAACAGTGGCGAAAGAGTTTTAATCCTTGATTTCGGTTCCCAGTACAACCAGCTGATTGCACGCCGTGTGCGCGAAAGCGGTGTCTACTGTGAACTTAAACCCTTTTCCACCCCGTTTGAAAAGATTAAGGAGTTTTCTCCGTCGGCCATCATCCTCTCAGGCGGCCCTTCAAGCGTCTATGAGGACAAATCCCCTTCCCTGGATCCCCGGGTCTTTGATCTTGGCCTTCCGATTCTTGGAATCTGCTACGGAGCCCAGCTTCTTGCCCACACCCTTGGCGGCACTGTAGTGCCCGCCGATTCCCTCTCCTCCCGCGAATACGGCCATACAGTTACAGACTTTGACAACTCATCAAATCTGTTTGCAGGAACAGGAGAACAGAGCGTTGTCTGGATGAGCCACGGAGACAGTGTCAAAGTGCTGCCTCAAGGCTTCAAGGCCACAGCAAACTCCGCAGGCTGCCCCTTTGCAGCCTTTGAGAATGCTGAAAAGAAAATATATGCAGTTCAGTTCCACCCCGAAGTAAGCCATACCCAGAAAGGAACTGAAATAATCGGAAACTTCCTTCATAAGATCTGCGGCCTGAGCAGCAGTTGGACAATGGGCAACTACAAGGAAAGCGCAATAAAGTCCCTTCGTGAAAAGGTTGGAGACAAAAAAGCCCTTCTTGCCCTTTCAGGTGGTGTAGACAGTTCTGTTGCAGCTGCCCTGATGTCCCAGGCCATTGGAAAAAACCTTACCTGCGTCTTTGTTGACCACGGTCTTTTGAGGAAGAACGAGGGTGATGAAGTTGAAAACGCCTTCAGAAACTACCCCGTCAACTTTGTCCGTGTTAATGCACAGAAACTGTTCCTCGATGCCCTGAAAGGCGTCTCAGAACCTGAGAAGAAGCGCAAAATCATTGGAGAAACCTTTATCCGGGTCTTTGAGCAGGAAGCAAAGAAGATCGGTAAGGTAGACTTCCTTGTTCAGGGAACAATCTATCCGGATGTAATTGAATCAGGCATGGGAAGCAACGCCGTTGTAATAAAGAGCCACCACAACGTGGGAGGTCTTCCTGACCATGTTGATTTCAAGGAAATAGTTGAACCGCTGAGACTGCTTTTCAAAGACGAAGTCCGTTCATTAGGTACCGAACTCGGTCTACCGTCTTCGCTTGTCAACCGTCAGCCCTTCCCCGGTCCCGGTCTTGCCATAAGAATTATCGGAGACATAACCGAAGAAAAGCTTGAAACCCTGCGAGAAGCCGACTACATCTTCAGAACCGAGCTTGAGAACGCCAAGGTTGAGGGTGCAAGCCAGTACTTTGCTGTTCTGACCGATACAAGAAGCGTCGGAGTAATGGGCGACGGCAGAACCTACGACCGCATGGTTGCCCTCAGAAGCGTCTGTACATCGGACTTCATGACTGCAACCATAACCCACATTCCCTACCCTGTTCTGGAAAAGGTATCAAGCCGCATTGTCAACGAGATTCGCGGAGTAAACCGCGTAGTCTACGACATTACAGCCAAACCCCCTGCAACGGTTGAGTGGGAATAAAATACTATTTGTTGATAAATACTTAATATAACAAGAGTTAAACATGATATAATTGAAAAAAGTCACAGAAAAAGTCACAATTGTTTTTTGACTGATAATCAAAAACAGGTCTAATTTGGTTTTATATTAATAAGGGGGAGTCTATCTGAATTGATGGACTCTCTTTTTTCTTTGTCTTTTCTCTTTCTGATTTCAATAAAAATATACTTAACTCTTATTAAGCATTAGTATATAATTATCTACAGAGAGGAGAGTTATCTATGACTTATGGTTATCTGAGAGTTTCAACTGTTGAACAGGACAACAACAAGTTTCAAGGTGAGATTCTTCTGTATTCAAACAAGAATCACTTAGGTCATGTCTCTTTTGTGGAAGAGAAAGTAACTGGTGTAAAAGATTGGAAACAGAGAGAATTGGGAACACTCATCAACACAAGATGTAAATCAGGGGACAATATAATAGTCTCTGAACTGTCTAGAATCTCAAGGAGTATTATTCAAATCTATGAAATCATTACTGTCTGTCAAGAGAAGGAAATCACACTTCACTTTATCAAACAGAATCTTGTAATTAGAAAAGACAATGACATGACTACAAAAGTCATGTTGTCTACTTTTTCTCTCATTTCTGAGATGGATACTCGGTTCTCTCAAGCAGTTTCATATTGACCTCATCCGGGTATGATTATAGCACTATTCCTAAAAAATAAAAATAATTCAACTTTTAGGAATTGTCTGCCGCATATGTCCGACTATTGTCCGACAAACATGGTAATATTATAAATAATATGAACAAAATTAGAGTTATCTATACAGATAGAATAATGGAAGACACACAAAATACGTGGAGTCAAATTGCTACTATTGAGTGGGAGTAAACCTCAAATGGGTTCGACAATCAAAGAAGTCCGCAGAGACTTCAAAACGAACATCGTCAAAGACACTTTCAGTCGCAATCTGTTGACATACATCCTGTCCGACATTGCCTATGTGTTAGGACCAATGGTGGACGGGATTGTCACCGGAAACTATTTTGGCGTCAATGCTGTTGCTTCATATGGGCTCCTTCGCCCTGCATTGTTTGTATTGACAATCTTCACCAGCGTTCTTTCCGCCGGATCCAGGAGCATGTATGCAGAATTACTGGGCAAAGGCAAAACCAAGGAAGCGAACGGTATATTCACACTTGCCTCGATAGTTTCCACCGTAATGGCCATACTTATAGGCTCTCTTGCTCTCCTGATACCTGATCAGATAATGGAGATTCTGGGTGCAACGGGCAATAATGCATATCTGGCATCTTATGGAGCAGACTATCTCCGAGGCTATGCACCAGGCCTTTTATTCATCTGCGCCTCGAGCATGCTTTCCGGCTACATGAGCATGGACAATGATAACGGAAGAGTGATTTATTCGAATATCATTCTCTCTGCAGTAAACATTGCCGGAGATTTCTATGTGGTGCTCTTTACGGATCTTGGCATGTTCGGCTTAGCGCTTGTGACATCCATAAGCTATTTTGCATACTTCATTTCCCTTGCCCTTCACTTCCGTAAAAAGAACAGATTGCTTCATCTGCATCTTGATAAAAAGATCCGCACCTTCTCATGTCTAGGGAAAATATCTGCAAGAGGTTCAATCAACGCCATAATGAAACTTTCTGGTTCATTGTCCGGAATCATTATAAACAATATCCTATCAGCCCTTTTCGCCGGCACTGTCATTGCCGTCTATGGTGCCCAGAGCAGTGTTATGGCCCTCTTCGGCAGTCTTTATGTTGGAACATCTGAATCTGTCTGGGTCCTCTCCAGCATTTACTTCGGGGAAGAGGACAGGCACTCCCTCAATGATCTTCAGATTGCATCAATGTATATAGGAATGCCTATAACCATCATATGCAGCGTTGTGATGTTAGTTTTTCCCAGGTTCTTTGCAGGTCTTTATCTGGGACATGAAAGTGCCCAGGCGCTTTCCATGGGATCCGAGGCCGTCAAGGTACTTGCAATATCCATGTGTTTCAATGTATTCATCCAATGCTTCACAAAGTACATTCACGGTGTAAAGAGAACACATCTTTCAAACATCTTGATGATGGTAATCCAATTTGCAGCACCGGTTCTCTCGATGATTATTTCAATCAAGCTTCTCTGCCAACGCGGTGTATGGTTCTCAGTTCTGATTGCAGACATCATGGTCACTATCGTCATCCTTATGATAATCCTCATCCAGAGAGAGAAGTCATTCAGAGAGAAAAGACTGTTCATCGGAGACAGAATCTCAAACTACAAAGACAACAATGAGATTGAAATGGTTGCAGACTCCATGTTTGATGTTACAGCTCTTGCCGGAATAGCCATGCTCTTCTGCCAGGAGAACGGCTTCAGCAAGAGAACCGCCTCACACCTGTCACTGTGCATTGAGGAAATGTGTGGTAACATAATCGCCCACGGATTCAAAGACAAGAATAAGCACTACATCTATGTGCGCATACTTGCAAAGGAAGACGGAATCATCCTCAGAATCAGGGACGACTGCAGACCGTTCAATCCACTTGAACGTTACAAGATGACACAGACCAATGATCAGGACCCTACAAAAAACATAGGGATAAGGCTGGTGATGGGAATTGCATCCGATGTCAAATACATCAACACCTTCAAAACCAACACACTGATCATACGTATTGATGAGAAGCGTAATCCCCAAGAAGAAACCGATTCCTTAGAATAGGTACAATCTTGCTATCCTGAATGATTTTAGCCTCATTTTACTAATCAATATTTCGGAGTCAGAAAGAACAATTTCGGGACATTCGAACATGGCAATGTTGCTGTTTTTTTCTAGATATTTTTGCTGTAAATATTTATAATCAAAAGAGTTAGCAATATTTTTCTTGCTTTTGGAAATATGGCACCCTATACTTCACAGTACAAGGTGGGGTTTTTGATTACCTTGCGAAAACTTTTCGGGTTAAAACCGATATTTAAAGAAAAAGGAGAGGAAGCCTGTTATTTAACAAATTCTCCAGTCTCAAAATGGTAGGCCTGGTTCTGGAGCCTACAATGTGATTGCCATTGCCCTTGTGTATTTCATCTTTATTAAGCGCCTGCAACGGTTGAGTGGGAATGATAACAAATTATTTATAATTCATTATACATCCGGTATTTATATACTGGCTTTTTTAGTGTCTGAATGAAAAATGAATGAAAAACATTATGAACATATGAAATAATACAAGTATTTCCAATAATTTATAGTTATCTGATTATCTATATCTTGTTTCGGCAATAAAGAATGCTAATTTGATCACCATCCTTAAATTAAATGAGTTTTCTCAAACAATCTTTCAATTTTCTTTGTCACCTGTTGCGACACGCATGTGTATGTTGCTCTCTCCGTTATGTCATGGTCTGAGAGAAGTGAGAGGAACTATAAAAATACCTGTTTGCGGATCCCTCATTACAGTATCCAGGTGCCCAACAATAACACACATGAATGCTGGTTTCTTCTCTACTTTGTTTTTGAATGTTGTCAGACTATCTATGGCTTCCCTCATGCTGTTGTCGCTCAATTTAATTTCAAAGGCGCCATAGTTACCATCCTTAAACTCTATAATTGCATCAACTTCATCCCCTGACGTGTTGTCGCGGAAATGATAAAGATAACCCTCCAGATAATCTGCATAGATTCTGAGATCCCTCTCTACCAATGCTTCGAACATCAGACCAAATGTCTCATGATCATTCAACAGTTTGTCCACAGTAAGATGAAGACTGGCACAGCTGAGAGATGGATCAACCAAATGTCTTTTCGCAGTTTTGCCAACACGTGAAGAAGAGCGATATTGTACACTGAATGCCTCCTGATTCGTAATCAGAAAAAGACTCTCCAACACGTCTTCGTAATCAGCGACTGTAGCTCTGCTTTCAATCATCTCTTTTTCATTTTCAAATTCTTCGATGTCTTTCACCAGGGTCTTGTCTCCGGCGATAGAGGACTCGTTTCTTGCAAGAGAGCGAAGAAGCATTCTCATTTTTATTGAACTTCTTTTCTTTGTCTGTCTCTCATGCATATCCTTATTCACTATGGACTCAATGTAGCTTTCAGGTATTACCCCTATGTCCTCATCCTTCATGCCAATGTTTTCAGGCCACCCACCGCGGATAATCAGTTTTGCCAGTTCATCAAGTTCTACTTTTCTGACAAACCCCTCGTTAACCCTACCGTTCAACATATCACTAATAGATGCTTCGCCCGATGAGTCACCAGATTCAAACAGGCTCATGGGATGCATCCGGAGAGGTGCTATGCGTCCAGTGCCTGTGTGGTATACTCTTGTTTCGTCATCGCCTTTCTTCAAGGATGTTGATCCCGTAAGAATAAACTTACCCTTACCATGATCTTTATCGCATTCATTTCTCACCGCATCCCAGATCTCAGGAACAATCTGCCACTCATCTATCAGCTGAGGTAATTCCTTTTTAAAGATGTACTTAGGGTCAACCATGGCATTTTCACGTACGCTTTTTTCTGTAACCAGAGAAACACTGTTTGCATGGTTAAGACTTGTCCATGTCTTTCCACACCACTTGGGACCCTCTATCAATATCGCTCCGAATAATCTCAGATAACGAGCTATTCGATCATCAATCAAACGGGTTTTGTATCCCTCTTTTCTCAAACTCATGTAAATGTCTCCACACAATCTGATTCTAACTTATCACTTAGCACTTTTCAATCGTTCCACTTAGCACTTTTCAGTGGACTTGCTTAGCACTTTTCAAGTCCCTATGTTTTAAACGGAACCTTCCTGTATTGCCATCCTCTGACCAATTGCTCTGTTTGTCTAATCCGAGCTATCCCTTCATCTGATGGAAGTACTTCTCCGCAACTGTGGAGTGGGAATGATCGCATATCAAAGCTAAGCCATTACAATGCCGACACTTAGATGTTGGCATTTTTGTCATCATTTGCGATTAAAAGTGCATACGGATGTTGTTTTAATCGAATTATTGGGTTATGAAAAAGCAATTACTGCTGTTTCAACATCGTTTCCCTGTATAGTCGTATATGGACCTAGACAGGTTTGGAAATCAACTGTCATCGACCATCTATTTGGCGAAAGATTCAGGAAGATAACGCTGGATGATGGTGAAGACCGGGCTCTTGCACTTCAGAATCCAAAGCGATTCCTGGAACTCAATCCGTGGCCGGTAATCATCGACGAGATACAGAAGGCACCGAACCTGTTGGACGAAATCAAGAAAACTATAGATGAGCAACGTCTTCTATAAGTGTTTATCTCAGAACGTACATGTAAAAAAGTACCAGAACGGCAGTCTGTGCAATCAGCATGAGGGGGAAGAACACGGCAAAGTACCAGTGCTTTGTCTTGTGCCTGAGCAGGTACATTCCCATACATCCTCCAAGGCCACCGAAAAGAGCAGTTGCCAGAAACAGCTTCTTCTCAGGGACTCTTGTCTCAGGATGGCTGTGATCGGTATCCTTCCGGGCCCTTCTCTTGTCCTTCCACATGAGCCTGAACGAGTTGATGTTCAGCAGAAGAATAACTGATGCAATGATGATATAAATGATTGTCGTTTTTTCCATACCAATTTCCAATTCTATAGCTGTCTGTCGGTTCCGAAAAGATAGATAATACCTTCCGCAGAGAAGAACCTGCTCCGCTTCCGTGATGTAATAAGACAACACAACGAAAGACACCCCGGCGTGCTGTTCCGGAAGCCCTCACTGCTGATAATCATCTGCGCCAATTGTCAAATGGCATACAGAACAGAAAACGGGGTCTTGGTCATTACGGCCGGATGTCTCAAAGACTGAGCAGGACGCAGCCGGTTATTACGGCTGCAAATCCCGCAAGATCCACCGGCATGAATGTCGTGTGGAGGAACAGAAAAGAAGTGAGGGTTGCAACTACAGGCTCGATGCTTGAGATCATGCTTGCCTTCTTTGCCCCGCATAGTCCCACTCCCATGAGATAGAGGCTGAAAGCCAGTGCGGTTCCGACCGTGACGATGAACGCTATGGAAAGCAGAGTCACGGGACGGGTGTCGGTGAGAATGCGTGCATCGCCGGATACGGCGAAAAGGACAAGACCGCCAATGAGCATGGCATAACCCAGGACCAGGCTGGTTCCGAACCTGGTCATCAGCTTTCCCTGAAGCAGGGTATAAGACGCCACAGCCACAGCCGCAGCTGCGCCCCAGAACAGGCCTTCCCTTGAAAGGTACAGATGGGAAATGTCTCCGTGGGTTGCAAGAAGGAAAACACCTGCCATGATAAGTGCAAGGCACAGGTACTCCAGCTTTTTCGGGGCCTTGCGCTGCATGATGCTGGAAATGATGAAGACAAGGATTATTCCGGAGCTCTGGAGGACAGTCGCCGTTCCGGAATTCGAATAGCTGATGGCGCTGAGGTATGAAAGCTGGCACATCCCCACTCCGAAAACCGCGTAGATCACAAGGTGGACAACGGTTTTCCAGTCTTTGAAGATATCGGGCATGCCCTTGGGCTGCCTTATCAGGTTGATTGCGATAAGAAGAATGCCCGAGAAGATGAGGCGGTATATCGTGACCGTAAGGGGTGCGGCATCCGAATAGCTGAAGAGAAACTGGCTGCATGTCCCTGACAGACCCCATCCGGTTCCGCCCAAAAGGGCAAACACCACCCCCTTCTTTTCCTTTGAGGTCATTTCCCGCCTCTCTCGCGGTAGTATCTGGCCTTGTCGTCGTACATGCGCTGGTCGGAAATCTTTTCCAGAGACCTGATATCTTCTCCGGGATATTCAGCGTGTGTTGCATATCCGAGGGAGATGGAAACCCCGTCCACAATGGACCCGTGCCATTCTGCGGTCCTGTTGCGGATTTCCCCTACCAGGGCACCGCAGTCCGGTGTGTGTACAATTGCCATGAATTCATCACCGCCTGTACGGTAAACCCTGCCAAAGGGTGCAATTGCGGAAAGAAGACATGTTGCCGCACCTACGATCAGTTCATCGCCGGCGGCGTGTCCCTTGCTGTCGTTGACGGTCTTAAGTCCGTTGACATCGGCTGAAATCAGGGCCAGATCCTTGCCCGGACTTTTCTTCTTCATGATTGCCGCAATATCCTCTTCGTAGCAGCGCCTGTTGAAAAGCCTTGTCAGTTCATCCGTCATTGAGATACGGATCAGATGCTCTTCCCTGCGCTTCTCCGAATCGATGTTCTGGATTGTGTAGATTACAACATCCGGACGTTTGCCCATTTCACCCTTGACCCTTATGTACTGGGCCCGGAACCATCCGGTGCGGGTGCTGATGAACTCGCCTGATATGCTCAGGCGTTTTGCCAGCCTGTCGGGAACGGTGGTGATGTCTGTGAAGGTCCAGAAAGCATCCAGCATGTCAGGTGCAATACGGTTTCTGAGACCCAGTGTCATATGGGTATGGTCCTGGCCTTCCTCTATCTTCAACCTCCGGAGTTCCTTCTCGCGGAGGGACATCTCGGTGGACTCCTTGAAATCTATGAGATTCACATAGTCATAGATGCGGGCCATGGATTCCAGAATATCAAGCTGCTCACGCATCTGTTCCTGCTGACTCTGGGACTCCTTGTACTTGCCCAGCATCTTGCGGTAGTAGCCGTCCGTGGCCTTCCCCAGCGCATATCCGGCAATGAACATGGCAAGGGCCTCTATAGTCAGGCCTGAGAAAATGTTGACGAATGCCGAAAGCGGGGTGTCGAAATCGGTCCTGATTCCCGCGTAGTGGGCGGACTCGATCCAGGTGCTGATACCCATAATCACATAACACACAATTGACGTGCCTATGTAGGCCCCGGACTCGCAGAACAGAAGACTCAGCAGAGGAACGGCGAACCAGCTGATACGGATGGAAATATGGCAGTTGTTCATGAAGCAGAGGAGCAGCTCCATTCCGATTATTGCCACGATTCCCGGCACGTAGCTGTACGGCATCCTTTTGAGCAGAATCCGGTCAATGAAGGCCAGAACCAGCATGGAGGCGGATATGATGATACAGGCAGAATAAGAAGTCTGTCTGAAAATTCCGGTCCTTATGCCGATTGCAATTGCAGGCCCGACAAGTGTGATAGCCCACAGGATCAGATTCAGCGACCTGTCAACCTTGTTCCTGTTGTTGCGCAGGAACTGTTCATAATCCTCGGATTCACCGTTACGCAGAAATTCCATAGTCTGAAAGTGTACACCAAAAGAACCGTATGATGCTACAAGATTATGTCTTGAGATACATAGTAGGTTACAATTAAGCCTGAAGAAGGTACGCCCCTTTCAAGGCCCATCAAGGCAAGCAGTCTGACATCGTAGAGGCAACTTGACTCCAGATTTCTGAGGCTGCTGAATCCCATTGCAAAGCCGTAGAGAATGCATGCAAACATCTCATATGTGTCCAGTTCCGGCCTGCCAAATACAGATCTAGGTTCTCCTTCTTTCAGAAGTTCAGCAACTCCTGATTCTTCTAAATGGGCAAAAAGAAGGGCTGTAACCCTCTAGCCGGTAAACCCGACTTTTGTTACAGCCCCTATTTTTTTCTTTAACACCCTTTACGGTGTTGATCTGATGTATCTTGGGCGATCATCGGAAATTGTGTAATCACTCCACGAACTTCCGTCTGTGCTGCTCTGAAGACTTACACCCGAACCCTTTGTAAGAGTTCCCTGGCTTGTTCCGTATGCACCCTTTCCAATGCCTGCAGCTCCGTCGCTTCCCGCAGCATAGACTTTTCCGCTGTTTATAGCTACCGTTCCGCCGTTTCCGCTCTTGCTTCCGCCGATTCCGGCAGCTCCGTCTTTACCTGTTGCATTTACAACTGTATTGTTTCCGGAGATTGTAAGATTAATGCCGGCTCCGTATTGCAGATCGTTGTTAAAGCCATGACCTATTCCCGCACCTCCGAAATAAGTGTCGTATTCACGCTCTCCTCCGGTTGCAGTTACATTTCCGCCTGTTATTGTTACAGTACCTGCAGGAATTATGGCCGAATTGTGGTTATAACCGCTTCCTATTCCTGCGGCTCCCTCTCCACCGTACGCCTCTACGGTTCCTCCGCTTATGTTGAGAACCAGTCCTTTTTCAACTGTTTGGGACTGTAAGAATCCGGCGCCTATTCCTGCTCCGTTCTTACCGCCGGTTGCAACTACGGTACCTCCTGAGATTGTTACAGTAACATCACTTCCGCCATAGCCGAAACCGATTCCGGGCCCAAATTTTCCTCCCACTGCAGTCACATTTCCACTTGAAATTGTTACAGTTCCGCCGTCTCCGGAGTATGAGGTACCGATTCCGGCAGCATTCTCTCCACCGTACGCCTTTACGGTTCCGCCTGTAATCTTAATAGTTCCCGCAGTTCCGCCAGAGGAATCTCCTCCGCCTATACCGACACCGTTGATATAGGCTCCTTCAGGATAAATATCGCTCTTTACATAACCGCCTCTGGCAGTAACTGTTCCGCCTGTTATGGTGATGTTTCCACCGTCTCCGCCGTATCCGCCGCCTCCTATACCGGCAGCGCCACCAGCTCCTGTTGTATTAACGGTTCCACCGCTTATGGTAACATTACCGCCGTCACCATCATACCCGCCGCCAATTCCTGCAGCGCTTTGACCTCCTCTGAGATTTACAACTCCTCCGGTTATTTTCTGAACACCGGCAGTTTCATAAAAACCACCACCTATTGCAGCCCCGTATTGTCCTCCAATAGCTGTAACTTTGCCTCCGTTGATTGTAATATTTCCTACAACACTGCCCTTTTCAGCGTAAGTAACTCCGTTACCTCCTATTGCTGCACAGTTATCAGGAACATCACTTTCATCTGCATTGTCAGTTTTGACAATTTTCAATGCTCCGGTTCCCTGTGTCTGTCCGTTAATAGTCAGGCTGTTGTTTTTTGCAACGTAGAAGCCCTTTGTAACCCAAAGCGTTTTTCCGTCTCCGAGGATCAGCGTTACATTTCCGCTTACGGTTATACGGTGATTGCTTTCCGTGAGGTTGCTGTTAACAAGGTATACACCTGTTGCAAGTGTGTAATTATGGGTGCTCAGATAATTTGCTGTAAGAGGTATACCTGCAGAAATTGTAACCGAGCATGTTGCAGTCAGACCGCTTCCGTCCACAGTCTTTGCGGTAACCGAAATTGCATTGGGGCTTTCTGCAACTGCAGTTATTACACCGTTCTGATCAACTGTGGCTATATTGGTATTGCTGCTTTCCCAAAGCAGGGTTGTATCGGCTCCGGTAGGAGCGGACACTGTTGCAACAAGTTTTTCCGTAGAACCCAGACCGTAGATTGTCATGGAAGACTTATCAAGAGATACAGAATCCACTACCACTCCGTTTTTCATATAACGTCCGCGGTTATCCTGATCCGCCTTGTAGTTCTTCCATGTTTCATTGTTTGAACTGACTATGAGTGTGGGAACAGAACTTAAGGTACCGCTGATAGCGTTTGCACCTTCTCCGCCTGCAGCATTTACAGTACCGCCTGCAATTGCAACATTATTGCCTTGTATACCGGGGACTCCGTCAGCTCCTGTTGCATTCACAGTACCGCCTTCGATTCTTATATTTCCGGCTCCGCCGATGCATGAATTTATTGTACCGAAACCTCTTATCACAAGGGTCTGGTTCTCTTCAAGTTCAATTCCATTGGGAATATTCAATACAGAACCCGGTTTGAGATTGATTACTACCGAGCCTTCCCCTGTTACAGAGAGTGTGCTTCCAAGTGTCAGAGACTTCATGCTGTCCACATTGTAGACATAGCCGGTTTCAAGCTCTGTTGTATCCTCTGTTATTGTCTGGGGAGCAGCCGGATCTTCGATTATCCACTTGTCTCCCTCATGCTTGATTGCATATTTTCCTGTGTAGTAAGGGCTGGGATCTTCTGTGTAGATACCGCCTTGTACAATAATCTTTCCGTTGTTGACTTCACTGAAAACAGTACCGTTTCCGGTGTGGCTGTAGCTACCGTTCAGAAGGGTAATAACAGTACCGTCCCCGTCTGCCCTGACTGCAGCGTTGCCGGCACTTCCTGTTACGGAAGCACCCTCATCCTTTACATAGACCGTTGCACCGTTTGTTGCGTTAAGGCCTCCGGTAAGAATCATATTATCAAGGACAATGTTCTTACCCGATTCAGCATATAGAGCGTAATTGCTTCCCACTACACAGCCGTCTTTTACGAGGGCATTGTCTCCGCTGATTGTAAATGTCTTGCTTCCTTCTACTGTTACGATATGTCTGTCCAGATTGAGTGTTACATCAGATACAGAAAGATTTGTATCATTTGAAACGCTGCAGTCTTTCAAAACCTTAACCGTCTCACCTTCTGCAACTCCAAACGGATAGCCTCCGTTTCCGAATGCTCTTGAAAGAGATGCGTAATAGTAAGTTCCTATGGAAGCAACGCCGTCTGTGTTTACACTTGCTTTGTAGGGGTTGTTTCCGTTTACAGAAGCATAAGCTGCAACATGTGTTCCCGGGTCATTTGTAAATGCTCCGCTCAGAACAACAAGTTCGGTTCCTGTCAGTGTTCCTG
>Ga0265298_10004964_pt1 | contig 16837 bp, 16 predicted proteins | sample AusTroGonzalo_MG_3_FD_193486 | JGI IMG/M metagenome (GOLD analysis project Ga0265298, IMG submission 193486) | Bovine rumen microbial communities from tropical cattle in Woodstock, Queensland, Australia - Gonzalo_01 | ecosystem: Host-associated > Mammals > Digestive system > Stomach > Rumen ... | reverse complement strand
GTACCAACCGGTCATTTTTTTCTCTAACTTTGTAGAGGCTGTTGAAGCCAATTCCCCCAAAAGGATTCTCACACATCACATAACCCTCTAGGGTACAACATTTTATGGATTATACTACGGACCTTTACATCATTAAAAGGGACGGCAAGCGTGCCCCCTTTTCCATCGAAAAGATTAAGAACGCCATCCGCAAAGCTTTCCTCGCATCGGGTAGTTTTGCAACGGAAGAGACCCTGACCAACATCCTCAGCCGCGTCCATATCTCCAATGGGATGCATGTTGAGGAGATTCAGAACCAGGTGGAGGTTTCGCTCATGAGCGAGCGCTACTTCGCCGTGGCCAAAGCCTACATGATCTACCGGCAGCACCACACCGAAGACCGTGAAGTGCGCGACCGTCTCAACTTCTTGATCGACTACTGCTCGGCCGCGAACCCGGCCACCGGCAGCAAGTACGACGCCAACGCCAATGTCGAGAAGAAGAACATCGCGACGCTCATCGGCGAACTGCCCAAGGCCAGCTTCATCCGCCTCAACCGCCGCATGCTTACCGACCGTATCCGTGAAATGTTTGGAAAGGAACTGTCCGACCGCTATCTCAGCCTGCTCAACGGACACTTCATCTATAAAAACGACGAGACCAGCCTGGCCAACTACTGCGCCAGCATCACCATGTACCCCTGGCTGCTGCAGGGCACCATTCCCTTGGGCGGCAATTCCACTCCGCCGACCAACCTCAAGAGCTTCTGCGGCGGCTTCGTGAACCTCGTGTTCATCGTCTCCAGCATGCTCAGCGGTGCCTGCGCCACGCCGGAGTTCCTCATGTACATGAACTACTTCATCGAGATGGAATATGGCGAGGACTACTACCTTCGTGCCGACGAGGTGGTGGATCTCTCCAAGAAGCAGCGCTCCATCGACAAGGTCATCACCGACTGCTTCGAGCAGATCGTCTATTCCATCAACCAGCCCACGGGCGCCCGTAACTTCCAGTCCGTGTTCTGGAACATCTCCTACTACGACCGCTACTACTTCCAGAGCATCTTCGGCGACTTCATCTTCCCCGACGGCAGCCGCCCGCACTGGGATTCGCTCAACTGGCTGCAGAAACGCTTCATGAAGTGGTTCAACGCCGAGCGTACCAAGACCATCCTCACCTTCCCGGTCGAGACCATGGCCCTGCTGACCCGCAACGAGGAAGTGCGCGACGAGGAGTACGGCGACTGGACGGCCCAGATGTACAGCGAAGGACACAGCTTCTTCACCTACATGAGCGACAACGCCGACTCGCTGGCCAGCTGCTGCCGCCTCCGCAACGAGATCCAGGACAACGGCTTCAGTTACACCCTCGGCGCCGGCGGCGTGTCCACAGGTTCGAAGAGCGTGCTGACCATCAACCTCAACCGCTGCGTGCAGTACGCTTTCAAGAAAGGCCTCCCGTATCTCGAATACCTCGAAGACGTGGTCGACCTGATGCACAAGGTGCAGCTCGCCTACAACGAGAACCTGCGCGACCTCATGGAGAAAGGCATGCTGCCGCTCTTCGACGCCGGCTTCATCAACATCGGCCGCCAGTACCTGACCATCGGCGTGAACGGCCTGGTGGAAGCGGCCGAGTTCCTGGGCATCAAGATCACCGACAACCCCGACTACGTGGAATTCGTGCAGGGCGTCCTCGGCATGATCGAGCGCCTCAACAAGAAGTACCGCACCAAAGACGTGATGTTCAACTGCGAGATGATCCCCGCCGAAAACGTGGGTGTCAAGCACGCCAAGTGGGACAAGGAAGACGGCTACATCGTGCCACGCGACTGCTACAACAGCTACTTCTACATTGTGGAAGATGAGAATACCAACATTCTCGACAAGTTCCGCCTCCACGGCTCGAAGTACATCGAGCACCTGACGGGCGGCAGCGCGCTCCATATGAACCTTGAAGAGCACCTCAGCAAGGCCCAGTACCGCCAGCTGCTGCGCGTTGCGGCGAAGGAAGGATGCAACTACTTCACCTTCAACATCCCCAACACCATCTGCAACACCTGCGGACACATCGACAAGCGTTACCTGCACGAATGCCCGAAGTGCGGCAGCCACGACGTGGACTACGCCACCCGTATCATCGGCTACATGAAGCGCGTGAGCAGCTTCTCACAGCCGCGCCAGAAGGAAGCCGCCCGCCGCTACTACGCCAACGTCAACCGGACCGAAGCCGCCCAGCAGCCCGCCAGCCCGGTCGAAGTGCCGGTAGCGCAGGAGGCTTAAGATGCTGAAGTTCCACAACTACGACATCGTATTCCAAGAGATACCCGATGAGCTGACACTGGCCGTCAACCTCACCGGGTGTCCTTGTCATTGTCCGGGCTGTCACAGTCCGCACCTGTGGGAAGATACCGGCACGGTGCTCGACGCCGCCATGCTGCGTCGCATCTACGACGAATACGCCGGCGAAGTTACCTGCATCTGCATGATGGGCGGCGACGCAGACCCGGCAGCTGTGGAAAGGCTCTGTACCTTCGTAAAGCAGGAGATGGGACTGAAAAGCGCCTGGTGGTCGGGACGTCCGGAGCTACCCGCCGGCATTGACCTGACCCATTTCGACTATGTCAAGACCGGCCCTTACATCGAAGCGCTGGGCGGACTCAAGTCGCGCAAGACCAACCAGCGCCTCTATAGAGTCACGGGCGGCATGCTCGAAGACATGACCGCCCGCTTCTGGAAATAACTATTCAAAAACCTTTCAGGGTTTAATAATCCCCGGCATGACCGGGAATCAGATGTTTGCCTGGACAACGCCCATGACGGTCAGGACGATGAAGACCACCAGGACAATTACCCAAAGCAGGAAGAGCATCAGACCCGGACGCCAGCGCGGCGATTTCAGGTCGAAGATGAGCATGATGCCCGCGTAGATCATGCCTACCATCGGCAGGAAGTAGAGCAGCACCAGATCAAGCTTGTACAGGAATGAACCGGCCAGTGGCAGAGAGAACGGAATCTCGTCGACCAGCGCTTCCCAGCCTTCCCTGATCATGTCCCAGCCAAAGAGTTCCTGCCCGAAAATGGCGGCCACACCGAAGGTAAGGCCCGCTACTCCGGACAGCAGCAGCACGACGCCGAACAGGATGCGGAGCACACGCCCCAGTTCGCTCCCTGCCGGTTTTGAGGAGGCCGGCGGGTTTGCAACACCCATTTCCCAGCGCTGCTTGACCGTCTTTGCCTCGGGCATCGCAATCCAAAGGGCGATATAGGCCAGCACGGCAATACCGCCGTAACCATGGAATTCCCAGTGGCCATGATAGCCATGGAGGGAAGCGCCCAGGACGAAGAGTCCGATGAAGATGATGCGGATCAACACCACGTCGATCTTGAAATAGGCCGCCAGTCCGCTGCAAACGCCGCCCAGCATCTTGCCGGTCGGGTCGCGGTAGAGCCGCTTCTTGCCTTCGCGCCTGTTGTCGCCCGGAATGTACTCTTTCTTCAGTTCCGGATCTTCGTCCGACTCGATGGCAGACGGTTTGCCCAGGGTGGTGATGATCTCGTTGATTTCGGCGACCGAAGCAACGCCGTCGTCGGCGCACTTCTCGTAGAGTAGTTCTGCCATCCGTTCCTCGATGCCTTCCATGATTTCAGAACCGCCTTCCCGTTGGGAATAGTAGGCCTCCAGCTCGTCAAGATACTGCTTGACGATGTCGTAGGCTTTTACTTCGAGCGTAAAAGCATATCCGCCAATACTGACTTTTTCAACTTCTGTCATTGCTTCAAGGTATTGATGGTTTCAACCAGATCGTTCCAGGAAGCGTCCATCGCGCTGAGCAACGCGCGGCCGTCTTCACTGATGCCATAATATTTGCGCGGAGGCCCCTGCGGGGACTCTTCCCAGCGGTACGTCAGCGACCCCTGGTTCTTGAGACGGATGAGCAGCGGATAGAGGGTGCCCTCCACCACGATCAGACCCGCTTCCTTGAGCGCGTCGATGATCGAAGAAGCATAGGCTTCCTGCTTGTCCAGGATGCTCAGAATGCAGTATTCCAGCATTCCTTTCCGCATCTGCGAACGCACGTTTTCAACATTGATTTCCATGGCTTCTTATCGGGTGTTGTCGGTAAAACGGGCCATGTTCTCGGCATTGGCCTCAATGCCGCGGAGTTCGCACTTCTGAGCCGGAGTCACGGCCTTGGGAGCCACGATCCAGATGATCAGATAGAGCCAGAAGCCGAAACTGCCGGCCAGGAACAGAGCCAGAAAGATGATGCGGACCAAGGTCACGTCGATGTCGAAATAGGCGGACAAGCCACTGCAAACGCCGCCGATCTTGCGGGATTCTACATCCAGATAAAGTTTTTTGACAGGATTCATGTTTTTTTCCTCCTCCATTTTTTCGTTGTTGTTTTCTTTTTCGGGTTTGCCGTCAGGCATGCCGAGTTGCGCAGTGATCTGGTTGACCATGTCAAGACTGACCGTCTGCTGGCCGGTTCCCAGATTCATGAGAAGCAGTTCCGAAATGCGGGCTTCGATGTCGTCCATCACTTCTTGTCCCTGGTCATCTTTGAGCCGGGTACGGAACGTGCCGAGATAATCTTTGAGGCGCTCGTGAGCGTCTTCATCGATGATAAAGCTCTTACCACCGATGCCGATGTTCAGGGTCTTTTTCATAATTGTATTTCTTTTCCGCGGTAGAAATCAATCAGTCCGGCCTGATAGAGGGCTTCGCAGCGGGCTTGAGCCAGGTCTGAAGCCGCTTTCAGGTATTGGGTTTTCGATTCGTTGAATTCCGTAATGGTGGCCTTGCCGTTTTCATATTTGGCCTGGACGAGCGTCAGGCTCTGTCCGGCGGCCTTTTCAGCTTCAAGGCTGCTCTTGTATTTCTCGTAAGCTGCCACGGCGTTGTACCAGGCCTGCTGAATCTCTTTGTAGAGCTGCTTTTTGGTCTGGTCGAGCTGCACCTGCTGCGTCTGGTAGCTGACCTTCGCGCTGCGCACCTGGTTGCGGTTGCTCATGCGGGAGAAGATCGGAATGCTCAGCGACAGGCCCACATACTGGCTGAAGTTGTTGCTCAGCTGCGTGAAGAACGCGGCACTCGGGTAGCCGGAGCTAGTGTAGTAGTTGGTGCCCAAGCCTCCGTTGAGCGAAAGGGTCGGCATGTAACCGCCCTTGGCCAAGGCAATGTTGCGCTCTGCATAAGCCAGACGGGTCTCTTCGGCCTTCACGGCGGGTTTGATGCCGATGGCTTCTTCATAGATAGCTTCGGGGCTGGTCAACGGAAGCACAGGCTCCTGATGGACGGGGTTCGCCACCGCGAATCCTTCCGGCGAATGGAGCTCCAACAGCTGGGTCATCTCGAGCAGGGCGATGTGCAGGTTGTTGCTGGCCTGAACAGCTGTCAAGCGGCTCTGAGCCAACGTGGCGGTCTGGCGTGCCACTTCAGCTTCCGCGGCTTTTCCGTTATCACGCATGGCTTCCAGCCGGACAACCTGCAGCGAGTCAATTTCCACTTGCCGTTTGGCGACGGCCAGGATCTCCTCGTTGTAGAGGATCTGGACATAGGCTTTCGCCACGGCTACGCGGATATCATCGCGTGCCTTTTCCAGGTCTGTCGTGGCAGCCTGCAGGTTCAGCTTGCTCAGTTCAATATTGTTCTTGTTGCGCAGGCCATTGAAGAGTGTCATATCGGCACCCAGGCTCAAACCCGTATTCGTCGTATTGGTATTGGCGTAGGTATTGTCGGCGGTCAAACCGCGGCCGAACGAGAAGTTCTGCGAAGCACTGGCCTGGACGCCGGGCAGCAGCCGGGCGCGTGCCGTTCCCAGTTCGATCTCGCGCTGGTTCACCTGCAGGGCGCTCTTCTGCACGGTCAAGCTGTGCTCAAGCGCGTAGTTGGTGCAGTCCTGCAGCGTCCAGGGCGTAGCCTGGGATGCTTCCTGGGCCCGGGTGGCCGTGACGGCCAGCAGCATCAGGGTGATGACGACAAATCGTTTCATGACTTATTTCTCCTCTATGATCTGGTTGCCGCGGACTACGTCGCCTTCTTTGAGTCCGCTCTTGATTTCGATGTTGATACCGTCGCTCACGCCCGTGGTGACCGGTGTACGGACGAAACCTTCTTCACCTTTCAAGAAGACGAAGGTCGAGTCTCCCGAGAAATCCAGGGCGCTTTCCGACACGGCGATGACCTGCTCCACGCGCTGCAGCACAATCTCCGCGTTGGCGCTGTAGCCCGAACGGATCTTGCGGGCCGGGTCGGCCTTGACGGCGGCCTTGATCTCGAACTGGTTGGCGCCGTTGTTCTCCACGGCCTTCGGCGAAATGTACTCGAGCGTGGCGTCGAACGAGTAGTCCTGCAGGGCACCGATCGAGATGACCACCGGCATGCCCTCGGACAGGGCGCCGACTTCGGTCTCGTCGATCTGGCCGTCGAAGATCAGGTCGTTCATGTTGGCCACGGTGGCCACGGTCGTACCGTCGTTCATCGTGTTGGCCTGGATCACGGAATTACCCACCTTCACGGGGATGTCGAGAATCAGGCCGGACACGGTCGAGCGAACCAGGGTCGAACTCGACTTGGCGTTCGATTTCGAGACACCGTCGCGCACGACTTCGAGGGCGTCCTGGGCGGCGGCCGCTTCTTCCTTGGCCTGGTTGAGCTGCTGCTCCACCTTGTCGTATTCCTCGGCACTCACCAGGTTCTTCTCATAGAGCGCCTTCTCGCGGTCCAGGTTGGTCTGCGCCTGCTTGAGGTTGATCTCCGCGAGGCGGACACGGCTCTGCGCAGCACTCAGGGAGTTCATGTCGGGAATGACTGTCAATTTGGCGATGACCTCGCCGCGTTCGACTTGCTGGCCGGCTTCCTTGTAGAGCTCGGCGATGATGCCGTTGATCTGCGGCTTGATGTTGACTTCGTTGCGCGGCGTGATCTTGCCGGTCACAACGGTGGTCCGCTGGATGTCGGCCTTCTCCACGGTCAGCTCCTGATACTTGACTTCCTTCGGTTTGGAATTCACGAAGAGGAAGATGAAGGTACCCAGAAAGACGATGGCGATCAGGGCTACCACAATGTACTTGAAAATCTTTTTCATATCTGTCATTATTTTGTTTTCTATCGATTCTTCCAATTATCCTATTCGTCGCGCATAGCGTCGACCGGTTTGACCTTCATGGCCCGCAGGGCGGGAGCCAGGCCGGCCAGCACACCCAGCACAGCCAGCAGCAGCGCCGCTACGATGGCCGTCCAGAAATTGATCTGGAAAGCAGCCCCCTGCGGATTGAATTTTTCAATGAGGTTCAGCAGCAGCACCGAGAACACGATGCCCGCACTGCCCGCAGCCAGGGTAAGAACCACGCTCTCCCAGATGATTTGCGAGAGGATGTCGCGCGGCACGGCGCCGATGGCCCGGCGGATGCCGATCTCGATGGTCCTTTCGCGCACCGTCACCATCATGATATTGCTCACGCCCACAGCGCCGGCCAGCAGCGTGCCGATACCCACCAGCCAGATCAGGAAATTCAGGCCGCGGAAGAGATTGTCCACGATCGAGAAGACCTGCTCGGTGTTGAGCAGCATCAAGGCCTGGTCGTCGGTCGGGTCGAAGAGGTGCTCGCGGGACATGATGCTGCGGATCCGCGGTTCGAGCGTACTCATCTTGACGCCCGGCTTGCCGGTAATGCAGATGATGTCCACGTTGTCACCGCGCTTGTAGAGTTGCGCCGCCACGGAGTAGGGCACCAGCAAGGAGCGGCTTGTCCGGCCGTTGATGCTCAGGTTGCCGTTGGAATAATCCACGCCGATCACCTGCAGGAACACCGAACCGACCCGGACGAATTCTCCGCACGGGTCCGTACCCGCCGGGAAAAGGTCTTCGTAAATCTGTTTGCCGAGGACGCAGACCTTGCGTTCCTGTTCCACGTCCGCATCGCTGATGGTGCGTCCGTATTTGATCTTGGCGGCTTCTATCTTCTGGTAGTTGCCGGAGATACCCTTGATGGAAGGAGAGGCGGTCTTTCCTTGATAATAAGCCGTCTGGCCCCATTCGCCGATCATCGGCGCCACGACGTCGAGTTCGGGCATGAGCAGTTTCAGCCGTTCCACGTCTTTTCGTTTCAGCTGCCAGTAGCGGCCTTCTTTCATGCCCTTCCAGGGCTTCGAGGTGTTCGAGGAGATGATGACCATCGTGTTGGTGGCGAAGCCCTCGAAGTTCTGGCCCAGCATCTGCTTGAGACCGTTGCCGCCGCCTACCAGGAAGAGGAGCATGAACAGGCCCCAGAAGATGCCGAAGCCGGTCAGGATCGTGCGACGCTTGTTACGGAACAGCGAGTCGGCGATTTCACGGAAGGAGTCGAAGTCAAACAAACGTTTCATACTATTCTGCCCTCAACGCTTCAATGGGTTTGACTTTGGCGGCCTGGCGGGCCGGGAAGAGGCCGGCGATGGTGCCGGCTACGATCAGGACGACGGTGGCGCCGACAGCGGTATCGAGGCCGACGGACGGATTGTCGAGCATCTTGACGCTCTCGCCGAAAACATCGACTGTCGACTGCCCGACCGTCATGTCGAGGATCTTGCAGGAGATCATGCCCAGCAGCATGCCGATGTAGCCGAAGAAGGCCGTGATGAGCACACTTTCCGCCACGATCAGTTTCAGGATGCTGCCCGGGCGCGCGCCGATGGCCTTGCGGATGCCGAACTCGTGGGTCCGTTCCTTGACGGTGATCAGCATGATGTTGCTCACGCCCACGATACCGCTCACGAGGGTCAGGAGACCGATGATCCAAAGGGCACGGGTCAGCATGTTGCGGCCCTTTTCCATCTGCAGATACTGGCTGAAGCGGTTCCAGATCCAGACTGCGCTGTTGTCGTCGGGCGCCGCCTGATGCGCCATGTTGAAGGACGTGCGTACCTGGCTTTCGAAAGCGTCGCTCTCAGCTTCCGTCTTTAAACCGTGGAACGAGAAGGTGACGCCGTCCACTTCGTCGCTCAGGCCGAAGATTGACTTGACCGTCGTATAAGGAACAAACAGGTCGCGGTCATCCTCGTTCTCGGCGCCGTGACGTACGCCGATGATGGTGAACGACAGGTTGCCCACCTTGACTTTCTGGCCCAGCAACTGGTCGTAGTCCGTGCTGCCCACCAGGAAGTTCTTGGCGTGCAGATGCGTGATGATGATGACCTTGCGTTTTTCCTGGATGTCTTTTTCGTTGATGAAGCGGCCGGCTTCCATCTTCACGCGGTTCATTTCTATATCGCCGGGGTACGTGCCATAGAGCGTCACGTTGTTGAAATAGCGGCGACCGTAGGTCATCGTGTAACCGCTCCGGCTGAGGCTGGTCGAAATCAGGTCCACTTTTTCGGAGAAGGGTTCCTGACGGAGCAGGTCCATATCCTTTTCCGAAATCCGGATGCGGCGTCCCTGCTTGTAACCGGCATAGGGCTTCGAGGTCCTGCCGCCACCCACCATCATCGTGTTGGAGGCGAATTCGCCGCTGTCGTTGAGGAAGGCGTTGAGCAGGCCGTTGCCGGCGCCCAGCAGCAAGATCAGCATGAAGATGCCCCAGGACACGGCCAGTCCGGTCAGGCAGGTGCGCACCTTGTTGCGTCGCAGCGATTCCCAAATTTCTTGTAACAGGTCTCTCATGGCCGTTTTATTTCATGATGGTCGTGGTTCCGAACATCGAGCTGTGGTGCTGGCGGTTGTCTTCGACGCGCTCGATCAGGCCGTCCTTGATGTGGACGATCTTGTCGGCGCAGTTCGCCACGCCGCTTTCGTGGGTCACCACGATGATCGTGACGCCGTCTTCGCGGTTGAGTTTCGTCAGGAGATCCATCACCTCTACGGAGGTCTTGGAGTCCAGAGCGCCCGTCGGCTCGTCGGCCAGGATGATCTCCGGATGGGTGATCAGGGCGCGTGCGATGGCCACGCGCTGCTTCTGGCCGCCCGACATCTCGTTGGGATAGTGCGAAGCCCAGTCCGTGAGGCCCATCTTTTCCAGATAGCTCATGGCCATCTCGTGGCGGCGGTGGCGGCTCATGCCCTGGTAGAACAGCGGCAGCTCCACGTTTTCTACCGCGGTCTTGAAGCCGATGAGGTTGAAGCTCTGGAACACGAAGCCGATCATCTGGTTGCGGTAGGTAGCGCCTTCGCGCTCGCTCAGGTTCTTGATCAGGTGCCCGGCCAGGTGGTATTCGCCCTCGTCGTAGTTGTCGAGGATGCCGAGAATGTTGAGCAGGGTCGATTTACCGGAGCCGGAGGCGCCCATGATCGACACGAACTCGCCTTTCTCGATGCTCAGGTCGATGCCCTTGAGCACGTGCAGCGGCTGTCCGTTGTCGTATGTCTTGTGGATTCCTTTGAGTTCGATCAGCATGGTGTAATGGTTTTACGTCGCAAAGATATATAAAAATTTTAGTACCTTGTATCACAAAGTACCAAAAATTTTGAAAATATTTTTATTTCTCCAGTATTTTGGCTGGAAAAACAGCTAAAAGGGGGCTTGAAACAGGATTAGTCGAGCTTGAGCACCGCCATGAAAGCAGACTGCGGCACTTCGACCTGGCCGATCTGGCGCATGCGCTTCTTACCGGCTTTCTGCTTTTCGAGGAGCTTGCGCTTGCGGGTGATATCGCCGCCGTAGCACTTGGCCGTCACATCCTTGCGTACCTGGCGCACCGTCTCGCGAGCGATGATCTTGGCGCCGATGGCGGCCTGGATGGCGATGTCGAACTGCTGACGCGGGATCAGTTCCTTGAGCTTTTCGCAGATCTTTCGGCCAAAGTCGTAGGCGTGGTCCTGGTGGATCAAGGTCGACAGGGCGTCGGCCGGTTCGCCGTTGAGCAGGATGTCGAGCTTCACGAGCTTCGCCGGCCGGAAGCCGATGACATGGTAGTCAAAGGATGCGTAGCCCTTCGATATGCTCTTGAGCTTGTCGTAGAAGTCGAAAACAATCTCGGAGAGCGGCATCTCGTATGTCAACTCGACGCGGTCGGCGGTCAGGTAGTGCTCGCTCTTGAGGATACCGCGCTTGTCGAGGCAGAGCTTCATGATGGGGCCGTAGAACTCGCTCTTGCTGATGACCTGCGCCTGGATGAAAGGCTCTTCGATGTGGTCGATGAGCGTGGGGGCCGGCAGGCCGGAAGGGTTGTGCACGTCGATGCACTCGCCCTGTGTGGTATACACCTTATAAGAAACGTTCGGGACCGTGGTCACCACGTCCATGTCGAATTCGCGGAAAAGGCGCTCCTGCACGATCTCCATGTGGAGCAGGCCCAGAAAGCCGCAGCGGAAGCCAAAGCCCAGCGCCAGGGAACTCTCCGGCTCGAATACCAGCGAAGCGTCGTTGAGCTGGAATTTCTCGAGCGAGGCGCGCAGGTCCTCGTACTGGTCGGCCGTCACGGGGAACATGCCCGCATAGAGCATCGGTTTCACATCCTCGAAGCCGGCGATAGCCGCCTCACAAGGCTGTGCAACATGGGTGATGGTGTCACCTACCTTTACCTCGACCGCAGTCTTGATGCCTGAAATAATGTAGCCCACCGAGCCGCAGGGAATCTCGCCCGTGGGGCAGAGTTTCATCTTCAGCACGCCCACCTCATCGGCGGTGTACTCCTTGCCCGTGTTGACGAACTTCACGCGGTCGCCCGTGCGGATGGAGCCGTTCTCCACTTTGAAGTATGCGATGATGCCGCGGAAGGAATTGAACACGGAGTCGAAGATCAAGGCCTGCAGCGGCGCATCCGGCTTGCCCTGGGGAGCGGGGATGCGTTCCACGATGGCATCGAGCACCGCATCCACGCCTTCGCCCGTGCGGGCGGAAGCCAGCAGCACATCGTCCGGATCGCAGCCCAGGAGGTCTACCACCTGGTCACGCACCACGTCAACCATGGCCGCTTCCATGTCAATCTTGTTGAGCACCGGCACGATCTCCAGGTCGTGCTCGATGGCCAGGTAGAGATTCGAGATGGTCTGGGCCTGGATGCCCTGCGTGGCGTCGACCACGAGGAGGGCACCTTCGCAGGAGGCGATGGCGCGGGAGACCTCATACGAGAAATCCACATGGCCCGGGGTGTCAATCAGGTTGAAGATGTACTTCTCACCTTTATAGACATACTCCATCTGGATGGGGTGGCTCTTGATGGTGATGCCTTTTTCCTTTTCCAGATCCATGGAGTCGAGTACCTGGTTTTCCATCTCCCGCTGGTCGAGCGTATGCGTGCGCTCGAGCATGCGGTCGGCCAGCGTACTCTTGCCGTGGTCGATATGGGCGATGATGCAGAAGTTGCGGATATGCTTCATGCTGCAAAGGTAGCTAAAAAAAGCGGCTCGAAAGCCGCTTTTCTTATTTCTTGTCTTTTCCCTTCATCTCCCGCGGGTCGGGACCCTGCGGATGTTTCTTCAGGTTGTTGATCATGCGCCGCTGGAAGGCTTCTTCGGCCTGGTACAGCAGGGCGACTTTCCGAACGGGAAGCACTTTCTTGAATTTTGGATACCAATCCGCCATCACCTGGTTGGAGGCCTTGTTGGCCTGGATGTAGGCGTCCAGCTTCTTTTCCAGCTCGGCATCGGAGAGTTCCTCGGCTTTCTTGCCGCGGAATTCGCCGAAGGCCTCCATCATCTTCTTGTGGGCTTCCATCGACTCTTTCCAGCACTGGTTGTACACCGGCCAGAAGACCTGCGCCTCTTCGGGCGAGAGATCGAGCTCCTGCGTGATGAAGGCGATCTTCTCGGACTGGATACGCTCGAATTCTTTCTTGCGCTGCTCCTCGCTCGGCTTGTGGCCCTGCGGCTGGGCGAAAAGGGAAACTGCCATCATGAGGCAGGCCGCTACGCTGATGAATCTTTTCATGTTAGTAGGATTGTGCGTAAATCTCGGCCAGGTCGGAGAACGAGAGTTCGGTCGCCAGATAGTTGACGATGGTTTCCTCATCAAGTTCGGTCTCCTCGGCCAAGTTGGACTGATAATAGTTGATGAGCGAAGCCGGGCGGATCATCTCCTCCTCGGCCGTGGCATAACCCGCCACATCGGTGGAGACGTCGCCGTGGCCCAGCGTCCGGGTCAGGGAAAGCACGCCGTAACCCATGCCGAAAATCAAAGCGAACATCGCGGCAAGGGTCATCGCCGGCTTCAGGACGGCCCAGAATCGGACCCTCCGGGAAGTCTCGGGCTGCGCTTCGGCGGCGATGCGGGCCATCATGCGGTCTTCCAGTCCTTCGAAATAGCCTTCGGGCGTCTTGAAGGGCTGTCCGGCCTGACGGGCGCGTTCCAGAATATCATGCTGTTCGTTCATACGCTTTCTTAGACGATGATTTTGGACAAAGGTTTAATACTTGGCATCTATTTCTTCTTTCACCCAGCTCTTTACTTTCTCATAGGCATGGTGATACGAAGCTTTCAGGGCGCCTTCGCTGGTCTCAAGCACCTGTGCGATCTTCTCGTAGGGCATCTCCTCGAAATAGCGAAGGTTGAAGACGGCTTTCTGCTTGGGAGGCAGCTTGGCGATGGCCTTGTAGAGCGAGCGCTGCAGTTGGTCACCGTCGAACCAGGGATCGGTCGACAGGCGGCCTGCCGCTTCCAGAGTGAGGTTTCCGCCGCGCGTCTGCTGGCGGGAGAGGAAGGTCAGCGATTCATTGGTCGCTATGCGATAGAGCCAGGTATACAACTGCGCTTCGCCCCGGAAACGGTCGAGCGACTGCCAGACTTTCACAAAAGTGTTCTGCAGGCAGTCATCGGTATCGTCGTGGTCGAGCACCATGCGGCGAATATGCCAGTAAAGGCGCTCCTTATAACTGGACACAAGTCCACGGAACGCCTTTTCACGCTCGCCGGAACGGTAGAGTTGCAGTATTTCCTGATCGGTCATCGCAGCGACAGCGCTGCCTCGACGATATGCCGTGCGTCCAGTCCGTAGGCCGCCATCAGTTCAGCAGGTTTTCCGCTCTGGCCGAACTGGTCGTCAATAGCCACGAAACGCATCGGGGTCGGGCAGCTGCCAGCCAGCACTCCTGCAATAACCTCGCCAAGTCCGCCGGCGATCAGGTGCTCTTCCGCCACCACCACGCGCCCGGTCTTGCGGGCCGAAGCGATGACCGCCTCCTTGTCGAGCGGCTTGATGGTCGCGATGTCGATCAGGTCGACGCTCATGCCCTGGGCTTCCAGCTCCTTGGCCGCCTGGATGGCTTCCCATACGAGATGGCCCGTGGCGAAGATCGATACATCCTCGCCTTCGTTGAGCTGAATGGCCTTGCCGATCTCGAAGGGCTGGTCGGCCGGGGTGAAGTTGGGCACGCCCGGACGGCCGAAGCGCAGGTAGACGGGACCGTTCCAGGCAGCGGCGGCGATGGTCGCGGCCTTGGTCTGGTTGTAGTCACAGGGGTTGATGACCACCATGTGGGGCAGCATCCGCATGATGCCGATGTCCTCAAGGGTCTGGTGGGTGGCGCCATCCTCGCCCAGGGTGATGCCGGCATGCGAGGCGGCGATCTTCACATTGGTCTGCGAGTAGCACACCGACTGGCGGATCTGGTCCATTACGCGCGCGCTCGCGAAATTGGCAAAGGTGCCGATGAAGGGAACATAGCCCGCGATGGCCAGGCCGGCAGCCATGCCGACCATGTTGGCTTCGGCAATGCCCACTTCAAAGAAGCGGTCGGGATGCTCCGCCGCAAACTGGTCCATCTTGAGCGAGCCCTTGAGGTCGGCGGTCAGTGCCACCACCATCGGGTTGCGGTTGCCCAGTTCTGCCAGTCCGGCACCGAAGCCGGAACGGGTGTCTTTCTTACCTGTATCTACGTATTCTTTCATAAGGCAAAGTCTCCCATCGTTTCTTCGAGTTGTTTCATGGCTTCCGCGCACTGTTCCACGGAAGGGTTCTTGCCGTGCCACTTGCAGGTGCCGGCCATGAAGTCGACGCCGTGGCCCATCTCGGTGTGCCAGAGTATCATCACCGGCTTGCCCTGGCCCAGGGCTGACTTGGCGGCGGCATAGGTTTTTTCGATTTCAGCGAAGTTGTGGCCGTCACCCTCGAATACCGTCCAGCCGAAAGCTTCCCACTTCGCGCGCAGGTCGCCCAGGCCGGCCACATCTTCGGTCGTACCATCGATCTGCTGATGGTTCCAGTCGGTCATGGCGATCAGGTTGTCCACATGATGGTGGGCCGCCGACATCGCGGCTTCCCAAATCTGGCCTTCTTCCGTCTCGCCGTCACCGATCAGGACATAGACGGTGCGGGGATCCTTATTGAGTTTCTTGGCCAGTGCGGCGCCGATGGCGACAGAGAGGCCCTGTCCCAGCGAGCCGGCGGCCTGATTCACGCCGGGCAGGCCCTTTTCCACGCAAGGATGGCCCTGCAGGCGGGTGCCGAAACGACGGAAAGTGGCCAATTCGGCGACGGGGAAATAGCCGCGGCGGGCGAGCAGGCTGTAGAGCACCGGGGAGATATGGCCGGCAGAGAGGAAGAACTGGTCGAGGCCTTCCCCGCTGCGGCGCCATGTTTCCGGTGTCACGTTCATTTCTTTAAAAAACAGCTGCGTCAAGAAATCCGTGGCACTCAGCGATCCGCCCGGATGGCCGGAAGCGGCCGCAGTGACCATGCGCACGATATCCCTCCGCACCTGCGAAGCGATCTGTTGAAAGGTATATTCCATAATGGTAGAAGAGATGATTCCGTATCTGATAACAAAGGTACGAAACATCCTCCATAATTTTTCGTATTTTTGTGATTATGTTGACTTCGCGTTTTTCCCTCCAAAAAGGCTATTTGACGCTAGCGGCGATCCTCTGCCTGACGGCAGCGTTCGCCCAGCCCGCGCCCCTGCCGGAACAGGTCGTTCTCGTGCAGCGCGGTACCGTTCCGGCCGTCTTCGGCGGCCCCACACGGGCCGAAGGCCGCTCGTACAACAACGCCCCCACCTTCTTTATCTATCCCGACGTGGCGCTCGACAAGGATGCCGCCCAGGCCCTGCTGGACACCTTCGGCATCCAACCCGTGCTCGATGAGAATTTCGGCACGGCCTTCGTCATCAACCCCGTCGGCAAGGACTACGATGCGGACAAGGATTTCGAGGCCTTCGTGGAGCTCTTCAACCGGGCCCGCAGCGGTAACTTAAAAGTCATCGGCCTGGGCCGCGGCGCCAGTTTCGTCAACCAGGTGCTGGCCCTGAAGGCGGGCGACCACATCGCAGGCATCGCCACGCTTGACGGCAAACCGGCCAAACTGCCCAAGGGTTTCAGCTCCTATGGCGTGCCGGCCTTCGTAAGCGGCAAAAACGCAGCCAAGGTCGCGAAGCAATATGAGGCCCTCAACGCCGAGAAAGCAGCTGGCGAGCCCCTGCTCCAGGTCGTCGTCTCCACCACCGCCGAACCCGGCGCTTTTTTCGCCGAAGCCTGGGATAAAGTCTTTTCACGCAATTTCCGCTTCAACAACTACAAGCATACCCACTACGAGGGTGCTAGATTCGGCCAGTACGGCCCTTATGAGTTAGAACCCTATGCCGAGTGGGAACCCCTCGGCATCGAGCGCATCGTCGTGGAGTACACCGCCGTCTTCCGCCAGCGCACGCTCGACGGCCCCAAATACCTTTGGTACGAGTACTGGCCCAAAGAACTGATGAACGGCGCCCCTGCGCACAGCGTGCCGGTGGTCGTGCTGCTGCACGGCAACACCAATGACCCGCGCACCCAGGCCGAGACCTCGGGTTTCCTGCAGGTCGCGGGCGAGGAGCGCTTTTTCCTTGTTGAGATGGAGTGGCAGGGTACGCCCAACTACCAGGCTATGGGCCATGACGGCATCGAGAGCGTGCTGGCCATCCTGCTCGAGAAATATCCCCAGCTTGACCCCGCACGCATCTATGCAC
>Ga0265298_10004962_pt1 | contig 16841 bp, 16 predicted proteins | sample AusTroGonzalo_MG_3_FD_193486 | JGI IMG/M metagenome (GOLD analysis project Ga0265298, IMG submission 193486) | Bovine rumen microbial communities from tropical cattle in Woodstock, Queensland, Australia - Gonzalo_01 | ecosystem: Host-associated > Mammals > Digestive system > Stomach > Rumen ... | reverse complement strand
CGACGTGGAGCTGGACGGGGACGGGAGGATCCGGGTACATCATTCGCGGGTGCTGCGGTTTACCGGGAGGGAACTGCCCCAGCGGGAACTGGTTCGGGAAAACTACTGGGGTGCCGCACATTTGAACGCTCTTTTCATCCGGCTGGCTGACGCCGACAAAGAAAGTCAGCTTTCCGGCAGGGATTCTTTCGCCGTCTTTATTCACGACGGTATCGGTCCATTTGTCCAGGGGAATCGCAGCGGTTTCGGATGCTCCCGCCTTCACAAAGACGCGGCGGAAGCCGCAGAGCCGCGGATGCGCCGGCGCATCGGGACTGTCGGCAGCGACATAAACCTGCAGGACCGTTTCACCGTCCGTTTTCCCGGTGTTTTCAACGGTTGCGTTGATGATATTTCCTTCTTTTTTCGCGGAAGCAATCTTCCAGGACGTATAGCTGAGACCGAAACCGAAGGGGTACAGAACGTCGCCGGTAAAATAGCGGTAGGTTCTGTTCTTCATACTGTAATCCTCAAAGGCGGGCAGATCCTTCACATCCTTATAGAAAGTCAGAGGCAGATGACCGCCGGGGTTCTTTTCTCCGAAAAGAATTTCCGCCAGGGCCGTTCCGCCGGCCTGGCCCGGATACCAGGCGAAGAGCTTCGCGTTGCCTTCCGGAACGTTCAGGGAACTGCCGGCCGCAATGACCGTGACGAGCTTCTTCGCACTCTTTTCAAGGGTTTTCAGGAGTTTGCGCTGGCTTTCCGGGATCAACAGATCGTTCTTGTCGCCGCTGAAGTATTCGTTGCCGGTGTCGCCCTCTTCCCCCTCCAGACCGGCATCGAGGCCGACGCAGGCAATCGTTACATCCGCCGTTTCCGCATACATGGCCGCCTCGGCCAGGCGGTCGTCCGCCTGGGCCAGGTTGGAAGTTCTGTCCTTGAACAGATGGCTTCCGAGGCTGTACAGCACGCGGATGCCGCGGGCCTTGCAGTAAGCCCGGATACCTTCCAGGAAGGTGACATAGCGAGAACTTGTGCCGTTGTAGTTGCCCTCCAGCGCCGGAATGCTGTCCGCATTCGGGCCGATGACGGCGATCGTTTTGATTTTTGCGGGATCCAGGGGCAGAGTTCCGTCGTTTTCCAGAAGAACCATGCTCTTTTCTGCCGCCTTCAGGGCCAGCGCATCGTTTTCATCGGTATCGGCGTCGGTGACGGGGATACGGTTGTATTCGCAGTTTTCATCGAAGAGGCCCAGGAGATACCGGGTTGTGAAAAGACGTTCACAGGCCGTTGTGATCTGTTCTTCCGTTACCAATCCCTGTTTCAGAGCCTGGAGCATATGGAGATAGGTGTTACCGCAGTTCAGGTCGCAGCCGTTTTTCAGGGCCAGGGCGGCGCTTTCTTCGGCCGTGTCGGTCACTTTATGATTCTCATGGAAATCGCGGACGGCCCAGCAGTCGCTGACCACATGGCCGCGGAACCCCCACTTTTCGCGCAGGGTTTTCTTCAGCAGCGTTTCACTTCCGCAGGCAGGCTCGCCGTTGACGCGGTTGTAGGCGCCCATGACGGACTCCACTTCCGCTTCCTTCACCGTTTCTTCAAAGGCGGTGAGGTAGGTTTCAGCCATGTCTTTTGGATTTGCCACGGCGTTGAACTCATGCCGCAGGGCCTCGGGACCGCTGTGGACGGCAAAATGCTTGCTGCAGGCGGCGACCTTCAGGTATTTTCCGTCTCCCTGGAGGCCTTTGATGAAGCGGATGCCCAGACGGGTGGTCAGATAGGGATCCTCGCCGTAGGTTTCGTGACCGCGTCCCCACCGAGGATCGCGGAAAATGTTGATATTCGGGCTCCAAACCGTCAGTCCCTTATAGATATCCCTGTCGCCGTGGGCGCTTTGGCCGTTATATTTCGCACGGGCCTCCCGGGAAATTGCGGAGGCGATTTCTTCCTGGAAATCCTCGTCGAAGATGGCGGCCAGGCCGATGGCCTGGGGAAAAACGGTGGCCGTTCCGGCGCGGGCAACCCCGTGGAGTACTTCATTCCACCAGTTGTAGGCGGGAACACCGAGCCGCGGGATGGCAGGCGCGTCGTATTTCAGCTGGGAAGCTTTTTCCTCAATCGTCATTTTTGCGACCAGTTCTCTGGCCTTTGCGGCAGCTTCTTCTCTGTTTCTCATCATTTCCGGTCTCCTGTTCCTCATCATTTTATGCCTGGAAACACGTCATCTACGCTGTATATTATCATAACACGAATAAGCCGTACGTACAACCTTAAAATGTTCGTATTTTTCGGGATCTTTCGAGAAATCAAAAGCGGGACATATAAAAGAGCCGTTCTCTCTTTTCAGAGGAACGGCCCTTCACAGGACACAGATCACACGCGTTTGACTTCCTTAATTTTGGCCGCTTTGCCCTGACGGCTGCGCAGATAGTACAGCTTGGCACGGCGAACCTTACCGCGGCGGATGACGTCGACGTGATCCACGCGGGGGGAATTGATCGGGAACGTACGTTCGACGCCGATCCCGTAGGACACCCGGCGAACAGTGAATGTTTCGCGGATGCCGCCGTTACGCTTGGCGATCACAGTACCTTCGAAGGCCTGCAGCCGTTCACGGTTACCTTCAACAACCTTGACCCAAACGCGGACAGTATCGCCGACATTGAACTGGGGAAGATCGCTGCGGATCTGCTTCGCCTCGATGGAACGAATAATCTCATTCATGATGTGTGCCTCCTTCCCTTATAGACGTTCTTGCTCCGGGGACGGAACCGAACGGAACCGTCACGCAGACCGGACAGAGGACCGTCCGCATAACTCTGATATATTATCATATTGCGAGAGGAAATTCAAGATGTTTTTTGGCGACAGATCAGAGACCGGTGGTTTCATAGGATGATGCGCCGTTGTTCGTCGGGCAGACGTACAGGATGGCATATTTTTCGGGAGTGAAATAATAAAGGAAGACGCTGGTTCCGTCCTCTGCGGTCCATTCCAGCGCGCTGCGAATCAGATCCTGCTGATAATAATTCTGGTAGATCCGATCCATCCATCCCTTGATGATCAGGGGATTGGCTTCCCGGCTGTCCCCGTAAACAGAACAGAGGGCACCGGTGAGATACTGATAATTCAGGGAGGTGCAGTCCTGCGTGAACTCATAAGTAATCATCCTGAGTGCATCCTGCTTGAACATATACACCAGATCGGCAGAAAAGCGGCTGACCTGAACCGGAGATTCGGAGATCAGCACCGCCCAGTCGGAAGAGGCAGACTGCTTCATCGGAATATTTTCTATTGCGATGACCTGCTGCTGATTCATGGCCCAGGATACACCGTTTCGGAAGAAAAAAGGCTTTGCCTGCTGTTGTTCCGTTGTCACCAGATCGCGAATGCTGGAGCCGGAAACCGGTGTGCCTTCACCAAAGGCGCCGCAAACGCTAAATAACAACGCCAGGCCGCAAACCATTGCAATGATCCGTTTCATTTTTCTTTCCCCTTTCGCGCATTTTCCGCGTTTTGATTTTCGATTCCGCGGATCTGCCGAAGTGTTTCCGCAACGATCCTCTCCTGCTCCTGCTTCAGAGGCGCATCCGGATTGTATTCAAATATTTCGCCGAAGGTGATGCTCCGATGCGTTTTATCTGCGTACATCGGAAGCATCCGAAGCTTCTTTTTCTTCCGCTTCCAGTAAATATCGGCCAGCATTACAAAGCCGGGAGACAGATCGCCGATACCCTCCCGGGGATACTTCTGCTCCGGATTCTCCGGGAAAATAAGGATATTATCTCCGGTTTCCATAGCCTCCAGCGTTAAACGGAAGGTTTCCCGGAGCTTCAGGGGGGACTCCTTGTAAACGGGGATGCACTCCAGCTGTCCCATGACATTCACGCTGAGCCAGGCGGCCATTCTTGCCAACAGGCGCTTTTCGAACTCGGGCATACCTTCCTGGCGGCTGGTAGTGTTTTCATAGATATACTCGGTAACCGATTTCTTGTCGAACATCATGGTGGAATTCGCCCAGGCGCGAATCGGAACCGGAATATAGATTTTACAGGCCATGGGTCCGTAGAATTCACCGTGATTGCAGAGGAACACCAGCGGATTGTCGTCATCGGTGACAATATGATCCTTATTGTAAACCCTGCAGCGAAAATGGAGGCGGCAGAGGAAGATCAGGAACCGGGACAGCCAGGGCTGGCGGTAAGGTTCACTGATCACACGGGTTACCTGTTCCTGCAGCGCCGGGTTTTCGACACCGCTTTCCTTCAGCTTGAGCAATTTTCTTATTTTTTGGATATAGCGGCTGCTGAGAGGAAAGCGGAAGGCACTGATCAACGCGCCGATCAACACCAGGAACACGGGAACGGCCATCACCGGCTGAAAGCGGGCGGCCCATTCCTCCGCGGACTGCGGCAGGCCCCTGCGGTTCACGAAGCATACGATTCCCAGGGCAATCAGAGCCAGTACATCCCCCAGAAGGCGGGCCAGATTCCAGTTGGTGAGACGGAGCTTCCAGTAGCCCTTGGGAACCTCCGATCCGCTGGCGTGTACGGCTTCCGGCATCAGTTCCTCGATACGGCCGAGTCCGGTAAGGCTGAGGGATCCGCCCGCGGTGCATATGATCAGGGAAATAAAAATTCTTGTATAATCAACCTTTCCGGCGACGAGCATCTGGATACAGAGAATAATACCGGCCAGCCACATGATGAGCCCGGAGCAAAGCAGCCAGGTCGGATCCTTCATGCCCTTACGTTCGGATTTGCGAATGAGCAAAAAGCCGATTTCGGCGGGAATCACGGTACACAGCACTGCGGTAATCATCGCGTGGAAAAGGCTTTCCCGGTTTGTTGCCACCAGGGCATAAATACAGGTGACAGTCAGTTCCACGGCCATCACCAGGAGGAGACTGACCCACTCCATCGTGTGATAGGCGTGCGCCTTACGAAAGTCTGCTTCTCCGAGATCCGATTCCTGTTCGATCTGTTCACGGCTTCCGCGAAGACGCCAGGTGACGTAAATCCGATATGCGATCAGGATCATAAACCCGGCGGCCGGCATCCACCCGTCTTTCCAACCGAAGTTTGTGAATATAATGGCGGACATGCCGCCCATGATCAGCAGCTGGATGACGACGCCGCTGATCTTCGCCCGGAGCGGCAGTTTTTCATCCGCATTGAAAAAACGGGATACCCGGTCGATATTCGCCTCTGCACAGATGCACAGCACAACAGCCGCAAAAAGAATCCAGGTTTTCTCGCTTTGAATGGTACCCGGGAAAATGCCGACCAGCAGCACCCCGATGGCCAGCAGGACGATCAGGATCAACACCGTCCAGCGCTTTGCGTAGGACGGCAGAAACGCACGGTCTTTTCCGTAGGTTTTGGCAAAGACCAGAACCGCTTTTCCGCAAAGATAGAGCACGCCGCCGTAGAGCGGCATCCCTGTGAGCATGTTTGAAAGAATCATGCAGTAGATATAGCCGTAGAGCTGGGTTATGGCAGCACGCAGGGGCATTTTTTCCGCTGTTTTCGCAATCATGCCGGTCTCTCCCGTTTTACAAGCAGCAGAATGCCCAGGACGACCGGTACGGCCAGGCCAAGGAACATGACCGCGTAAAGCACATAGTGGCTGATACTCATGCGGTCGAGGGCAAACTCGATGCCGCCAACAAGGCCGATGGACAAAGGAAGCGAAATGATCGCGGCGCGGAAGATCCCCTTATGGGCTCCGCGGTTGCGGATGCCGGCAAGGACCACACCCCAGACCAGGAGGATCGCGGCAAAAATCTGCTGAAAGCAAACGAAGCTGTATTCCAGAAAATGGTCATAGCGCAGGCTTTCCAGAATAATGCCGCCGGCGCCGCAAAGCATCATGAAAAGGATCCAGAGATCACCGTCAGCCCGGTTTCGGGTGAGGAAAAACACAAGAACCAGGAACAGCACCACCGCGCAGATCGCGCAGAGCAGGTGCGTTGCCAGAAAAGAAACGTCTTCATAGTAAGCGTCTTTTACCGAGAGGAAAGTTCCGTCCGGAAAGCTTCCGAAAGCAAGCTGACGGCTTATATTGAACCCTTCCGTTACCCGTTCGCCGAAGCGCTCGGCAGCCATCATCAGCGGCAGTGCTACAGAAACGATATCCAGCAGTATATCTGCCTTTTCCCCCATGGCTTTCGAACAGATCCATGCGCCGAGGAAAACGCCGAAGATCATACCGAAAAGGCTGAAGCCTCCGATAGAAAGTTTAAACCATGCACGAAAAGGCACGCCGCCCAGAGCCACATCGTTCAGCAGGCAAAAGACCAGTCTTGAACAGATGATCCCGCACAGGAGACTGAGCAGGGACAGCAGGGCCGCAGTCCCCTTTTTCAGCCTTTCCGCGCGGCAAAGAACGCAAACGGCCGCAACGGCACAGAGGGCGCCGATAGCGCAATAAAGCCCGAAGGTGTAGACCTGGATCCCGAAGATTTCGGTTTTCGGCGCTTCTTCCCACATGTTCGAACCTCTTTCCTTCCGGAAAAGAGCAGATTAATTCCGCTCGTTTTCCGGCACAGCGGTGGCAAAATAGATAATATCGCTTTGGGATCTGTATTCAGACGCGGTCTGGTCTCCCTTTACATGGAACATCACATTGTCGGCATCGGGTCCGATCATGATCATTTCGGCGGTGTTTCCTCCGTCGAGATTATAGGCCTGGACGCAGCCCAGATCTTTCATGAGATAGGCCAGCTCCTCGTGGCTCACGCCCCGGCTTTTTCCCCTCGCTTCAACCACAACGCAGACATAGCTGAGAGGGCCGGTCTGGCCGATGGCGGAACGGCTGGTTCTCCCCGTCCTGTCATAGTCATAGTTGTCATGGGTATTGATCTCCCCGTTTACCACCAATGCCGGACCGAACATGAAGGCATTGACGATCTCATCGCCGTGCTGCTTCACATATTCCTCCATCCCGTCGGACAGGACGAAGAGATGAAAATCGCCGTTCCGGTCAATCATCAGCGTATCTTTAACCTTGCTGGTTTTGTTCCTCTTCGGTATCTTTTCGGTCATACGGACTTCGAAGCGTTTCTTTTCGGGCATTTGGATGAAAAGATCACCGTTCATAGCGATCACCGCGTTGTTCTGCTTTGCGATGTTGAACATCTTGAGGGCACGGGAGCTCTTGACGCCGTAAGCCGTGGCTGTTCGGACCTGGCTCGGATCCGCCACTTCGATCCGCGCCACATGAACCGTTGACTCCATGACCTCAAGCGTTTCGACAGTGACGCGGATTGAAGCATCCTCGTATCCATTTTCATTAAACTTTTCCGGATCCGGCATGGGCGGTACGGAAAAATCGAAAGGAAGCTTCCATGCGTCCGGAATGCTCAGATTTCCGCCGGAAACAGACTCGAAAGTCTTTTCGGCAAAGGGATCTTCTGCATCCGTCTCTTCCATGACAAATTCCTCTTCTGCCGCGGCAGATGGGAAAAGCAGACGCCCGAAATCCAGGGATTCGCCTTCATCTTCTTCCTCATCCTCGTTCAACAGCGTGTCCTTCGCCTCCTGAATCATCATCGGCGCAGAAAGATAAAACGGCATGCCGCAAATCAGCGCCGCACAAAGCAGGGCGCACAGAATTCTCAGCCATGTTTTCATTGCTTATTCTTCCTCGTCGTCGGCCACGCGGGTATTCGCGATTTCGATGAGCTTTTCAGCCAGAGTTTCATCCTCAACAAGCTCGAATTCCTCGTCTTCCTCGCCGTTTTCGCCTTCAGCGGCCACAACTTTGCAGACGATACATTCCTCGCCGTTTTCGTCGGCCTCCTGACCCATTTCAGTCAGGAGCGCGTATTCATCGCCGTTGTAGAAGAAATAATCCCGGACGATAAATTCGTATTCCTTTCCGTCTTCGTCCTCAAAGATGATGGTATCGGGTTCCATGCTGTTGTTCATTTCCAGATCGTCCATTTTCTGCCTTCCTTCCTTAAATCGCTGACTTTCAGATTATAATCAACCTGGCTTTGTTTGACAAGCCGGGTTTTCCTGCTCTATCATTGTACAGGCGGCGGATCCTTCCGTTTCAGGGGATGGCGCGATCCGTCCTTCTCCTGAACTACGATGTTATCCAGCATCGCCTTCAGATTCTCGCGATAGCCGTCGAGGTATTCCTTTCGGAGGGCGGCCTGTTCGGCTGCCTCCTGTTCGGTGAGCGTTCCCGCCTTCTTTTTTCGGGCCAGCTCGTTGATCCGTTCAATCTTTTTCGGGTCCATTTGGTTCACCTCACATTCATACTTCATCCTTGCCGGGAGGGAAAATACATGATTCAGGGAAAATGGTTTGCTCCGGGAGAAAATCTTTCCGCGGAGGTTCTGCCCGTTCGGGCGGAGGTTTTCGGCGGTTCCGGACCTGCGGCGGATCCGGAGGGGTGGAACACTGTTGTTTTCGCAGACGGCGTGCCGGCGGCTTCCGGGCGCATCTGGTGGGCAGACGGGGCGTTCCGGCTCGGGGAGATCGGGGTCATCCCCTCCCATCGCGGACGCAAACTCGGCGACCTTGTGCTGCGGCTGCTTCTTTTCAAGGCGCAATCCCATTTCGCCCGGGAAGTCCGCCTGATCTGCCCGGAAGACACGGAAGGATTCTTCGCCCGGCTCGGCTTCCGGCCGGTTTCCCGGCTGGACGGAACAGTTGAAATGATGATCCCCGGGGATGAGATTGAACTCGACTCCTGCAAAAACTGCAAAAAAGAAAACTGTCCGAACCGGAAATGAGAGACTATTTCCGGCTGTCCATACCGGCAGGAAGCATCAGAAGCATACACAGGAGCAAGCAGCCCGCGGCGACGGCCGCATCGCCGATCTGACTTCCGGCGGACAGCACGCCCGCAGTCATGAGCACGGTTACTGCTTCACAGCTGAGCACCGCAATCCACTCCAAAACGGAGGACGCGGTGTTTTTTTGCGTTGCATCGAGACGCACGGTCCAGACAGCAAAAGCAGCATCGGCCAGGAGAAACATCAGGATCTGCGTCAGGTTCACACTTCCGACTCGAAGAAGCGTTTCCCCGCGGAAACTTTCGGTGAAACCCCGAATCAGACCCCAGAGGCAGAGCGCCGTGAGGAACAGATCCCCGTTATCGGGAAGATCCTTCTTCCGGGCAATCAGCCAGATCACAAAGCCCACAAAGCAAAGGCAGGCAAGCATCATTTCCATCCGGGAAACGGCGAACCTTCCTTCTTCAGTGATAAAGGTCATTCCGCCCAGCGGCTCAAAGCAATTCATTCCCTTTGCAAGGGGTGTTGCCTGTTCGAAAAGCTTCCAGACGGCAAGCCCCGGAAAAAAACCGAAGCCGGCAGCGTTCAGCGTTTTACCGGCGGGCGTTTCGACGGCTGTTCTCTTCCGGACTTCCAGCAGGCGAAAGAAAGCAAACAGCAGAAACACCGCCAACGAAGCCGGGATACCGACGGTGGTAACAGTGAGCTTCAATATCATGCCTCCTCTTTAAAAACCCACTGCTGCTGAACCCGGTAGCTGACGAAATAGAGCAGTGTGTCGACAATCACTTTTGCCAGCCAGGGGGCCATGCCCAGCTTTCCAAGGCCCTTGATGCCAAGGGTGGACAGAATGACAATGCCGACAGCCACAAGCGCATAGCGCCAGCCAGCGCCCTTGCTTCCCCTGACCTTGAACACCATATCCTTGTTCAGGCGGAAATTCAGGATCGCGCTGAAAAGGCGGGCCGTATAGTTGGCCAGGGATGTGTTGTCCAGATGAATGCCCAAAGGCAGCGATACATTCAGATGGATGCCCAGGAGCGGAAAGAGCCAGCCGCTGAATAGATTGAAAAGGAGATGATCGGCCAGAAAGCTGATGATGGAGGCACCCATGAATTTGAAAAAGCTTCCGAGGATGACTTTGTAGATCTTCCAGCTGTCCTTGATCGGATGAAAATGGGTCCCCTTGTTTTCATTCTCATAGATCGTTTCGATGGTGACCGGAATCATGGGAATGCCCGCGCGGGAGCAGGCGATCAGCACTTTCATCTCGTATTCAAAGCGCTCACCCTCGACGTTGATCATGAACGGAAGCTCTTCCCTGCGGAAGGCCCGGAGTCCGGTTTGTGTATCCGGGAGATACTGACCGTAAAGGAGCTTGAAAACAACAGAAGTGATTTTGTTGCCGCTGCGGCTTTTGGGCGGAATGTTTTCCAGGGAGAAATCGCGGCTTCCGAGATAAAGGGCTTTCTCCCCTTTCCCGATCTCTTCCGCCAGGCGGATGCAATCCGGGACGGTGTGCTGTCCGTCGGCATCGGCAGTGATGACGCCGGCGACATCCGGAAGATTGTCCAGAATATATTTGTATCCCGTTTTCAGGGCCACGCCCTTGCCGTGGTTCACATCATGGTGCAAGACAACGGCCCGGTCGACCCCCTCGACCTCTTTGAAAATCGGCTGATAGGCCTCGCTGCTACCGTCGTCGACGACGACAATGTGGCCGAAGCCGCTTTCCGACAGCTTTTGAATATACGCCGGAAGCCTTTCATCCGGCTCCAGCGAGGGAATCAGAATGACCGCTTTGCGCACCGCATCGGGAATGTGCTTCTCCTGACCGTTCATCCGTTTCTCCTTCCCGTTTCACAGGTGATAAATCAACTTATTATAGCAGAAACGCCTTGAAAACACAACATGTATGGCGATTTCCGGCCGTTGACATACAATACCTGTGACGATATAATAATATATCCATTGAATCGGAGGTGTCCTTGATGGGAAGTGCTTCGAAAAATCTTGAAGAACAGCGCCGTGAAAAAAACGGCATAACGTATTTTGACCGGGGAACCCTTACCGGCCGAAACGGCCGACGGTACGACCGCTATGCGATCCAGACCCACTTCATCGAAGTTGGCGAAGACCAGGCGGAAATCGTTCGCAAATACGTACTGCCCCTTGCTCAGGACGGTGATGTGCTTGCCTTCGGCGCAAAGGTGATGGCCATGTGCACCCGAAACGTTTTCACCAAAGAGCAGATTCAGCCCGGATTCTGGGCCAAACTGCTCTCTCCCCACGCCAGCGAAACTGTGGCGGGTATCGGGATGCACGATCCCTACAAGCTTCAGCTTGCGATCAATATGGTCGGCGCGCCGCGGGTGGTTCTGGCTTCCGTCGTTTCCGCCGTGACCAAGCCCTTCGGCGTGAAAGGGCTGTTCTACAAAATCGTGGGCAAGGGCGTAGCCGGGATTGACGGCTTTTACTACCGTTCCTCCTTTGACCGGTACAAGGACCTGGCGCTGGTGAACAACGAAAACGCCGAGGAGCTTTGCAACGCGCTTGAAAAAGAAACGGGGATTCCGGTGGTGCTGATGGACGCCAACGACATCGACCAGAACCAGCTTGGCAAATGCACGGACTTCCCGCTGTCGGACGACGAGATACAGGACGCCATGAAAGACAACCCCTCCGGACAGGGAGACGAACTTACGCCCCTGATCCTGATCCGGCCTCTGTCGAACTGACATGCGGCACATTCCAACTTCCGACACGTTTCACACGAAGGTTCTGACCTTCGAGGAAGCGCTTGTGCCCACAGCAGACGATTTTGACCGGGACAGATGGATCTATGTCCCCGATCATTACAGCGAGTACCGCTATATTCTCGGAACAAAGGGAAGCCGGCCGCTGATCTGCATCGGGATCAATCCGTCCACCGCTGCGCCGGACCGGCTTGACAACACGCTGAAAAGCGCCCAGCGCATCGCGCTTGGCAACGGATACGATTCGTTTATCATGTTCAACGTGTATGCCCAGCGGGCGACGATTCCGGACGACATGGAAAAAACGCTGAATCCGGAGCTGCACCGGGAGAACATGAAGGCCTTTGAATGGATCCTGGAGCGGACGGCGGCACCGGCATCTGTGTGGGCCGCCTGGGGCGCGATCATTGAAAAGCGGGATTATCTGGCCGGATGTGTTCGGGACATAGCAGCCATCGGCAACCGCTACGGGGCCCGGTGGTTTACCGCAGGGAAACGCAGCAAGGCCGGCCATCCGCACCATCCGCTGTATCTGCCGAAGGATTCGGCGCTGAATCCTTTCGATGATCTTCTTCCCTATCTGGATGCCCTTTCACAGGCAAGATAAATCAGCTGAATCGGAGGCGATTCTTTATGATGAAAACATACACCGAAACCTTTACCCTGCGGACCAGGGACTGCGACCTGAAAGGCACCTGGCGCCTGAGTGCCGTGCTGGAGGCCATGCAGGAAGCGGCCGGCACCCACAGCATGCTGCTGGGGTGCGGACGGGACGAACTGCTGAAGAAAAACATTGTATGGGTGCTTTCCCGGAGCGAACTGCACATGGACCGGTATCCCGGGGCCGGCGAAAAAATCACGCTGCACACCTTCCCGATGCCGAACCGGATTTGTTTCTTTCCGCGGTACTATATCTTCACGGACGAGCGGGGCGAAATGATTGGTAAGGCCGGGACGCTGTGGCTGCTGCTGGACATTGAAACCCGGAAAATGTTGCCCCCGGGAGACATCGCGAACCTGATTCCGGACAACCGGGACCTTGCCGTTCCGATGAACCTGCCGGCCACAGTGGGCAACCTTCAGGGTGAAGAATTCATCAGCGAATACACGCCGGTTTACACGGATCTGGACGTGAACCGGCACGTGAACAACACCCGGTATGCCGACTGGCTCTGCAACACGCTGGGGATTAAAACCATGTCGGAGAATGAACCGGAAACGGTCATCTTCAATTATAACCACGAAATTCTTCCGGGGCAGAAGATCCGCCTTCGGAAAATCCTTCACGGAAACGAATACCGGCTGACCGGCTTTGTCGGGGACACAAACGCCTTTGAAATCGGCGGCGTTCTGCGGCCGCGGGTATAAGCCAACGAATTGAGTCGTATTAAACGCCCGGATTCCGAAAGGAAACCGGGTCTTTTTACTCCCCGTGTTTCTCTTTGTACATTTCCTTGTCGGCTTTCCCAAGCCAGGTTTCGGCCTCACTTTGAATTGAAGCGGTTCCTTCGCTTTCAGGAACTTTTCGATAGCAGCCGATGCTCACGGATACGCCGTAATTCTTTCCTGCCCGCCGGATGCTTTGACCGATGGCTTCCCGGACCATCCGCATATAGGTATCCGCCTTCTTCTGGTCATAATTCTTTGCCAGCACAACGAACTCATCGCCGCCGGTCCGGATGCAGATTTCATCCAGGCATGCGCTTTTTTTCATGGCGTCGGCAATGGTGCAGAGACAGAAGTCTCCTTCCGCATGGCCATAGCGGTCGTTGATCTTCTTCATGCCGTTCATATCAATCAGGAAAACCGCCAGCTCCGTTCCGGCCGTCCGACATTCCTCATAGTAGCTTTCGAAAAAGCGGTAATATCCGCGGCGGTTGTAGAGACCGGTCAGCATATCCGTCTGGTAAAGATATTCCAGCTCTTTCACCGATTCCGTCAGCTGATTACGGAAGAGCCAGCTGATCAAAACGGTGCTGACCGAGACGAGCCAGGACTTGATATGCAGCTGCTCCATTTCCTTCAGTTCCGGGTTGATAATGAAATAGCCGAGGAAGTACTGAAGATGATGAACCGGAAAAATATAATAGGGGGTCGGATCATTCATAATCTCGTCTGGAAGGAGACAGCCCCTGGGGAGCTTTTGCCTTTTGACGGGCGCGCTGTTCCACTGTCCGCAGACGACGTTGAAGGATTCCTCCTTCAGGGAATACCTGTGCTGAATCAGCTTTTTCTCTTCCCAGCCGTCGATCAGGCAGAGGACGGCGTCTTTAAAACCGGTTTCCCGAAGGCAGCCTTTTTCGATTTCGTCGTAGATTTCCTCAATGGAATCATCCGTGGCACCGCCAAGGATCATATTTGTATTGGAAAGGGCCAGGCTTTCGAGATTGGACACCGTTCGGATATATTTTTCGCGGATCATATCCCGGCGGGCCGGACCCGGGGTCTCACAGCCGCAGGACTTGCGCAGACAGAGGGCTCCGGGAACAGCGGTGATGTCGTCTGGATGATCGCCGCGAAGCACGCGTTTGAGGATTTCCATACCCGTCTGGCCTACACGGAAAAAGGGTTGCGCCGAGGTTGTAAGGGAAGGATCGTTGTATTGGGCACGGAGAATGTCGTCATATCCGGTTACGAGCACATCATCGGGAACATGGAAGCCTTTTTTCTCCAGCGCGCGGATGATTCCGATGGCCGTGTAGTCATTGACGCAGACGATGGCATCCGGGAGCTTTTTGTCGCCTTCCGCTGCATAGGCCTCCAAAATGTCATCCACGATGCCGAAACCGCATTCCGGACGGAGGGTACCGTAATATATCCGGTCTTCCCCGCAGTCCAAACCCCAGTCCGCGAGGGTGTTCTTGAAAATGTCGATCCTTTCCCGGCAGAAGGAACGCTCCAGTGGACCGGCCACATGGACGATATCCCGACAGTTGTGCTTTTCGATCAGATGCTCGATGACTTCCCGGAAGGAACGATCCTGATCGTTGACGATGCTGTAGGTTCCCTCCTTCACCGCGCCCATGGTGACAACCGGGATGGAAACCGCATCCTTCAGTTCGTTGATCGGGCCGATAAAGGAACCCGTCATATAGGTATCAAAGGAGATCAGCGCGTCGTATTCCTTCAGATCCGGCAGCAGGTAGACAACAAAGTCACCCTTATCGTAATCCTGATAAAGATCATAGCTTCGGCTTGTGTGGTTGTCGGCAAAACTGGTGAAGAAGAGGATTTTCATATCCTCTCCCCGGGCTGCGCTGAGCAGGCCCTCCACCGTCTGGCGCACCATATCCTCATAGAGCGCAGAGATAAAAACGGCAATGGTTTTCCGACCCATGTCAACGATCCTTCTTTCCGGTTCCGAAAGTTCTTCTTTACAGCAGAGGAATCAGGCGGCTGCGGACACCGTCCATTCTTTCGTCAGTCAGACCGAAGTCCATTTGCCTGTAACTCCAGGCAGCCCGGGAAATTTCGTGTTTTTCAAAGGTATCATGGATCACCCGGAACCACTTCACGGTATCCTCCGGTGAAGCGATATCGATCACGCCGTATTCCCCGCAGTAAAGAGCCGTTTTGTGCTTCTCCGCCGTTTCAATGGCAGAAGCGAAAGTACGTTCGAAGAAATCTTCATCCACGCCGGCTTCCTCAAAGGAGACCCTTGCCTTCGGATCGAGCCAGGGAACCCAGTAGGCACCCTGGTGCGTGAAACTGATGGGATCGTAGCAGTGGAAATTGTAAATGACCTTTGGATCGGCCGGCGGATCCAGATCCTTCAGGGCATCGGGCGCGTTATTGTGATAGCTTCCGATCAGGATCAGGGAATCCGGGGCGATCTTCCGAATACGGCAGATGCACTCGGCGGCAATTTTGTTCCAGGAAGTGATAAAGGATTCATCCGTCACTTCGTTCAGGAGTTCAAAAGCCACGTTTTTCGCGTCAGTAAAATTCTTGGCCATTTCCTCCCAAAGTCGGTAAAACCGCTGCTGGCAGGGCTCACTGGAAAAGAAGCCTTCTTCCTTTTCACCTGCGTCAAAAGAAAAACCGGCGGTTTTATGCAAATCCAGGACGAGCTTCAGGCCGTTTTTCTGTGCCCAGGTGATGGCCTTTTCAATGCGGCGAAAGCCATCGGCCTTCCATGTTCCGTCATCAGCCTCCATTACATTGTAATCCACGGGGAGGCGGACATGATCCAGACCCCAGTCCGCGATGATGCCGAAATCCTTTTCCGTGATAAAGTGATCCATTCGATCCTCGGAATAATCACACTGGGAAAACCACCCGCCCAGGTCCACTCCCCTGTAAAATCCGAAATCTTTCATCTTCATACCGTTTTCCTCCGCTCTTTCTTTCTGTTTCCGGGTTTAATGCTGATATTTTGCGCTTTTGAATAGAATCAGTATACTCTTTTTCTCCTTATTTGTACAGACAAAGATAAATGCCGAACCAATGGGCAACCGCGCCGAAAAGAACAAAGAAATGCCAGATGAAATGTGCGCCTTTTTTCTTCATCGCAAAGGGGGCGATGCCTATGGTATACAGCAAGCCACCGGCCAGGATCCAGACAAAGAGCGGCATATTGTCGGAGAGCATTTTCGGCAGGAATACCAGTCCGCACCAGCCGAGGATGATATAGAGAGTGATATGAACCTTTGTGGCCCTTTCCGGACCGAAAACAGCGATCAGCGTAACGCCGGTCAGTATGACCGCCCATTGGACGATGCAGAAGGCCACGCCCTGCGCCCCGCCCCAGTAAAGAAGCCAGAGGGGCGTGAAGGTTCCGCCGATCAGCAGATAAATGGAGATATAGTCAAAGCGGCGCCATAGGCGCTTTACGCGGGTACCCCATTTAAAGCTGTGGTACAGGCAGCTCATGAGGAACATCATGATGAGGCAGATGCCATAAACCAGCGCGGCGCAGAGCTTCAGCCCCGTATCGGACCGAAGCAGCAACAGGACCAGGGCCGCGACGGCGAACAGGGTGCCGACACCATGGGTGACAGCGTTGCCGACTTCCTCGAGGACCGAGCGTTTCGGCGGTTCCTTTCGCGGGGTTTTGTTTTCAGGGCTCAATTTGGAGGCTCCTTTCCCGGATTTTCAGAAAATGTAAAAGGACGGTTCTTTTACAGCCAGTTCTGGCCGCAGTTGAACCGTCCCTCATGCTGCCACGAAGGAACAGCCTTTGCGTTTTGAATGATCGGCCAGCCGTAAAGAAACCTTCCCCTACGGCTGTTTATGCCTCTTTGTTCTCGGCTTCTTCGCTTTCCTTCCTATCAAGGGGCTTCATAGTCGGGAAAAGAAGAACATCGCGGATGGCCTGAGAATCCGTGAGGAGCATGCACATCCGGTCGATGCCGAAG
>Ga0265298_10004961_pt1 | contig 16843 bp, 15 predicted proteins | sample AusTroGonzalo_MG_3_FD_193486 | JGI IMG/M metagenome (GOLD analysis project Ga0265298, IMG submission 193486) | Bovine rumen microbial communities from tropical cattle in Woodstock, Queensland, Australia - Gonzalo_01 | ecosystem: Host-associated > Mammals > Digestive system > Stomach > Rumen ... | reverse complement strand
CTGCCGGTTGAGGGGGGGCAAGCAGCAAGACGTCGAGGCATCTTCGTTACTGAGGAAAGTCACCTATTCTCACAGCCTGCAGCTGGGCCTTCAGGCTCAATTCCGCCGCCTTAAACGCATGATCCTGCGTCATCGCGTTCTCCGTCCGGTTCAGACAGTCCAGAATCAGCTGACCAAAGAACGGATATCCCGTTACCCCGACGGCATTCATATACTTTTCACCCTGGTCATTCACCATAAACACATGTCCGCCGCCGTCCTTTTCGGAAGCAAGGTTCACATATTTGCGGATCTCTATGAAACCCTTTGTTCCCTGGATGAACATACGCCCGTCACCCCAAGTCCGCAGTCCGTCCGGCGTAAACCAGTCCAGGCGGAAATATCCCGCTGAACCGTTCCTCCCCGTCAGCTGGCAGTCACCGAAATCCTCCAGTTCCGGATACTCCGGATGCGCAAAGTTGGCGATCCGGCTGGCCGTAACCTCGGCGTCATCCTCCTTCGCGTAGTACAGAAACTGTTCCAGCTGATGACTGCCGATATCGCAAAGAATCCCGCCGTATTTCTCCCGCTCGAAGAACCATGCGGGCCTGCCCGGCGCGCCCAGACGGTGCGGCCCGAATCCCGTCACGGAGATCACCTTCCCGATTTCTCCGGACTCCGCGATATATCCGGCCAGAATGGACCCTTCGTCGTGCAGTCTTTCCGCGTAATAGACCATATACTTTTTGCCGGTTTTCCTTACCGCTTCCCGTGCGGAAGCAAGCTGCTCCAGGGTCGTAAAGGGCGCCTTGTCCGTGAAGTAATCCTTTCCCGCGCCCATCGCGCGCAGTCCGAGCGCGCAGCGCTCACTTGTCACCGCTGCTCCCGCGATCATGTGCGTTTCGGGATCCTGCAGGGCTTCCTCTTCGCTCCGGGCCGCCTTTGCCTGCGGAAATGCTTTCAGGAAAGCCTCGATCTTTTTTTCATCCGGATCATAGACGTATTTCAGCGTTCCTCCCGCTTCCGTCAGTCCGTTGCACATACCGTAGATATGCCCGTGATCAAGCCTCACCGCGGAAAACACGAATTCACCGGGTTTCACAACAGGACTCGGCTTCCCTTTCGGCGCATAGTTCATACCGTCTGAAACGTTCATCACTTTTCCCCTTTCCGGAAGTTGCCGAAGGACAGCTCCCCGTCCTGGCTCTCCACAGAGGCAGTCTTCTGATAGAAATGCGGGACATTCGCCCGAATCCCCTCCACCGTATAGAAAGGATCTTCCGGACTCAGCGGAAGCGCCACGGTTGTCCCGGTGGATCCGGCTTTATAGATCGCGCTGATCAGTTCAATTGTCCGCCGGCCGTCCTCTCCGGTTATAGCGGGCTCCGTGTTATTTTCAAGAGCGCTCAGCACGTTCTCCAGCTGTCCCACATGCATCTCATATGGCAGCGGCGGGAGTTTTGCCAGATAGTCTTCCGCCTCTTTGGCGAACGCCTCATCCGGCTCCGCCAGCGGAAACCCGTTCGGCTGCGGCCGGGAGGCAAATACATCGTACGGGAAAGCGATCTTAGCCTTCTCGCACTGGAAGATCAGCGCCTGATCCTCCCCGTGGTCCACCACGGAAGCCGTCACCGTTGCCAGCGCGCCCGGATATTCCGCAATGCTGACGGACAGATCCTCCACTTCGGCGTTGTCGTGACCGGTGTTTGCCAGCACGCTGGTCACCCGTTCCGGCGTGCCCATCATCCATCCCAGCATGTCAATATGGTGCACAGCGTGGTTCAGCGTACATCCGCCGCCTTCTGTTTCCCAGGTGCCCCGCCACCACAGGTCGTAGTAGCTGTGCCCCCGGAACCACAGGGAATTGACTGTCACATGCCGAACTTTGCCGGCAAGCCCGCTGTCCAGCAGTGCCTTCAGATTGCGAACCGGAAGCCGGAAACGGTTCTGCGCGATGATCGACAGTTTTTTCCCGCTCTCGTTCCTTGCTTTCAGCACCGCGTCGCACTCGGCAAGGGATGCTGCCATGGGCTTTTCGCATACTACATTCTTCCCGCTCCTGAGCGCGTTGATCGAGATCTCCGCATGGACATAGGGCGGCGTGCATACGTCCACCAGATCAATCTCCTTGTTCAGGATCTCATGGTGATCGAGATAAACTTCCGCATCCAGCCCGTACTGTTCCTTGACACGCTGTGCCTTTTCAGGGATAATATCCACAAGCGCCACGATACGGCAACGCTCCGGAAATTTCAGATATGCCTGGATATGTTCGTGAGAGATTCCGCCTGTTCCTACGATAGCCACGTTGATCATATACGTTTCCCTCTTTCATAATATGCAAATGCTGCACGGAGGTTTTATGGAAACCTATGAAATCCAGACCCCTTTTGAGCCGATGGCTCAGGGAGGTCAGGGGTATGAAGCCCATTACCGTTTCAATGAGCAGATGGAAGTAACCCAGTACCACTGCCACGATTATTATGAGCTCTATATTCATCTTCATGGCGGGGAGTATATGGGCGTCGATAACAAACTGTATCTGCTCAAACCCAATCAGGTGTATATTTTTCCGCCCTTCTGCATGCATGGGCTTTCCTGCACCGGGCAGATGAAAAACTACGAGCGCGCTTTCCTGAATCTGTCCCCGGAAGTCCTGGAAAACCTGGGCTGCGGCCAGCTGGATCTCAATCAGTTTCTCCAGGCCCGCGCTGCCGGCGGGCATCATACTTATCAGCTTTCGGATGTAGATGCCGATCGGTTCGTGTACTGTATCCGGAAGATTGAGTCCGCACAGCTCCGGGACAGCGACGCGATTGACCGTTTTGAGGATTATGCCCATATGATGACCCTGCTGAATCTGATCTGTCAGGTCATCCGCCGTACGGTTCCCGTCAAGGATGAAGGGACGTCAAACAGCGCCATTCAGGATGTGCTGACCTATATCAACAATCATTATACCCAGCCGCTTCGGATCAATGAACTGGCCAGGCGGTTCGGGGTCAGCGAGTCCTATCTTTCCCATGAGTTTTCCCGCTTCACCAACCGGAGCGTCTACGACTATGTCCTCTACCGCCGGGTGACCCTCGCACGGCAGCTGATGCTGGGCACCGACTCGCTCAATGCCATTTCCTACCAGTGTGGCTTCAATGATTATTCCAATTTTCTCCGTTCCTTTTCCAAAGTTGTCGGCATGTCGCCGAAGCAGTACCGGAAACATCTGAGCCGCTTCAGAAACAAGGAATTATAAGGCAAAAATCCGGATAAAAGGGTATAAAGCGGGACTGCCTCCCCCGATCCGCCGGATCGATCGAGGCAGTCCCGTTGTGTTCCTGTCTTTTCTTTCTTCAAACTCTCTCGGCCCGAAGGGGGGTTGGGGGGCGATCGGAAAGCCCCCCAATCTTCTTACAGATCTCCCGGGAACACTCCACGATAGTTTCCGGCCTGATAGGCAGCGCGGAACTCGTCGATCATTGCCTGTGCACCGGAGTTCAGGATATCCTGAAGGCCCGCGTCATAGACTTCGTCAAACTTCTCGGGATCGCAGCTGACCACATCGGCCAGGAACTTGCCCTGAGCGCTCTTCACGGTCTCGCCGTAATCGGTCTCAGCCTGAATGCTGATCGGGAAGCTGATCTGGGTCCACGCATCGGTCAGGGAATCCGCGTAAGAAGCCTTGACGTCTTCTTCATATCCCTTGAAGGGCAGCGCCAGAGCGGCCGCGTTCTTTTCATCATCGCCGTAGCACAGGCCGTTGGAGATGAAGCAGATGTCGCCGGCATGCATCTTGTTCTCATCCGGAACATCGTCAGCACTCTTCACACCGTAGGGGATACCGTCCTCGGTCAGACCCTCATAGTTGATACCTTCGATACCGTTCTGCATGGCAAACATATTCTCCGGAATGGCCATCCAGTCCAGATACTTCATGGCGGCAACGGCGGTCTTTTCATCGGTGGTCTTCGGGATGATGATGCTCAGTCCGGCCGGAGCGTATATGTCATGCAGGGTCTTGTTCAGGCTCTCGTTCTTGAAGGGGTTCACGGTAACCCAGTGAGCGCCTTCAACGTTCTTTTCCATCTCGATTTCATAGTTCTTGTCAGTCCGCCAGGGCTGGTCGGGCTGCTGGGAGAAGAAGCCGTTGTAACCCATGATCAGGGCCGTGTCGTTGGCCTGGTCATTATCGGTCAGGGCGAAGGTTTCGGGGATAAGTCCTTCATGATACAGCGTGTTCAGCCAACGGAAACCTTCCTTGCTGCCCGGCAGCATTTCAGGGTTACGGGCATAGGCAAACCAGTCTTCCTTGGTGACCTGGGAGAAGTCAACAAACGCATCGGTCCAGCGGCGCACGTTGTACAGCGGATCGGGAGCGTAGATGCCGAAGGATACCGGTACGGTGTTGTCGCCGGCCAGCTTGGCTTCCTTGGCGGCCCGCAGATAAGCGGTGAACTCTTCGATATTGGTGGGTTTCTCCATGTTCAGAGCCTTCAGCCAGTCTTCACGGATGAAGTTGCCGACGTTGGCGCGGCTGATACGGCGGGCCGGGATGTACCACTGTTCGGGAGTTCCATCACCATCATGATCCTTCTGGCCGTAGGTGAGCAGCTCTTCACCCAGGAAAGCCTTCAGGTTGGCGCCGTACTCATTGAGCAGGTCGTCCAGTTGCCAGATGCCTTCGTCGTCGATGCACTGCTGCACCAGACCGCCGTTATAGGTCACGCAGATGTCGGGAGCGGTGCCGCCGGCCAGCGCGGTGGTCAGCAGTTCGCCTTCGGTCCAGCGGGCGTAGGAAACGAACTCCAGTTTGATCTTGTTGGGATCGCCGAAGTGCTCCTGGGCATACTTCAGCTGCCAGCAGTTCGTCACGTCCAGACCGGCAATCTCGCGATCGTAGGTCTCCACCCGCAGGGTGGTCCATTCGTCCTCGGCCAGCACAGCGCTGGTCATTCCCAGCAGCAGGGCCAGGGTCAGCAGGATAGCAAGTACCTTCTTCATGTTCCATTCTCTCCTTTTTTTATATTTTACCGTCATCTGACGGCAAATAACAATATTAGCCTTTCACCGCGCCGATCGTCACGCCGGCTACGAAATACCGCTGTACGAAGGGATAGACCACCAGAATCGGCAGTGTCGCGAAGATAATCGTCGCCGGTTCGATAGATTCGGATACACTGGTCGCCACCGTGGAGGCTCCGCCTTCAAGCGCCGCCACATCCACCGCCTGACTGCCCTTGATAATGTGGTACAGTTTCAGCTGAAGTGGCTGGTAAGCCTTATTGCTGATATAGTAGAGCGCATCCTGGAAGCTGTTCCACTTGCCGACTGCGTAGAACAGCGTAAGCGTAGCCAGGGAGGCCATCGAAAGCGGAAGATAAACCCTCAGCAGGACCTGGAAGTCATTCGCTCCGTCAATGATCGCAGCTTCCTCCAGTTCCTTGGGCAGAGCGGAGAAGAAGCTCTTCAGGATGATCATATTATAGGTACTCAGCATGCCGGGCAAAATCAGCGACCAGGGCGTATCCAGCAGGCCCAGCTCCTTGATATTCAGATAGATCGGAATCGTTCCGCCGCTGAAATACATCGTAAACAATGCCAGGAAATTGAAGAACTTCCGCCCTCTCAGCCTTCCCTTCGTCAGCGGATAGGCCATCAGGATCGTCATGATCATCGAGAAAAGGGTATAGGCGACAGTGATGCTGATCGTATAAACCAGGCTGTGGATCATGCTCTTGTCAGAAAAAATCGCCTGATAGGCCGTCGTATTGAATTCCACCGGCCAGAAGCTCACGTCTCCGCGCAGAATCGCGGATTTGGAGCTGAAAGAAACCGCCGCCACATTCACGAAGGGAAGCAGACAGGTCAGGCTGAAGATTAGGATCACGATCATCAGGACGATCTGACCCGGTGTCCAGATCTTTGGCTTCCGCTCGGTCACGACCCGTTCGGACGCTTGCTTGCGCATTGTCGTCATCTTCTCCGCCCTCCTTTACCAGATTCCCTCTTCACCAAGCTTCTTGGTGACGAGATTAGCGCCGGTGATCAGGATCATGCCGACAACAGACTGGAACAGGCCGATGGCTGTCGCCCTCGCAAACTGGGAGTTCGTAATACCGGCACGGTAGACGAAGGTTGAAAGCACGTCACAGTAGTTCTGCACCATCGGATTGCCCAGAACGTAAGGCCGGTCAAAGCTGATGTTCATCATCTGCCCGACATTCAGGATCAGAAGCACCACAATCGTGGAACGGATCCCCGGCAGCGTGACATGCCAGATCTGCTGCAGCTTGTTTGCGCCGTCGATTTTCGCGGCTTCAAACAGCTCCATGTTGATCCCCGTGATCGCGGAAAGATACAGAATGGTTCCCCACCCCATGCTCTGCCAGACGCCGATGAACGTGTAGGTCGCCTGCCAGTGCGGGCCGTCCGTCAGGAACGGAATGCTTTTGTTGATCCATCCCCATTTGAGGAGCGTGGCGTTGATGATACCGGTTTGCGGGCTGAAAATCTGCAGCACCATACCGCCGATAATAATCCAGCTCAGGAAGTGAGGCAGATAAAGCAGCGTCTGGGAGACTTTCTTGAACGGCACGCATCTCAGTTCATTCAGCAGAATGGCCAGGATAATCGGAACCGGGAAACCGGCAATCAGACCCAGGAAATTCAGCCACAGGGTATTTCTCAGCGCCACCGGGAAATCCGGCATGCTCATGACAAACTTGAAGTTGTCCAGCCCGACCCACTTGCTCCCCCACATGCCCTTAAACATGTTGTATTTCTGGAAAGCAATCACAAGACCGATCATGGGCTTGTAGCAGAAGATCAGGTAGAAGGCCACCGGCAGAATCAGCATCACATACAGCCGCCAGTCCCTGGCGAACCAGCCGGTTCCTTTGACTCTGGGCCTTACGGTGCGGGTCGTCATCAGGCTTCCTCCTTAAAGATTCCTGCATAATATGGTGAATTTCATTCCTTAATTGACATTATAGATGCAGCATCTTAATACTTCCATGCAAATCATGCTAGAAAATATGCTGATCCTGCATCACTTCTATCGCCACGGCTCTGAGATAAATCTCTTGACAAATCCTCTGCTTATCCCTATAATCCTTTTTGTTGTCGCTTTAGGGGCATGGTGTAATGGTAACACGTGGGTCTCCAAAACCTTTGTTGAGGGTTCGAATCCTTCTGCCCCTGCCAAGAGAAAGAGCCTTGAAACCGTTGAGTTTCAAGGCTCTTCTCATGTTTTAGAATCATTGTCCACTTTGCCATATTGGACAAATCGTCTCTTTTTTTGTCCATTCTCTCTGTCTTTTTGTCTTTTTACCCAAATAACAGTCAAAGCACTGTTATGCATCCTTTCAGGATTTTTTTTGAATTCACTATACACAAAGTTCAAGTTCGTTCATAAAGTTTTTTTATTCATCACTCCAAATATACACATCTATGAAAAAGGACATAATCGCTGTATAATAGAGAAGAGTGTGGAGGATTGATCTGTTCCCTACCGGCTCTGTCATAACTGGAATCTGTCATTTTTTCGGGGAAGCGCAGCGGTCGGCTTGTGTCACCCTGCTTTTTCCGAAACACAGCAAAGGAGGATCATTTCGTGTCATCTATCAAACAGGAAGCGTCAAAGTGTCTGAAATGCAAAAAGGCTCAATGCTCTGCGCATTGTCCCGTATCGACGGACGTGCCGAAAGTCATGGAGCTTTTTCTGAACGGAGAAATCAAACAGGCGGGAGAACTGCTCTTTCTGAACAATCCCCTTTCCGCCGTGACTTCCGTCATATGCCCCCATGAAAGAAACTGCACCGGCCACTGTGTACTGGGGAGAAAAGGAGAACCGGTGCAATTCTACCGCGTCGAGGAATATATTTCTAGATTCTATCTGGAGACAACGGAGATCCCGAAGATTGAAAAAAACGGGATCAAGATAGCAGTTGCCGGCTCCGGTCCCGCCGGTATTACCATGTCGCTTCTGCTGCTTCTGAAGGGATATGACGTGACCATGTTCGAGGCGCAGGATAATATCGGCGGCGTGCTGAGATACGGCATCCCCCCCTTCCGTCTTTCCCGGGAGCTTCTGGACCTGTACAAGGATATCATGCTGCGCATGGGCCTGCACCTGAGGCCGAACACGAGAATCGGCAGCAACATCCTGATCGAGGACCTCTTTCCCGACGGCTATAAGGCAGTTTTTGTTTCAACCGGCACCGGGAGGCCCAGAAAGCTGGGACTGATCGGCGAAACGCTGGGGCACGTTCACTTTGCCGTGGACTATTTGAAAACGCCTGATGCCTTTAAGCTGGGAAACAGGGTCGCCATTGTCGGAGCGGGCAATGTGGCCATCGATGCGGCGAGAACGGCCATCCGGCGCAGTCATTCCCATGTCACCATACTGCATTACATGGGTGAAAAAGACATGACCGCCAATTCCGATGAGATCGAAATGGCCCAGATTGACGGCGTTGAGTTCATTCACTACGCACAGACAATTCGCATTCTTGAAAACGCCGTGCGATGTGTGCAGGTAAACCGTGTTGAAAACGAAGACGGAAGCGTCAGCTTCGAAGAGGATTACTCGCATGTATTCGATGTCCCCGCAGATTCTGTGATCATCGCCATCGGGCAGGGACCGGGCGCGGATATGAAGGCCGCCGGGGTTCGGCTTACGCAGCGGGGATTGCTGGATGTAAACGAATGGGGAGAGACAAACACCCCCGGCGTATTCGCCGCAGGAGACATCGTTTCCGGCCCCCGGACGGTGGTCGACGCAGTTGCCTTTACGAAAAAAGTATTCAGGAGGATGGAAGAATACCTGGGTATGGCGACTGACGAAGACAGTCCTGCTGTGCCGGCACAGGGAGAGCAGTCTGTCTGAACGCAAAACGGCAGTCTGCTCTCATGATGGGCTGACTGCTGCCGGATGGTATATTCATTTGTATCTGACTTTGGAGATGAGCCATGAACGGAGAGAAATACACACTGGAGTTTTTCAGCAAAGGTTTCTTCGGCTACGGAAAAGAAGGAGAATTCAGGCAGTGGGGTCTTTCACACTTTGCTGTCTTCATTGTCCTTGCGGCCGGCATCGTGCCGCTGGTGCTGCTCGGCTCCGAAATCCGGGACTGGGCCGGGGAAGCAAAACTGCGCTGCGCCTTGGCAATGCTGATGATGCTGTGTGAATTCGGATATTTCTGGCGCCTGCTTTACGTCGGGCCGGAGACCCATGAAAGAAAGACCATGATCATGCGCCTGCCGATTCAGGTATGCCAGTGGACTGCGCTTCTGGTTTTTCCCATGATGTTTCTCAAATCAAAGCTGCTGCTGAGTATGGTATTCTATCTGTCTCTGACCTGCGGGATGGTTGCGCTTTTCTTTCCCGCGGTGATTACCGCTACGGGACCATCCTACTTCAGGTATTATCAGTTCTTTGGGGAACATATCCTGCCAATCTGGAGCGTTTTCTACCTGATCTTTGTTCATGGGATACGCCCCTCCCCCATCGGGATCCTCCTGATGTTCTGCATGCTGGCTGTCATGACACCTTTGGCTGTGTACCTCAATAAACGCTTTGATGATTGCTACTTTCTCTACCTCAAGCCCGATAAGCTTCCCATGTTGAAAAAATTTGTCCGTATAAACTCTGTATCAGGCCTGATATGCTTATACGGCGCAGTTGTCGCAGTGCTTTGTGTGATTGTGCAGAGCATTTATCAGCTGATCCTGTCCGCCTTATAAATCAACAGCCCATATCTGAAGCCCTTTCGGAATTTCAAAAAGCAGAGTCCTCAATGACGGTTGTTCATTGAGTTTTCGGAGCATGGCAAAAAAGGATCAATTCAAAAGAAACGATCTCCAAACACCGTCTTCACATATCATTCGCCAATGATCTTCGCGGTAAAGAATTCCCTCTTATCGTCAGAATCGATGATCCTGACCGGCTTGATAGTACTTGCGGATGTTCCGTTTTCTTCTCTGATCCTCATCCATTCCGCATTGGTACCCGGCTCGAGATCAGCGATAACTATCTTGCCAAGTACTCCGCGATCTGTGAAATGCTGGTAGCGGACATTGATCTTTCTGAGTATCTCATCCGCAAAATCAGTATATTCACTGAGCATTTTTCCCTCATCATTTTCTAGCATCAGCATGTAATGACACGGCTGTGCTTTTATAACGCTGTCCACAGTCCAGTTAAGGATCCTGCATCCGGCCTTTTCGGCGATCGCATCCACAGCTGCCTGCATATGCGCCTCCGTTGTCTTTTCTCCCGCGAGATTCAGGAGCTGTCCTTTTCTGTAGGCAAACTGCAGATACGGGCATTCATCTAGATAATCGACCACCTTTATCACATCTCCGCATTTATACCTGTACAGGCCCGCCAGATTGGTAATAATGATCTCATATTCTTTTCCGATTTCGAGTTCGTCCAGACAAAGGATCCTGCTCGCATCATCCGCAGGGATGAACTCATAAAAGCAGCTCCTGACCAGTAGCAGCTGTTTGGGGGAATTCAACTCATCAACCGCGGCAAAGAGACCTTCACTTGCTCCATATATCGAAAAATCATAAGGAATGTCCCCGGTCATCGTCTTTGACAGCCTGTAAAACTGTTCAAATGTGGATGTGCCTATCCCGCAGATCACGGACATATTCGGCCAGATTCGCGGGATAATCGTCTCGTCAAACCCCTTTTCAAACTCCCGGCGCAGTTCTGCTGCTCTTTCAGGATCCGGCTTAATCTTTGCCTTCAGCATTTCCGTCACTTCCGGAGTAGCCTTGGCAATGTCACTGACGCTTCCCTTCTCTATGTCATCAACAATCGTTCTCCAGTTTTTCTCAAGATAGAGCATAAGATCAGTAAACATCTTGAGGAACACAGAGAACACAAACATCGTGTTTCTGTCCTGTAAAGCAAATCGCGTATTGACATATCTGAACTCAGCCTCATACTGGGTAAACAATCGTTTATACGGATTGCTCAGAATATACGGATACAGAACCCCCAGCTGCCGTGCCGCCACATCTGCCACGTTGCTGCTCAGCACACCATTCGGAAGATAATCATAGATAGCATGATTGGTATACAGTCCTCTTCCCGGCTTCAGTCTTCTCCGATAGTTCCGGCGCAGATAAACATCCGCGCAGGCCATCATTCTGGTAACGGTGTGCTTTGTGTACACATTAACCTGTGGCTGGGTCAGCGGAACATACTTGCGTCCTCCGACTGTGCCCGAACTCTGTGCATAGGCTATCACGGGAAGAGAGGTTATCAGATTTTTCTCTTCCTTGTAAATCATCCTGTCTATGTACTCTTCATAATCCTGATATTTGGTTATCGGAACTGTCCGGCGGAAATCCTCAAGTGATTTGATCTCAGAAAAACGATACCGTCTGCCGTATTCAGTGTCCTTGTTCTTTTTCAGAATCTTAAACAGCAGCGCTTCGTTCTTCCTCCGCGCTTTTTTTGCGTTGTTATGCATGGAGCGAATATCCAAATAGCCTTTTTGGATCATCAGCCCGACAATTATCTTTGTTAAAAGGTCCCTTTTGTTCATATTATCCATTCAATCCGCATGATTAAAAAAATACCTGGATATGTCTTTTCATTCTTTCGTCCGTCCCTGAGTTGCAACCGTAAAGTAATGCACTCATTCATTTTCAAGCAGGACGACCGCAAGCCGGTCCGGCAGAATATGAGGCAGATGGCCGGAAGTGATCACACTTGCTCTGGATATAAAACCGGCGCACCATACAGTTTTACTGTTCTGTGATTTCTTCCACCACTACATACGACCTGACAGGCTTTCCGTCCACGTATGCGCGAATGGTTTTTTCTGCAGCCGCTTCGGGAGTGTCTTCCAGCCACGAATTCCCGGACAGCAATAAAGCACCGATAGCCAAACCGGCAATCCCCGGAAGCAGAAATAATCCTCCTCTTCCCATAGGCCCCATCCAAAACATCTTCTTCGTCTTCCTTTCTTCGGTCGTTTTCTGACCTTGGTGATTCAAGTCTGTTGATTCTCAGCTTCGGAATTTTCTTCAGTCTGGTTTCCCTGCTCATTGGTTTCATCAAACAGTATTTCCCTGAATTTCTTATCACGCAGTTTTTCGGCTATCTTCTTTGCTCTGAATGCAAGCAGGAAATCACTGAATCCGACATAAATGAATATCGCACCAAAGATCGAAATCGAAAGATCCGGCTTGGCAAGCATCAGCACACCCAATATAACCGATAAAATATTCGTCACGATGAAAACAGTTTTATGCCCTTTCGTTTCTGAAACGATTTGATGAATCGGGCGTAAATACTTTTTAGTCTGTTCCTGTATTCCTTCCTCAAGCTCCTTCGATCTTTTTACTTTGGAAGCAGCAGTCCTGACAGTACCTTCCACAGTGCCGAAAACTCCCTGGGAATAGTTCACTCCCAGGATATTAAACAGATTGACAATCCCGTTTATAATGATCAGCAGCGCAAGGATAATCCGAAAACAACCAGACAGGAATGCCGGGAAGAAATACATCAATCCTGCTGCAGCAAGCAGAATCAATGCCGGAAGAAAACGTACAAAGCGCTCCTTCGCCGCAATTCTCGTGATCACCATCGCAGCAGCTGCCAAAGCCATACTGATCGCTATGGCGCGCCCCATCTCCTCTACCGTTTTTCCCGGATTCATCAGGAAAACGACCCCGTCAACGATAAGCAATATCGCAATAATCAAACGGTTTTGCACAACCTGTTCAACCCTATGCGTTATCTTCTCAATATCAAGTGTTTTCTTCTCCATATCCTTATCTCTTCATTATAAATATATGCTGAAGTTCGGCTGGTTTGGGATTTGCCCGATGAATCATGCATTAGTTTCATCCCGTCTGCGATCATATCGGTTGCAGCTACCGCGGGGTATCATCTCCCCGGAAGGCATTTTATCATATTTCGTTTCAGACTGAAAGATAAAGTCTGTCTTTCCGGTCAGAAAAAACTGAAGCAGGCGCCGAACAGATAGCACAAGCCTGAAAAAAGTGGTATAATTCTGATGTTGAATAGCTCGGTATTAATCACCTGTTCTTTTCGGAGTAACAGTGTTCGGCAACACTTATCCATGACAGAACACGGTCAGGATGATACTGACAAAGCTACGAGGGTTTCAATGAAAGTACTGCTGGCAACAGATTGTTATCTTTTTCAGACAGGCGGCGTGACCAGCGTCGTCGTTTCACTGGAAAACGGTCTTCGAAAAAACGGATGCGATGTGAAAGTCCTGGCACTTGCCAACGGTAACCGGTCTTACCGGGAGGGTGACAGCTATTTTATCCGTTCCCTGCGTTTCCCTGATTATCCCGAGCACCGGTTCAGCCTTGCTATGCATGACCCGCTTCTGAACGAACTGATGGAATGGAACCCCGATATTATCCATATCCATACGGAAGCTACAGCAGGCTGGATGGCGCAAATAATTGCAAAAAAAACAGATACGCCGGTAGTCATGACCACACATACCGACTTCGAATTTTTTATGTTCGGCCGGTTTCGCGGAATCTGGATTATCAGGAAACTTGCCGCGGTGTGGGGAAAGCGGGCATACAAAATGGCGGAAACCGTCATCGTCCCGGCGGAGAAGGCGCGCGACTTTCCGCACCTGCAGCCCGTCAGGGATAAAGTGACGGTCGTTCCGAACGGGATAGAGCTGGATCGTTATCAAAAGCCGGTTTCCCCTGAAGAAAAGGAAGCCCTGTTCAGCCAATACGGACTCCGTGACAACGGATATACGCTGGTGATGATCACACGGCTGAGCAAAGAAAAGAATGCGATCGAAATCCTTCAGTTTTTTCCGAATCTGCTTCGGGTGCTGCCGGAGGCGCAGCTGGTAATCGTCGGTGAAGGGCCTGACAGGAAGCGCCTCGAAACCTTCACTGCCCAAAACGGGCTGTCTGAGCATGTACGTTTCACCGGACGGATTTCCCCGGATATAATCTACCGGTATTATGCCATGGGCGATCTCTTTGTTTCCGCTTCCACTTTTGAACTTCACAGTATGTCCTATCTGGAAGCTATGGCCTGCGGCCTGCCGCTTGTTTGCCGGGAGGATTCCAGCCTTCGCGGCGTACTGGAAAACGGCAAAAACGGTTTTATCTATCGGAATGAGCAGGAATTCATTGATGCAGTCTCGGAAATACTCAAATCTGCAACGCTGCGTGAACGGATGAGCGAAGAAGCGCTGCGCCGGGCCGAAACAGCGGGCAACCAGTATTTTGTGGAACGCATGCTCGCATTATACCGTTCTGTTTGTTCGTCATGGGCTTCTCACGCCTCTGAGCAGCAGAAGGAAAGCTAATCCTTTCTAAATATGTTTCCTCTGTCAGGCAGCATTTTCTGATTGTTCTTCCGGATTGCCGTAGATATATTTCTCCGCCAGCTCGTCAAGCCTGCCTGATTCCTTTTCCTGCACAAGAAAAGCGTTCACAAATTCAAGCAGCGGCTCATTGCCCTTCTGCATCAGGAATCCAAGCTCCCCGTTCGTAAACGGCTCGTGAATCAGAGGAGCGGCAAGCCGCGGGTCTTTCCGGACATAAAAACCCGCTTCCATGATCTCCGTAATCATGACATCCGCCTCCCCGGAAGCGACCAGGCCGGGAATCTCCTGGTTGACGTCATGGATGATCAGCGTGGCTTCCGGCAGATTTTCCCGGGCAAATTTCTCATTGAGGCCGCCCGGGTTCTCCATAACTCTGACCTCGGGTTTATTCACAGCCTCCAGACTCCGGTATTTCTCCGCATCCTCCGCCCGACACAGAATCGTCTTGCCGTTGACAAGATAACCGTCGGACATCAGGGCCTGCTCCTTTCTGGCCTCCGTGATCGTGATACCGCATACTGCCAGGTCGAATTGACCGGCCAGCGTATCTTCCATCAGCGTCGGCCAGGATGTTTTCACGTATTCGACGGTCACTCCAAGCGCAGCTGCCAGATCCTCCGCCAGTTCAGCATCAAAGCCGATATATGTTCCTGTCTCCGGATCCAGATAAGACATGGGTTGATAATCTCCCGCCGTACCGACCCGCAGAACGCCGCGTTCCCTGATTTCCGTCAGAATATCGGATTCCGGGGTTTCCGCGAGGCCCGGAGCGGAAATATTCAGCAACAGGCAGATTGCCACGCTGAACAGTATGATCACCGAAAATGCTTTTTTCATCATCATAATCCCCTCCGTCAATCTATTGTTTTTCAGATGTAAAATTCTGCCAGATCATCCAGCCGCAGAAGCATCGGACTGCCTCCCCCCGCGGCGCCCGTATCAATATCGATCCAGGTCGGTGTCACAAACGCTTTCCCTTTCTCCCCGTAATACTCCGTGGGCGTATGCCCGAGAATCACCAGGCTATCGTCCCAGTATCTTTCGTTAATATACGGTCTTGTCCAGACCAGATCCCTTTGATCATACTCTTCCAGGGGCTTTTCAGGGCTGAAGCCGTTCAGGCCCCCATGGACCAGTACGAACCGTTTCATCGGCACGCTCACTTCCACGCACACAGGTGCGGATTGGACATAGTCAAGCAGTATGGTCAGTTCTTCCGGGTCTGATTGATTCAGATTCATCAGGTTGGCAATGGTGTTCATTCCCCCGTTCCTGTGCCAGAGGGACAGGGCATATTCCTGTATCGGTGTCAATTCGGTCAGATTAAGAGAGACAGCGTCCATGGTGAACAGGAAATCGCAGTCCAGCATCATCGCCTCATGATTGCCCCTGAGCAGGGTCACATTGGGCTTCCGCATCATCCATCGAAGCATCGCCACGCCGCCGTCCCCGTTCCGGTCAATCACATCCCCGATCACATACAAATGATCCGAAGGCCCGAACTCCGCCTTTCGCAGCAAATCCTGAAACAGATCCAGAGGATAACCGTGTATATCAGAAGTAGCAAATATCATTTCCCTGCACTCTTTCAGCGTCAGCCTGTCCTTATTTCATGAAATATCAGAAACCTGATCTTTGTCTTTTCCGGTATTTTCCTTCCTGATTATACCACAGACACAGATTTATTTCGCCGTTATTTTAGTTCCCTCCCGAAGTTTTGATATATCTTTGATCAAACATGGCTTTTCTGTCCGAAATCATCCCGAATCTGCCCGTTGTATACCGCCGGGAAAAGTGCTATAACCTCTTCTGCGGTCAAGACAGGCCGCAGAAAGAGGTCCTTTATGTCCCGGATTATGACGCACGACCTGACGGAAGGCCGTCCGCTGAAACTGATCGTTTCCTTTGCGCTTCCGCTGATGTTCGGTGTTTTGTTTCAACAGCTTTACAGTTTTGTGGATACCGCCATTGTCGGCCGGTTCCTCGGTGCGGAGCGTCTGGCTGCCGTCGGCGCAACCGGCGCCGTTAATTTTCTGGTTATCGGCCTGTGTCTGGGCCTGTGCTCGGGTTTTTCGATTCCGATCGCTCACGCGTTCGGTGCGAAGGACGAACCGGAAATCCGCCGCTGCGTCTGGCATGCGATCGTGCTCAGCGGTGTACTGAGTCTGCTGTTCGCCGTACTTTCCACTGTGTTGTGCAAACCCCTTCTCCGCCTGATGAACACTCCGGAGGAGATCATTGACCATTCCGCCCGGTATATCGGAATTATTTTTGCCGCTATTCCCTGCTGTATCCTGTATAACATGGCCGGGGGCATTCTTCGCGCACTTGGAGACAGCCGTACGCCTGTTCTCTTTCTGATCCTCGCCTCCCTGGTAAATATCGCGCTGGATCTTTTCCTGATCATCGTTTGCGGCATGGATGTAGCCGGCGCTGCCGTTGCCACCGCAGTCAGTCAGCTGCTGGCCGGAATCGGCTGCGTGGTCGTCATGATCCGCCGTTTTCCG
>Ga0265298_10004960_pt1 | contig 16844 bp, 28 predicted proteins | sample AusTroGonzalo_MG_3_FD_193486 | JGI IMG/M metagenome (GOLD analysis project Ga0265298, IMG submission 193486) | Bovine rumen microbial communities from tropical cattle in Woodstock, Queensland, Australia - Gonzalo_01 | ecosystem: Host-associated > Mammals > Digestive system > Stomach > Rumen ... | reverse complement strand
TCAGATAGTTCAACTCCTACTGTAGAGTCTGGAATATTCAGTTTGACAACTTGGTTCAATCGTTTATAAATCTTTTCAGAAAGTTTCTTCTCATCTTCTTTGGTATTGCTGAACCAGTCTGGACCGTATTGCACGATTAATGCGAACTCGTATTTCTTTTCGTAGTACGAGCGAAGTCCCGGTTCGTGTTCTGTAGGAACAATTACATCATCATCTGTAAAGAAAGTGTCTTGCCAGTTACTCATAAATATTCAAATAAAAACATTCTCAAGAAAGTGTCAAAAACAGATTTGACAGATTTCTGCTCATTGAACCAATTGTTCAAGTTATTCAGATTCTTATAATAATCAGAAATTAATTTGTTCGCTCCGAATATGTCGAAACTCGTTATTGCTGAATATTCCCTAACATAATTAGTGTATTTTGTTTCTGATGTGACTCCGGCCCATATCGTGTGATTTTTGGGGAAACAATGAACCAGTGAATTAATAAAACGTATAAATGAACCGAAATCATCTGAGCACATATTGAAGTATATGACGAACCCCCAACGATAACTGTACAGTTTCGGAAACTCGCTCTTCATCTCTGGTTTATCGTACATTACATACACATCAGTAGTTTCAAGCGAAGTGTTGCTTACGGCTGTTTTCATCTTCTTGAGAATTATCGGCAACAAATTAGGTTCGTAATTACCGCCTATTTGTCCATAGAAGAATTCAACAGAGAACTGATATAAATGTCTGGTCGGAGATGCTAAGTGTTCAATCAACGGATCAAACGGACGAATCTCAACATCCGGTTCGGATATTGAAGATGCAATGCTTTCGTTGAATATGTTGTCTATTCGTTTACTCATAAATCGTTTTTGTAGCAAAGGTACGATTTATTTTAATAGGACACAAACATTTAAGTATATAATTAAGATTTTTTAATATACATCTGGGTAAATTCTAAGTATAAATAATAACGAAAAAGAATTAAGAAAATAGAAAGATGAACAAATTCGACAGACAGTATCTAGATTTACTACAGGATATTCTCGACCACGGAGTCAAGAAACAGACTCGTGCTGGTGAAGTATTGAGTGTATTCGACCGGACCATGCGATTCGATTTACACGAAGGTATTCCCCTTCTGACTACGAAGAAAGTATTCTATCGGGGCTGCATCGTGGAGTTGTTATGGTTCCTATCGGGCAATACGAACATCAAGTATCTTGTTGACAACAACGTGAATATATGGACTGATGATGCTTATCGCTACTATCGTGAACTGTGTGAGAAGCACAATAATGACTTGCAGTATTACAACGAAGGTGAGGGTTATGTTTACGGTGAACGCAAGCCGCTGGATAAAGAAGACTTCATTGCGAGTGTCCAGGGTGAGTGCGTAGAGCAGTTTATCTTCCGCGATCCAAAAGACGGACAGTTCTATCAATGTGTCTATACATACGGGGACTTAGGTGATGTTTACGGAAAGCAGTGGAGAAAGTACGGTCATAGCGGATTCGACCAGATTCAGAATATCATTGATACGCTGAGAAAAAATCCAGATGACCGCAGAATGCTTTGCGTTGCGTATAATCCAGATGCACTATGTGCTCTCGACGGAGTTGCTCTGCCTCCTTGTCATGTGATGTTCCAGTTCTGGACTCGTGAACTGACCGAGCAGGAGAGACTCAGATTGGTTCCGGAAGATGAGTTGAAGAAGGCAGCAGAGGACTGGACTGCGAGAATGGATGAGTTGAATATTCCGAAGAGAGAATTGAGTTGTTCATTCAGCTGCCGGAGCCAAGATGGACCGCTTGGGACGCCCTTCAACCTCGCTTCATACTCGTTCTTGACACATATTATTGCTAAGATTGTGAATATGATTCCCGGAGAACTTATCTATCACGGCGGAGATTGTCACATATATACAAATCAGATTGATGGTGTAAAAGAACAACTTAAACGAAATGGTTCTGATATAATTCCGAAGTTGAAGTTCACAGATGGAAAAGAATTCAAAGAAATTTCTGATTTTAAATTAGAAGACTTTATTATCTATGATTATAATCCAGACCCAGTGATTAAATTTCCATTAAGTGTGGGTTAATCGTTGAATTTTCCTAAATATCTATAACAACTTATTGTCAAACCAGTTATTCTTCGTACATTTGCAAAAAATAAAACGATGAGTGACTGGTTTGACAATATATCAAGCGCCGTTATCACACAGAATGACAAATGTGTAGATACAGAACTCCAGGCAGAGTGCGAAGAAAAGCATTACAACTTCGGACTTTACCTGGCATCTCCTCTTACTCCGGATACTAAAGGCGAAATTCCTCAAAAACGTGGTGTATTTGATATTAAAAATGAGTTTATGAATTTCTACAAGAAATTCCACAGACTCATACCTGACAGTACATTCGATGATACGATGTATGCAACTTCACATATCTATGATAGTTGGAACGGAATTTTCCACGACAACGTTCATATGGAGTATCTTGCAAAAAGTAAATATGCTTCATTTTATAATGGAGAAGCAATATGTGCATTCGTTGTCCGTTTCAATTTCTCAAGAGATTTCCGCGAATTGATGGCTATTATTCAACTAATGAATACATTCTTTCCATACGACAAGAAAACAATAAATCGCTTTATTTTCGAAAACAAAATGTTAGCATTGCCGTTTAGTGTTAGCGACACTATTCAAGTTCTTGAAGCTAATTGGACTGATATACACGAAAAAGATCTAAAAACATTATCTCATGATGATGAATATCTGTCGAAGTTTGCAATGCATATCTCTCAGAATAACTTCACTCCAGATGGAACAACAATAGAAGAAATCAAACAAAAATTCAGCAATTATCTCTTATTCTGGCATCGTGTCAAAGTACAGAAAGAAAACGAACAATTCATCGCTAATTTAAGTAAAGACTGGCTCGAAGAATTTAGAATAAAGCATATTTAAATACATTAGATTATGGATTTTGAAGAACTGAAGCAGAAAGCAAAAGACGAACTCGAGAATGCTATCAAGAAGCAGGAAGAACTCATCAAGAAACTAGAGATAGACTTCAACAGCATCGACAAGTTCAAAGTCGGCAATATTGTCGTGAAACCTCGTGGTGAATTCAAAGGCATCATCTACAATGATTATTATCTGATAGCAGACACACCTTTAGTTGAAGGTGAAAAACTGAGAATACCCATTCGTCATTACATCAAACCGAGGATAGATGCTACTCGATGCGATTTGAATATGTCTGGAGTTATCGACTTGCTGGAAATTCCCATCTCTGACATAGAATATACAACAGTCATTACACTCAAAGAAATGTTCATTCGAGAAAAGTCAAATCTGAAGTCAGAATTCACTGCAACTGTCGATTCTTCTCGTCATAACATTGAAAAGTATCAGAGAGAAATCGAGAAACTTCAGGGTTACATCAAACACTCTGAAGATTATATAGCAGAATCAGAATCATACGATTTTGATGCAAGTTTTGATTCAGCGGTTGATAAGTACTTGACTAGTGAAAGTTTTCAGAAAGACTTGAACAGCAAGCCGATTGCTTACAACAGAGACAGTTTCAAAGTATTCACTCTGAAATAATTCGTTCATAAGTAACGAAACTAAATGGCACTGAATGCTTCTCGTCCTTATCGTGACAAGTAGCATAGACAACATCATAGTTATCGAGAATTTCCGGGAAGAATGCATCAGCTTCAGCCGGTGTATCGTTGATTTCTGTGATATACAGACAGTCAACTATGCCCATCTCCATAGCCTTCTTATAGACAGATGCACCGCCGATGATGAAGACTTCATCATCCAGTTCATCATTCAATGCTCCGGAATGTACCAGTGCATGTGCAAGGTTTTTGCAGACATCTGCTCCTGGAATTTCCCTGACCGTAGTGCTGATTACGATATTACAACGGTTCTTCAGAGGACCGGATGGCAAACTCTCGAAAGTCTTCCGGCCCATAATAACTGTGTGTCCTTCAGTCTTTTTCTTGAAGAACTTCAAATCATCCGGCAGATGATACAGCAGTTGTCCTTTATTTCCGATAGCACCGTTTTTTGCTACGGCAGCGATTATTGATATTTTCATTTATGCTTTACTTTTTGTTGTTCAATAATTCTTCGAACTCTTCATACATCAAGATATTATGATGTTCAATAGTGTCTATAGCACTCATCTCTTCCTGGAGAATTTCCTACATATCCTTCTGATTCTGAATCAGTTTGTTGTTCATATTCACCATAATACCGTTGAATATGAGGCTACATACACTCAAAGTGATGACAATTGGAGCAACGATTTTGCAATTAACTTTTAACTTCATATGACTGTCCTTTTCAACTTCCATTTATTTGTATATTTATCGGAGGACAATCAGACCCAAATGTCGTTTGGATTTATTCGCATTGCTTCATTTTGCGCTTTCAACATCAATTGATTGAATATATCAGTCCATTCTTCTTCTGTGTATTCTTTTCTGAAATCTATTATGTCATAGCATTCAATACAATTTGGAGCGATTCTATTACTGAAACTATGAACAAACTCTAAGTCTGGCGTGTACACATAACGAGTCTTATCCGGATTATGACGCATCAGTACAATATAGTTCCTATCATTGTTCTCGCATAACATTAAACTGCAATTCATAAATCTTCTTCTCCTATTTCTCTATATCTTTCCATTACACTTGCTCCGACTAGATAGTAGCAGCCGTTTGCGGCATGCCAAGAATTCACAATCATTTCATTGTCTTTGCCAGTGAAACGAACTTCTTCTTTCCCGTGATGATATTTGAGTGCTTTACCCAATTCATTATAAAGTTGTTCAACATTCATTTTTCTTTATATAAATTCTTAATATTTTCAAAACCTATTTTTAAGAACGGCCACTTGCAGCGATATGCAATGTGGAAATTCCAAGCAATGCCTCTGTTGATGGCATTGTTCCAGTGCCAAGAGCGATGAATCCATCCGTCTTTCAAATCTGTTGTAGAATAACAAATACGGAATTTTCCATATAATGAAGTGTACTCAGTGTTTGTGTACGAGCGTTCGCCAGTGCCTGGACAATATCCGCCCGTATAACCACCCCAAAATGTATTATATTCGGGTGATTCGCATTTCGATAACGGTTTTTCTTTCCAGAACATATTGTTTTTGATATAATTACATTTCTTATAATTATACTCATCAATTGTTGAAAAGTCAAAATAAAAGCACTGAAGGATTTTCTCGCTTCAGTGCTTTCTCTTATTCATCATATTCCTCTTCTCTCAAACTTTCTTCGAAATATTCTTCAGCAAACTTATGCAGATAATCATATAGTTCAACGAAACCACGAGCATCGTATTCTTGGTCACAAGTCTTGCTTGGATTTATTACCATCGGCATTCGAGCCAGCCAGAGCATCAGCTTGATGAAGCGAATCGTTTCTTCTCTGCATTCAGTCAGCATCTTCCGGTAACTCTCGTAACTGAGCATCTTGAACTGCATCATAAACATCTTCGAACGACCCATAGAAGTACCGCTGAAACTGATGTTATCTTCATAAAGAACTTCCAGTTCATTCTTGATTTCTACAAGACGGTTATACTGTTCTTCTGTCGGACAACCGGGCAAACCGAATTCTTTCTTCTGAAAAACCATCGTATTCACATCAATCTCAGTTCTCATAGGAGAACGATCCCAATATATCGAGTCGAATATGTTCGGGAATGTATCTTTCTTCCACTTCATACCGGTGCTGTTGAGTTTGTCTGATTCAGCATTTGCATCAGTATCCGTTGCTTCGATGTCCTTGATAATCTTCCTGGCTTCATCTTCCAAGTCTAAGATTCTAAGATGACCGTCGAATGCTTCGTTCATATCTTTTTCATCCCAAGACCATCCCCAACCGATATTCTTGCTGGTGATTTCATCATAGACTGCTTCGTGCTCGAACAATAGAACTAATCCAGGCAGTTTCCTGTTCTCATCTTCTGCACTTTCATCTTCGAACATATCCAGCACTCGCTGCTTGTCCTCTTCAGAGTGTTCAGTATCTTCAGACAGCATTTCTCTGAGATAGTCTTTCGTACTCTTCTCATTATAGAGAAATCCATAGAGTTTGCGCAGAGGATAGTACTTTTCTGCTTCGTGCTGCTCCCATTCGGATCCGTGTGCTGACATTTCATCATCTGCACGTTCCCAATACTTGATATTGTCTTCTACAGAATGACCGTACAGACAACGCTCAACTGCTTTATAGACATCTTCTACTTTCGCACCAGTAATCTTTTCGATTATCTCAACATTGAAGTCACGGTCAATTTGCTCTACACTTCCGTAGTCGTCATATTTTCCGCGCACCGGCAGACCCCACGGAGCAATCAGTGCATCTGGTATATATAACTCCCGGAGATTCCTATCCGGATTCTCGCTTGCAATAAAGCACACTACTCTGTCACCGCAACGAATCGGTAACTTTGAAATAAAACCAGTTGTATTAAAGCAACCCATACATTCTTATTATTAATTGTCAAAATCTTCAATTATGAAATACTCAGTCGGAACTTCCTTGACCAGCCACACTCCGTTGCTTGATAGGAAGAACTCATATCCGTCAGCAGCCATCCTCTTTGTGTTGATACGGATGATGACTATATCCTTTGAATGTCGTTTTCCGACAGTTGTTGCAGTCTCTTCATCGGCAGACAGATGCACGTAGAGACGGCTCATCGGCTTCAGTCCTTCCTTGATGATAGTATTCCAGTACATCTTCTCTGATGTGCCGTGATACAGAATATCCGGTGGTGTTGCCGGTTTCAGTTCTACATCTACAGGGATAGAATGTCCCTGGCGAGCACGGATTTTCTTCTTATCAGAAGAATACTCATATCGGTTCTTGTTGTTCGTGTCAACAATATCATCGAGCAGTTTCTGAGTGTATCCCTGCTCTTTAATCAGTTCGCTGACATTTCTCCAGCCGTTCTTGTCAATCAAGCCGGCATCGAATGCTTCCTTATCGTGTCTTAAAAGAAAAGCCAGATGCTTTCCCTTGTTGACTAATTGCTTCTCGTATCCCATAATCATTATAATTCATTAATGTCTTCTTCGTCTAATGCTTCCAGGTCGAGCAGAATGAGAAGTTCTCTTGCCTGTGCAGTATCATCGCACTTGTCATTCACATGGAATTTCCAGTACTTCAAAGCAGTCTTCTTTGCTTCTGCAAATGTTGTGAAAGCCTGTGGGTCACTTGCTGTTCCGAGTTTTTCATCCAGTAAGTCGCCGAACTTGACCGAAGTATCTGTCGGCTCTACGATGAAATACTTCACACCGCTACCGTCATATGGTATTGTCTTGAAGAACAAATTCGGATTATCTTCCGGAATATTCAGTTCCTTTGTATCTCGGGGGAGTTGGACAATCCAGGGTATTTTCCTGATACGGACTTCGAATGGATGATATGTCTTATAGAGCACGTACAGAGGAGACTGGTCGGGAACATTCTTGAACTGCACTGGATTGCACTCAACTTCCGGCAACTGATAATCGTCTGAATACAGCAGCACTTTCCTCAGCTGCTCATAGCGGTCGTTCAGAGACTTCATACGTCTGTACATTGCACGGAGTTCATCACCACACTTAGACCGGAGTTCATCAACAGCGAGTTCACGAGTCGTGCAGACTGAGCAACTCAGACAATTATCCTTGTCCGTGAAATCACTGATTCCTCGCTCTATCGGCATAAACCGGACGACCTTGATGAAACCGTCCCAGACCATATGACCCTCATCGGATGTAGTAATAAAATCTGGAAACCAGAAGAACATCACATCATCACCCATATTATAAGGCTTGCTGATATACTTCTTGTATGCATCTTCTGCTGCTGCATCGCTGCCGAAGATGTGCTTGTAATACTCCTTCAGTGTGAATACATAAGGTACTGTAACTTCCTTCAGTTGTGGGGTGTCTCCGCTGACTGCCAGATAGATTACATCACCCGGCTTCACATCGTTGAATACTTTAATATCATCCATCTTATAATAGTTTAATCGTTTCTGCTAATTTTGTTTCCTGGTCAGCGATTTCTACCAAGTCGGCTTGGGCTTTGCGAATTCGCTCTTCTGCATTCTTACGGGCAACTTCCATCTCACCTCGGATGATAATCTCAGCCTCTTCGAGCGTAGTGCAGATATTGCAGCATCGGTGAGGATAAGAATTCACACTGTCGGTAATATCCCAAGTCTCATCGCTCCAGGTATCATCTTCCTGGACATTGACAATCGCATCCCAATAGGGAGGCTTTGCATTCGAGTCGTTATGAAGTCGCTCGAATTCAGGAAAGAACAAGAATACCCAGTTGTCCCACCAGTGCATATTCTCCCACTCGACTTCAGTCTTGCAAGCCATATGAGGAGAACGGGCAACTGTACGCTCGTATTTCTCTTGGTTTGTCATCACTTGTGGGAACAGTTTCTTGATTGTGTATTCTCTCTTGTGATTGTTGTAGATAGCCAAGAATACCGGGTCACCGGTCTTCAGTTCTTTGAACTTCTTGAATCCGGCGTTCTCGTCAGTTGTGTAATTGAATGATAACTCTTCCATAATCTGTTATTTGTTTGTTCTGCGACAAAATTACAAATTATTTTCGAATTACACAAATTTTAAATGAGAAAACATCAAAACATTAACGATTTTTAAAATAACTCATTACTTTTGACTGCATCTTTCTGTTCTGGAGAATCCTTTAGATAACAATAAGCACATTTATGTGGGCATCGTCCTCGCTTGTATCCTCCGAGAATCAACTGGTGCTTCATCAGACACATACAGTTGCTGCGCTGATTTCCTTTGGGAATGTCCAGTTCATCCGGATTCAGTCCGTTAATAATCAAATCTCGTTCAGACATACACCCGATGTTCTCGAATCCGCAGTCAGCAAGCAGTTTCGTAGCGCAACTCTCAAAATAAACATTTTCGATTCTCCATTCTTTCTTAGCAGTCTTCCTGCATTCTTCAATGATGCTCGGCACACTTTCGCGGAATGTCTTCACTTTGAGATTGATGTCAATGTCCGGCCAGAAGTTTCCTTTATAGACTTTCTCTATCTCCGGCCATTCTTCTGTCTCTTTCAAACGCTCAGCAGAATGCGGATATAATTGCAGCACAGATGACCGGATACGGCTGATGCCGGCAGCAAGAGCCATATCAGTCATATAGTAAAGTTTCGAAGTACCGAGCCAAGTCGGAATCAACGGGTCGATACGAGCAACGATGCGTTCTTTCGGAAATCCCGCTTCAATTAATTTCATCGCTTTCTGAAATACGTTGACGGGAAAGTCCACGTTCGGCTCAATATCCGTTCCACCCCATCCGGTGACAGTCAGATGCAGCACACTTGGCTTATTCATCCAGGCCCACGGAGATTTCTCATCTGTCAGAATATTGATGATTCTTGTGTTGAGCACCTTCGTGATGTAGAGCAGAAAATCGAATTCTCTGTCTCTCTTTATCCACTCGTCAATACAGAGTGTCGGATCATATGTTTCTGTTGTTGCAATCTTAAACATAATTTTGTTGTTATTTCTTTCTGAACGCACGTACAATCTCAGCAATGCCGTCCAAGATCCCGAGAACGAACAATGCACAGAAGAATGCAGTGAACGGATAATCTGCAATAGCAGAAAAGACGTCTCTCAATGACATTACTACTTAACTCTGATTTTGAAACTCGGAATCTTGTACTTAATCTGTTCGCATTCCACGATATATCCGGCCGGAATATTCCAGTGCCGAATCAAGCGGAGCAATGTCTTCAAATGAATGTTCCTGTACCACTTGATTTCGTAATCCTCGCTACTATATGGCATCCAACCTCCGATGCCAGATTCAATCCACGTATCCAACTGAGCATCGTATGCGAGTTTCTCGCGCCAGTTGCTTCCATCGGGTTTGTCCGGATAGACAGAGATTCTCCAGCACGGAATCTTCTTAGTCATATACCATTTAATCCAGCGAATATTTCTCGGGCTTTGCAATACCTTCAACTTCATATCCTTACGAGGCTTGCAGAACGGACCGGGATATTTCCAAGCCTTCATCTCTTCGACTGTCTCTTCATCGTAGTTGTGATGCTTCAGTGAGTTCTGCACACACTCGAGAGGACAATTCTTCGCAAGCCATCTATCTAGATAACAAGGAGTATTCCAAAGCACATACTCACGAGTATCGTTGATTTCTTCAGTGCCGTTGACAATGTCCTCGTTATAGCCGGCGATATATGCAAGTAGATTTGTCTTGTGACCGTTTTCAAAAACAGCCAGACCATGCTCACGAGCCCAGGCAATCGCTTCACGCAATTCCTTGCCAGAAACGTACATCTTATCAATTGCAGCCATAATTATTTTTCTGTTTTAATCCGTTGAATTTTATTCAAATCACGAGCAATCTCAGCACTGCGGACATTCCAATCGTTGTGAATGCGCTGCTGCTCTTGCTCTAACCACTCAGTGATAGTATCACCGTAAATATTCAGAGGCAATTCACGAGTGATAATTTTCTGAGAGTCATTATATTTTAATTTTACCCATTCCTGAAATACTAGTTTATCAAATTCTCCACGAGGACCGATATACTTTCCGTTATGCTTCACTATTGACTCACGAAGTTCATCTAGCGTATAAGGTTTATCCAGTTTGTACTTGGAAACGAGCCACTCTGGTTCTTCCATAACACACGTACCATCCTCAATGCAGATGAATTCGTTCGTCTTTAAATCGTATCCGTATATTTCAGCAACTGCGTTCCACCAGATAGCAGTCTCACTAATCTGTCTCAGCAGACCGAGATCGATGCTGTAAACCTCGTATCTAACTTTAATGTTATCAGTGTTGTTGTCATCCATAGATTACATTTTTTCTAAGTCCTTGAAATAATTATATCTGTCTTCGATAATCTTCAGATTATGCATATTTGCAAAGAGTCCGAAGTGCTCGGCTGCTGTATCAATTGAGGGATAACTCGTCTCATATTCCTGGAAATCAGTCTGTCGGATCTTCACGAACGGCCGATAATAGACTTCACGTTCATTAACGATATATCCGTGCTTCAGCAGATGATCTACATCCCAGAGCATTCCGTTGTCCAGTTCTTCATATAAGTCATGGCGATATAATTCACTCGGACTGAAGAAATGAAACACTTCTACATCACCGGCTTTATGTGCCAGACGGAACAGCGGACATTTCTTCTTGTCATAAAGCTGAATAGACATACACTCACCGTCTTCAGCCTTCGCTGCGTATGCAATAAAATCCCATCCTAACATAACGTTACTCTTCTTTGTATTTCTTAAACAATTCAGTTGCTCTCCAATTGATGCTCTCAACTTCAGGAAGATTGCTCAAGTCAATCAGATGCTGGAGATTGTCCTGGAGTTTCTCCGGCTCAATCTTATTAAGCAGGAAGTTCTTGAGCATCTCCTTATCATCGTTGCCGTCCTTATGTATATCAGCCAATATCTGCACGATGTTTGCATACGAACCGTACATATTGCGCAGATGTGCACCGAGCGTCTCGAACATAATGCTGTCATTGAACGTGCGTTCAACAGTGACATTTTCTATCGTCACACCGTCTTTCATCGGACAGTGCTCAAACATATCTTCAACAATCAGTTCGTCACAGACATCTTCGTAGTCGGGCCAATCTACATTAAATGTTACGTTTACTTTCATTTGTATTAATGATTTATATTTCAACTCGTAATAACTTTGAAATAAGAGCATTCGCTCTCTGACAGACTTTATTACGCACTCGCTCTGCTTCTTCTTTCGATGAATATATCTTTGAGAACTGAAGCCGGTCTCCGTCAGATACACTAAACCAATAACTCTCTGGATTGAAATAGATTTTGAAGATTTGATTGTTGTTATAGTCATCTATTTCAACAAGAGCAAGATTATTGACTCTTTTCCATTGCTGTCCCTGATATAATGTATTGTATTCTTCGTCTGTAATCTTCTCGGGCTTCAAACCAGACTGCTCATACATTTCCTTAAATGCAGCCAGTTCTTTATCTGTCAAATCAGAGTTATATAAACGAATAACACCTTTCCCGACTTTCACCATTCTCTGGACAGTCTGAATGTCCATCTGATGAATATCGGAAATTTTCAAGTCAAAAACTTTAAAAGGTCGTTTGTTAACGAGGATATACATAATCTTTAAATTTTCGGCAAAGATACGCAATTCCGAGAAATAATACAAATATTTCCGGGAAAACTTTATATTACTTAAGAAAATTTAACGAACGTATAGTTAATAATCTGTTGCTGACAGTTCATACGGCAAAATATTGCGCTTTACTCTTGCTCCGTGTCCGAAGATAAGACTGTCTGCAAGAGTATCATCAATATCGAACTGACCGTAAAGCCGCTTGTTGCGCAGTTGATCCTTGTCTGGGAGAAGTTCCTTGATTTTGATGTCAACTGCATAGACTGTCACTTGCTTCCTCGGATAAGCCAGTTCTCCGAATGTGCGGGCAGACTGCGGGTATATGCTCAGATAAACAAAGCCGGTTGCACTCTGTATGCTTTTCTTAGTTCGTGTAGATGTCTTTTTCAGTCCGTCTTTCAGAATCGGAATTTCTGAATCTGTTCCATGATACAGACGGACATAATCTTCACGATGCTAGCGAAGCCACTTGCTAAAAGCAAGCCGTTGTTTCTGAGATGCTTCTTCATTATATATAATAGATGTGTCTGGATTTGTCATCAGATTAATGACATTATGTTCACCGTTGATGTCAGATGTCAGGAATTCTTTTTCTTTCTGTGCATCTTCGATGACAACATCATCAATAGCCGATTCATTCATTGCCTGTTGAATCAGCTCCGGTAATTGCTCCATAATCTCGTTATAAAGTCTATTATATGTCATACTGAAATATTTATCAACGAGTCCAAATCCAAAAGAAAACACTTATAAATAAAGAAATCATTAGAATAGAAAAATGACAGAGCAAGAAAGAAAAGATTTGAAATATTTTATCGGAAAGAATTTGAAGCCGTATACTATGCAGAAAATCGATGAGAAATACAATCCAGAAATTTCTGATTTTTATGACATTAGTCCCGAACTTCGCAGCCTTATAGACAAATGGCTCAAGAGTATAGACAAGAAGTTAATGAAACTTCCACAGAAGAGTTTCGAAAGTCTTAAAGTGTCTTATGAGTTCAAAGAAATATTGTGGAAGAATTCATCCGACTATATGTTTGATTATCTTGTCGTCGAAAATATGATGGTCGATACTTAGAAAATTGTAGATGATATAACAAAGCATTTCGGGTTTTCTAAAAACTTCATCGAAATATTCGACTTGGAAAAAGACGGTAGGGAAGCAATAGAGTGTAATTTCTATATGGAAGGTGATAAAATCCGCCCGAACGTGTTGATTGATATTGTTGCAGCAGATGTAATGCACAACAAATATATATTGACAAAATTTATGAAAGAACGAGGATATGTTCTTATTCAGATAAAACATACTAGTTTGTTGTTCGGAGATACGCTTACGCATTTTGTTTTTGCTTCAGCGAATCCGAGAGATGTTACGAACGAGATACACGAGAAATACGACTATCTGTATCACGTTACTTCAGAAGAACATCTCAATAATATATTTTCAGAAGGCAAAATGTTGCCAAAGTCCAGACACGGGGATATGAAGAAAGAGTCTGGCATTATATATTCACCGAGAATATATTTTCTTACAGACATAGAACGGGCAAGAAAATTGCAGTTCAATATGGATCCGGATTCATTGACTGCGTTTCGTATCATCAGACTACATCTATAGTATCTTCCGAATAATGTGCGTTTTTACTACGACCCGTTGCTTTCAGCAAAAGTCTCAGTTTATACAGAGACTGAGATTGATATAAAATACATCGACGAAACAAAATGACAATAACAAGATTAAAGAAAATACACGAAGAAATCCAAGTTAAAGTTGATAAGTTTATCGATAAGATTTTGGATGAGACGAAAGAAGTCGATGATGTTGACGCTTTCGTTACAGAAAAGCGCATATTAGTAGAAAAAGAAATTGATAGGTTAGTTCGGGAAATTCCCGACAAATACTGAGTTATAATCATCCATTTCTTAAATAAACTTAAATATTTCGCAAAATCGTTCAAAGTTCTGAAAATAAATCGTATCTTTGCAACACCAAACATTAATTTCAAAGATATGGATAAGAATAACATTATTGATTTAGCGAATCTGAAGAGGAAAGCCGCAATTGTAAAGGCATTCAAGTGGTACGTAAGCGATGACGGACGAGATATGTACAGTCTCTTGTTCCACGTTGCTTGCCGTCTCGGAGTTGACCATCGTGATTTGGCTGTAGAGAATGACACTGATACACACGATGTTGTCGGAGCCGGTTATATCTACTTCGACAAAGTAAAGAATTGCGTATTATTGATGGCCGGCAGCAAAGAGTTCGGAGTTCTTCCTGTTCGTGCCTGGTATCACGATATTAACAGTTTCGACATTAACAACACACTGAAGGAACTTATTCCTTTGTGGAATGAAAAATCCGGTGATAATCTTAACGTTGAAACCAACTTCAACTATGCTGATGTGTATTTCACAAACTATTCACCGGATGAGATTATTGAAATAGGGAATGTTCCGAGTTGCGGAACTGTTTGTATGTTAGAAGATTATTAAGTTTACGCATATGGGTTACTATACAAAACATCTGTTTCGTATTGTCGGCAAGAAACAGCTGACAGTCAATGATTACAAGGAACTTGCCAAAGTGATTATCCGCGTCAGCGAGGGAGAAATCTGCGCTCTGAAGATACACGACGGAGTGATGGACGATTCCAACTACAACACTGCTGACGGAGCCAAGTGGTACAGTTTCAAGGAGCAAATCCGGAAGATTGCTCGGGAAATTCCCGATGTTGAATTCACTGTTGACTGGATGGGTGAAACGTATCATCACGGAGAACCGGATAAGTTCAAGCGTTGGCATTTCAAGAACGGCGAACTCATCGAAGAGACTGTTCCAGACGAATCTGAGTTCAACCATACTTATTATTTCGGTTCTGGACAACCCATCTTCTATGATGGAATGGACGAGCAACTCTGAGTATAATTGGTATGGACAACATTGAAGATTACTTCACCAAGCCAGAACTCAGCGGAATCGTTGATAAGGCAGAGAGCAGTTTCCCTAATCGGGAGATTGACTCTATTCAAATATCATCTATTGCTGAAACTATCTACGATAATGTCCAGACTACAATCGTCAATGTTGATGTCCGCATAAAGTGCTCTGTTGACAAAATAGTCCAGGAAATTACAATCAAGAATAATCAATAATGGCTGCTTTTCAAATTTTCTATCACAAACAACAATACGGTGACTACTCGATAGATGTTCAGGCCGATGACATCACCTGTGTTGAAATCATCGGAGCACACGATGTTGTATCTGTCCGTCTGAAAGACAAATACAATCTCGTAGATGTCCAACGTATCGAAGCAATTCCAGAGGATGAAAGCAACTTCACTACAAGGGATGACATAGAACGATATGTGCAACTCTACAGTTATCCGTATCTCGGCTCTATGTTCGAGAAGTATTACTTCGATATTGCGATGCGCGGAGTCAAAAGTGAGAAATTCCAGAGGAAATGTCTCGAGTGGATTCAGGATAATATCCGGGAAGATGATTGCCTGGTGCTGACTACAGACTGCATCAAAGTCATTGAGAGACCGTATTCGGAAATTCCGCACGTACAAATCATCAACAAATACGATTCGATGTCTGTGCGTTGCAAACTTCGCCAATACGGACTTAGCAAAATAATGGTAACGAACAACGGTCACTAACCGACGAGGCTAAAAACCTCGCGGCTTTGTTGGTCGGAAGACCGAAGAGCCGATGGTGACTAGCCTGAGTGAAAGGAGACAGCCGGATGAAATCCGGCAAACTCCCGAACTACGTTACTGGAGAATACAACGATAGGTACCGAGGGATATAAGTCCTAGTTCCTCGCTCTACGCTTCAAGAGTTAAACAATCCTGTTCGGTAGGGACAGTGCTCTGAAGAAACAAACCTCTAGATAACATTGGCGAAGGGCTACCCACAGGACGCAAGTCCTGCCTAATCCTTAATTGGATAATTTTTAAAATTAAATGTAAAATTAAATTTCAAACTCTCAATGACAGTGTATGTAATTGACTCTTGCGGAACTCCTCTGATGCCGACTCGAAGACTCGGCAGGGTCAGACATATGCTCGACTCCGGTGAAGCTGAAATAGCATGCTATTTCCCGTTTACAATTAAACTCAAAAGAAAAGTAGAAAGAGTGTTCACACAACCTCTTCGGGTGGGTGTTGACACAGGTTTTAAGCATGTCGGCATAAGTATATCAACTGCGAAGCAGGAACTATTTCGTTATGACTTTGAACATCGCTCTAGTGAAGTGAAAGACAACTTGAAAGAAAGAAGAGATGCCAGAAGAGGAAGACGGTATAGGAAGACTCGTTATCGAAAACCGAGGTTTATGAACCGAACCAAATCGAAAAAACCAGGTTGGACTCCGCCAACTTCACAACATATGGTAGAGTCACATAAGCGAGATATGAATATTGCTTTAATGTTTCTTCCACAAAAAGCAGTTGAATGTTATCTTGAATTGGGCTCATTCGATACTCATAAGATGCGTGATCCAGGAGTAGAAGGAGAGATGTATCAACAGGGTGACTTATGCGGTTTTGATAATACTAAAGCATTCGTCAGATGGAGAGACG
>Ga0265298_10004959_pt1 | contig 16846 bp, 4 predicted proteins | sample AusTroGonzalo_MG_3_FD_193486 | JGI IMG/M metagenome (GOLD analysis project Ga0265298, IMG submission 193486) | Bovine rumen microbial communities from tropical cattle in Woodstock, Queensland, Australia - Gonzalo_01 | ecosystem: Host-associated > Mammals > Digestive system > Stomach > Rumen ... | reverse complement strand
TTGAGCCCACGGAGCAGCATAAGAGCGAGTATTTCTGGACCACTACCGCCATCCAGAAAGAACTGTCAAAACATTTGAGATCCAAGGACATACCCGCCTTGAAGAACCTCAGTCTCGCCATCAAGAAACTGCGCTGGCGGAAGGTAAAGAATCACGGCATTATCGGCTATTATCTTATGCTAAGATAGAAAATACCCCTAAAAATGGGGTAGGATGGGGTAGTAAAGGGGTAGCATTTTTGAAAATGCTTCCCCTTTGAATATGCTGATTATCAGTATGATAACTCAAAAGGGGTAGCAGGGGTAGTATTTCTGCATATCATACTTCTGTATAGATGTCCGTTTGCCCCATTTTGCTCTTCATCAGTTTGGGACTCTCGCCCTTGGTCCAGGCCTCCAACTGCTTGCGGGCTGAGTATTTGCTGAGGCTGGCGCAGTGGGCGAACATCGCGACGGTCACGTAGCCCTTCTTGAGGCACTCCTTCAGGGCCCGCTCCAGATGTTCCGTATCCTGCATCAGTTCCAGCACGTTGGGGTTGTCCACCCTGGTGAAGCCGTTGAAGAGCCACTGGCCGATGGCCTTGGTCCAGACTTTCCCGGGGTTGTAGTCCACGCCGTCGAGCATCACGTCGTCGTCATCCACCTCGTCGGCATCGGTAATCTCCCGCTTCAGTCCTAACTTCGGCACAAACGAGCCGATGGGCGTGTCGATCCGGTACCCCCTCGCCATCAGTTCGGCGGCACACTTCAGGAACTGCTTGAACACAAATTCCAACTCACCGTCGGCGGTGTGGTAATGCTCGTGGCAGTAGCCGTCGACGGCATTGATGTCCAGTTTCAGCCCTCGGGCAGGCTTGGCATAGACAATGTTCCGGCCGTCTTTTCCCTTCACCGGCGTTGGGTGAACCTCATACGGAAATCCGCTTTTCTTTCTTGACATAATAAGTACGAATTTTAAAGAATTTACCGCAAAGGTACACATTTTTCATCGTCCAAACCCCTGATTTAACATTTTTTTAGCACAAACGTTTGCTTATTTCACCAAAATTCCTTACTTTTGCATTCGTATTATATAATATGAACGCAAGAAAAACGGTTGTAACGTGTCTGATATATGGATGTAGCATTTCTTTTAGACAAGTACTTTAAGGACGGGAAAAATGTCTCGATCGACGTGTTTGATGCGCATACATTAAACGCTGTCTACAAGGATGTCATCGCTGCGATGACAGCCCATCTTGAGATAGAAGTGAGCGTCCTTCAGGCTTTGAGCTATTGTCTTTACGAGATGATGGATAATGTACACATTCATTCTGGCAAGCCGCTGGGAACGACGATGACATGTTATAACGACGTCCAAAAGACGTTGAGCATATTGATTGCTGATGACGGGATGGGTATCCAAGCGTCTTTATCGGAGAACGAGAAATATAAGGATATAACGGAGGGTGATGCTCTTAGATTGTGTCTTGGAGACAAGATAACAGACGGTAAGGGCATGGGTTTCGGCCTGTACACCACGTCAAGACTTGTTGACAGAATTGGAAAGAAGTTCGTGCTGCATTCGGGAAATCACAAGCTGGTGAGGGAAAACGGGGTCGAATCCATTACAGAAAATGGCTTCTGGCAGGGTACGCTCATCTTTATGGTGATTGGAACAGGTGAAGAGATCGATCCTAACCAGATTGTCGACCATCGTACACTGAACCCGTTGGCTGAACGCAGCGTGCTGGTCGCCCTCCAACGCAGATATAACGTTATTAAGAACGAACAATAGATTTTTTATGAAACGATATATGACACATTATATGACACGAAATATGAGTAATATGAACAACATAATGACAAGGCTATTCTTGGTGATCATGCTGATGATATTCAGTATGGGCGCACAGGCTGATATAAAGGTACTATATGGAGAAAAGGGAACAGAAAAGTTCGAAGGAACGGGCGGCACCATTGAGGTGAAGCAGGAACCGGATGAAAAGGACGAGACCAAAGTGACCGTCTTCCTGACCTTCATCCCCCAATCTGGCTACACCTTCGACGAGTCGAGCCTGAAAGTCTATGCTGTCATCTCCCCCGATGTCGCTTCTACCCGTGCCCCGGAGATTCTCGGCGACCCCCTGAAACTGACGGAAGAAAAAAACGATGTCCCCTCCGCCAAGTGCTACTCAGTCAAGATTGATTCTAATCTTGGCCTCTGGGTGAAAAAGGCAGAATTCGAAAATAATAGGGAGTCTGGCGCAAAGAGTAATCCTGTGGGAACAAACTATTCAGGTTTGTATTATATTGCTAACTTCACAGGAAATACTGGTACTGTGAAAGGATATGATGAGACGACTCCAGGAACCAATTACTATCTTTGTCCTGCCCGGCCTGCTGATGATGCAGGTGATGGCTATTTTTATGACGCTATATATTATGATGGTAATGAAAAGCAACAACCTTACTTGACAACCTATAGAACAGGCAGAGTTGAAGAAGCCTTGTGGAGAGTGATATTTGCTACTACAATAAGTAATGTTGACTATTATTACATTCAGCGTTATTCTGATGATAAGTATCTTACTCACAATACATCTAAAGCGGAAGCAAATACTCGTTATACTGTACATTTGCAAGAAACAACCGATAATAATAACGCCTCCTTATTTTGTTTTGAGACTGGTACAGATGGCAGTTTTTATATTCGTACCCAGAAATTGTCTTCGGGTAATAGACATCTCAACCCAGCAACTGGTAATAAAAACTATTATTATGGAACAGGTGCTAATAACAAAAAAACCAAGATTAATGGTACAGAAGTAGACCCAGGCGGAATGATAGGCTATTATACACATGCCAGCCATAGTGACGACCAAGCCTCACAATGGTATCTTGAAATTCCTAAGCCAGTCATTAGCCAAGGCGATGACAAGAAGATTTCTATAACCCATCAGTTTGGTGAAGATGTCAACATTTACTATACAACTGACGGTACTGAACCAATAGCAGGAAGCCCATCAATCCTTTACGGTGGTTCTTCGTTTTTACCGGAAGAAGAATCAAGTCAAATAAAGGCTATAGCCTGTAATAAAGCTGAAACCATTTTGTCTGCAGTTGTGACATTTGACTTGGCGCCCTCTGTCGCCCCGACCATACACTATGATGAGACTAACCAAGAGATTACCATTAGTTCTGCTACGGAGGGTGCTACCATCTATTATACCTCTGGAGCGGAAACTCCTGCCGATCCGGATTTTGAATCAGGAACCTCTGGTGTATCTCCTATCACGATTTCAGGTGTCAACAGTAAAACCGTCATAAAAGCCTTTGCGGCCAAGCAGGGTTATGCACCTTCTGAGGTGGTAACAGCTACAATTTACTATAATCTTACCGTTACAATGGATCCAAGTTCTGATATCTATGACGGATCGGCGAAGACTGTGACTGTAAGTGTTGCCGATGGTTCAACCCCTATAGCAAATACCAAATACGAGGTGTCTTATAAAAAAGGAGATAACATAATACCCGAATTAATTGATGCAGGCACTTATACCGTTGTTGTTTCCGATGTGGAGGGCGACAACGAGATTGTTAGTGGAAACGCAACCTTCACAATCACTAAGGCTCCGTTGACTGTCACCGCCAATGCTAAGACCATTACCTATGGTGATACTCCAGCCAACGATGGCGTAACTTATGGCGGTTTTGTGGGAACAGATAGTGAAAACGATCTTGGCGGAACACTTGCCTATACTTATAACTATGAACAATTCGAAGACGTAGGAGATTACTCGATTACTCCCAGTGGCTTGACAAGTGATAACTACGAATTATCTTTCGTCGCAGGTACACTGACAGTAGAACAAAAGGAGGTCGGGCTTGAATGGACGAATACCTCTTTGCCATATAATGCTCAGGGACAAACACCCACAGCCACCGCTATTGGTTTGGTTAATAATGACGTAATAAGTGTTACCGTGGAGGGTACTCAGACCGAAGTAGGTACAGATTACGCCGCTACTGCCAAGGCATTAACAGGCCCTAAAGCCAGTAACTATAAGTTGCCTGCTGATAACACGACGCTTTTTGATATTACCAAGGCTTTATTGACAATCACTGCTAACGATAAGACGATTACTTACGGCCAGGCTCCAGATCATGAAGGTGTGGTATATTCTGGTTTCTTAGGCGATGAGGATGAGAACACTCCTGGCATGTTTACTGGCAGTCTTGATTACACATATAACTATAATCAGTATGATGATGTGGGAGATGCCTATACCATTACTCCAAGCGGCTTGACAAGTGATGAATACGATATTTCTTTTGTTGCAGGAACGTTGACAGTTGAGCAAAAGGAAGTCGGTATCACATGGGGAGAAACCACGACCTTTACTTATAACGGCTCAGAACAGGCTCCCACCGCCACGGTCAATGCTGGCGATCTGGTGAATGGAGATGCTGTTGAAGTCACAGTCACTGGTGCACAAACCGATGTCAGCACAGATCCGTACACTGCTACTGCTTCGGCACTTACTGGTGATAAGTCTGGTAACTATAAACTGTCAGCCACAGGCTTGACATGTAACTTCACGATAGGACCGAAGTCTCTGAGTAGTGACGGTGTCATCATCGAAATTTCTAAGACTGTGAGTGGTAGTGACGTTTCCTACCCAGTGACAGTAAAAGATGGTAATGAAACACTTAACTTGACTTCTGATTTTACTCTCGATGATCCTGTGACTTCGGGTAGTTATACAACAAGGGATATCACAGGAACTAACAATTATGGTGGAACGGTGACTGCCAAGTTTGCCAATGTCACGTTTATGAGTAACGACAGTGATAACCCGACAGATTGGTCTGCTACGTTTGTTGCAGATGATGATTATGACAAACCTTTGGAGAGTGAGAGTATTACACCATATATAGTGACGGCTGTAGGGAACGATGCTGTTGAGATACAGGCATTGGAGTATATTCCCAAGGACGAACCTGTATTGTTGCTGCGCAGTGCTGCATCCCAACCCTATGGCTTTATGGTAAGAACCAGAGACAATGTCAGTGCTCCGGCAGGCAACTTACTTAGGATAGCAGCTACAGACATGACTCTCGAAACGGCAGAAATTTATATGCTCTATAAGTGTGAGTTCGTGCTTAACCTGGCCGGTACGCTGTCAGAAGGAAAGGTCTACCTGCCAAAGAACATAAACGCTGGAGCACGACTATTGCTCGGAAATGATCAGAAAACAGGAATCGTCAACCTCCAAACTGATGAACATAAGAATATGGATAAATGGTACAGCCTTGATGGTCGCCGCCTCAATGGCAAGCCCTCCAAGAAGGGAGTCTATATCATGAATGGTCGAAAGACTGTGGTAAAGTAAAAAAATATTTTAAATGAAATAAACGATATGATAAGAGATATGAAATCTAATCACACACTACGAATCTTCTTTTTGATGCTGGCACTCTTCATGGGGACAGCAAGTGATATCTGGGCAGATAACATTACAGAAGATCAAATCATCTTCGATCCTGCTGAGCCTGTAGGCGGCTCTGTCGCATTCACAAGTGTTGACAATACGACACGGACGGTGACAATTACTGTTACGCCTGCTCCGAAATATATCATTAAGCGTGAGGACGTCCTTGTGTATAAACTCTTAGACCCTGCTAATGCCACAACACGAACAAGTTATCCAATATCAGACGTACTTGTTGTAAACGGACCTAATGAGGCATCTGGAAACGTAGCTGCTAACTATACTTTTGTGATTCCTGAAGACTATGCAGGTGCGTTGGTTAGCGTCACGTTCACTCCGTTAAGCTCTGCAACGGCTGTAGTTACTGCTAATACTTTGACCTACAATCAAGGCGATCAGGAACTGGTCACGCTTGGCGATGTGTCAGGCGCAGTTGCTGTTGATCCTGTCACATTTTCACTTTCTAAAAATGGGACTTATACGACGGATATTCCGACGGGCAGGGATGCCGGAACATACACCGTCTATTATAAAGTGGCTCCGGATGAAGATCACACTGAAGGCTCAGGCCATGTGGAAGTAACCATCGGTAAGGCACAAATCACAAGTGTAACACTTACAAAAACAACATTGAATGTTGGTGAAACTGCCAGTGTGAAAAGTGGTGGTGTTAAGGCTGGGGACCTGACTGTTCCAGAAAGTGATTATACCGTCACGATTGATCCCGATACAGGGGTTGGGACCCATACCGTCACGGTTACTTCTAAAGATAATACCAATTATAGGGGATCAGTGGCAGTTAATTATGTCATTATGGCTTCAGATGTGATAGGACTTCCATACGATTTGCCTGATAACATAGATGATATCAATATGGCAGGAACGTATATTCTGGCTGAGGATATCGATGCCTCTGATCTTGAACTTTTATATGAAAAAGGCAAAACGACACCTTTCACTGGTACTTTGGAGGGTGTGGCCAAGGCCGATGGGACATTCCCTGTTATCAGTGGTCTGGGAACCCCTCTGTTCAATACAGCTACGAATGCAACTATCCGCAATATCATACTTCAAGATGTGTCTATCAGTCAGTCTGGGAAAACTGGCTCTATTGCTTGTGTGGCCAATGGTACTACACGCATATACAACTGCGGTATTCTTTCTGGCTCTGTGGAAAGTACAGGAACATCAAGCACCAATAATAATACAGATTGTTGTGGTGGCTTAGTGGGAGAACTTTCTGGCACGGCACGCGTTATCAATTGCTATAGTTATGCGACTATTGCTGGCGGTAATCGTGTGGGAGGTATTGTGGGTTATAATTCTGGTACAACCACTGCATCCAGCATTACTACAATGGTAATGAACTGTATGTTTTATGGCGACATCACTGGTGGGAAACAAGTCTTTCCTGTCTATGGCGGAAATAATATCAGTAATTTGAATTCTGGTGGTCTAAATAATTTCAATTACTATGCATACGACGAGTTGAAAACTAAGAGTATTAATTCATACAATTGTGCTTTAGCTATAGAAGAGAAATATTTAAATCGTATAGAGTTCTACCGCCTGTTGTTAAACAGCAACAAAAAGTTGGCTGCCTATTATGCTTCAACATCCAGTACCACAGTGAATCCAGAGGATATGGCTAAATGGGTGTTAGAAACTGCCGATAGAACAATTAGCAATCCCCAACCCTATCCTATTTTGAAAGCACAAGGATACTATCCGTCCATAATAAACATTGATGCAGAAAACGCGCCCCAACTGATTCTTAATAAAAATGGAAGGCCAAGAGAAGATGACCGTAATATGGGGGGGCGTCTCGGGACATTGTCTGTGACAATAAAAGCTCCGAGTGGTTGGACGAATGCGCCAGGTGGTGCAAAATTGCTTGATAAAGATGGAAATGAGATTGAAACAACAAGAACCATACAATTAATCCGTACAGACAAAGACGAAGCCCGTTTCAACTTCAACTATGATAAGGTGCAGTTACCATATTACAATGATTATGGTACAAAAAACTATACCGGAAACAAAGTTGTAACAGGTTGGAAGATTACAGACATCACTACTATAGCAGGCGACCCATATACTAAAAGCAACTATGACTATGAAAAGGTATATTCATCAGAACCGTCCTATTTCGATTACCGCAATTATAATTTTGCTGACCGCAAGAGTTCCAATAAGGACCTTTATTCTGTGAGCGGACGTGTATTCTCACAAGGAGCCTATTTCGATGTACCTTACGGGGTGACTTCTATTACTATTGAACCTTTTTGGGGAAATGCCGCATACGTGTCAGATGAGTATTTGGATGTGGTTTGCAAAGTAGAAACAGTAAATAGTAGAAATCAATATAGTGCTCAGAATGCGTTAGAAAAACAGTTTGACCCACAGAAAATCACAATTAACGGAAGTACTCAAACGGTTTACACCTCTATCTTCAATGCACTTGGTACTGGTACTCCTCTTACAGGCTCAACTGTCTATGAGAATGCCATTGTATTAGTGGGCAACTTACATCAGATAGGCGTTCCATCGAGTGGAGACAAAGCCTTCACCATCATGTCGGTTGACTTGGACAAAGACAATGAGCCAGATAATAGTTTAATTTTTTGTACCAATGACCGAAACACATTGTGTCCTCTCCGATTTGATTTCTTGAACGTCCCAGGTATGGCTCAGGCGCAGAAGCCTAGTGGAACAAAACCGCTACTTAATGCAGCAATTTTCAGAACCAAGGGTTGGTTCGAGATAACGAATACCGGTTTGATGTTTTTTACCCAATATGAATATGAGAATACGGGTACAAAAGACAACGAAAACATAATAACCAAGACTAACGCTCCACTTATACTCCTTGGAGGCTACATCGACCAGTTCGTATCTGCTCAAAGTGCGTCAGTAACAGGAAAGACAATTTACATCCATGTGGGCGGCAATGTATTGATTAATTCGTTTGGACTGGGCACTCACAGCGATGGTAGTGGAGTCACACCGCATGTTCCTGTGTCTGTGACGGGTGGTGACTTTAAAGAGTTCTATCTCACAGGAACCTACAACCAGAATGCTACAGTTTGTGATGACAATGCGGAATGTTACATTAGCGGCGGTCGCTTTGGGGAATTGGCAGGGGCTGCACAGGAACAGATAGGCAGCACAAATAGTGAAAATAATGGCAATGTGCGGTGGCAAATTTACGATGCTGACATCACGGGATTCTATGGTGGCGGTGTTAACGACGTCAAACCCGTTCAAGGAAATATCACTACAGACATCTTTAATAGTCATGTGACAACATTCTGCGGTGGACCGAAATTTGGCAATATGGCATCAGGTAAAATAGTAACCACCAATGCCGAAGGATGCGTCTTTGACAACTACTTCGGTGCTGGTTATGGTGGTAATTCTTATAGCAGAAAGAAATATTTTGATTCTACAACTTACAATTTTGCAAATCAGCAAAAATACTACTACAACCCAGGGAGTTCTACAGCACATGAAAACGAACGAGGCAAATATTATAACGGAACAAGTACAAACTGTCCTTCTTCCAGTTATGGAAAGAAAGGTCGTGGTGTAGCGACAGACTTTGACTATGAACTTTTCGCGTGGACTAAAGGTGATGTTGGTGCTCGTTTCTTTATAAAGTTTGTTTCTTTCTCATTGGCACAATGCAACAATGTTACATCCACGCTGATGGGTTGCATCATCAACGAAAATTTCTATGGAGGCGGTAGCCTTGGTAAGGTGGTGGGTACAGTCACGTCAGAACTCAACAATTGTGAGGTTAAGGGTAATGTTTTCGGTGCTGGTTATTCCGCCAATTTGCCAAAGATTAATGTGAGAGACGGGGGATTCACTACAATTCCCTCTTTCAACTCTAATGCTGGTATTATTGTATCAGGAGTTCCTGCGAATCCAACTGCCACTGATTTGACGGGAACAACCGAGTACGAATGGAAAAATCATAGTTTGACTAATGGCTCCATTGCTATTGAGACTGATGAGTCTAATCCGCAGGATATCAAACGTTATGTTTATACTGATATTGATATTACCAAGGCTAACCTCGGCTCGGTGGATGGCGATGTCAATCTCACTATTAAGGGTAACAGCGTGATAGGCACCATAGGTAACACAACCAAAGGCAACGTCTATGGCGGCGGACAATCGAGCTATGTCACAGGTGCAGACCACAAAGTCACTGTCAATCTACAGGGTAATACGGAAGTGTTTGGCAATGTCTATGGCGGTGGCGATGAAGGTAATGTGGAAGGCAGCACAGAGGTGAACATTAAAAATGATAATTGAATATTGAAGATTAAGGACAAGATATGAACCAGACATTCGTGAAAGCCCTTCGGGCAGTGTTCGTGGCGACGATGATGTCGCTGGCGGGAGGTCATGCTTTGGCACAGGTAACAGTCCACGGCAACGTCTATGGCGGCGGAAACCTGGCCCCTGTAGGTGGCGATGTGGTAGTCAATATGAAGGCTGGCACAGTGGAGAAAGATGTCTATGGCGGCGGTGCTTTGGCAGATACCAATAAGTGGGATCCAGATGAGTATGAAGAAGTAAGTGGATTGGTTGCTGGTACATCTATAGTAACAGGATATTATACAAGAACAGGATCGTCAGAACCTTATAGCTATACTGAGGTTACGGCAGCTAATACGAAGGCTGCAAGCAATAAAAAGTATTATAAAAAAGGTACATGGGCAACTGGAGAGAGTCCAAGTCGCTACTACACTACGACCGTCAACCTGACGGGTGGAAAAATTTATGGCGATGCTTATGGCGGCGGCTTGGGCCAACTTGGTACGGAAGTTGATGGAGTAAAGTATACTCAAGCTGAGGCAGACGCTTATAATACAGAAAATAATCTTCAAGAAGGCAATGAAGGTTATAAGACAACAAACGACTGGAAGGATGAACCAGTAGCAGCCTCAGATGGTGCTGGGGCAGTAAAGGCCATGGTCTATGGTGATGTCAACGTGAATCTTGGCAGTTCTGAAAGTGGGTCATCTGCTACTGCTTTCTGGATAACTAATTATCGCGAATCAACCATTGTGAAGAGCGGTCGCGTATTCGGTTGTAATAACCTGAATGGCTCACCTTTAGGCAACGTGACGGTGATAGCGTATAAAACAGTGGAGGGTAATACAGCAAAAAGTCAAACTGCCAATAAAAACAATGAAAATGCGACATATCATGTGGCCGCTGTCTATGGTGGCGGTAACTTGGCTAACTATACAGCAACTGGCAAGAAGACGCATGTCGTTATCAACGGTTGTGAAAAAACAAGTATTAATTATGTCTATGGCGGTGGTAATGCGGCTGCAGTTCCTCAGGCCAGTGTGGATGTCAATGCTACTTATGAAATAGGCTACGTGTTTGGCGGTGGTAACGGTAAAGACCAATATACTTTAGACGGCGGTAGAACATGGAAAACCAATCCCGGTGCTAATGTCAACGGAAATGCCACCACCATATTGCTTGGTGGTGTTATCCATGAAGCATTCGGTGGTAGTAATGAGAAGGGGTCCATCTCCGGTTCCGTTTCTATAACTACATTGCAAGGTGATTCGCAGTCACCAGACTATTGTGAATTGGATCTTGCTAAGCTATATGGCGCCGGTAAGAATGCCGATATTGAGGGTGACCTGATTGTGGTAATGGGCTGTATGCCTGGTGACGACAAAAAGACGGTCGAGGTCTATGGCGGTGCAGAGAATGCCAACGTGAAGGGTAATGTAGAGCTGACCATCACCAGCGGAAGTTTCGGTAAGGTGTTTGGTGGCAACAACCAGAGCGGTGCCATCTTCGGACATATTAAACTGAATATCGAGGAATCGGGTTGTACACCTATCAAGATAGATGAGCTCTATCTCGGTGGTTACAACGCTCCTTACTCGGTTTATGGCTATTATCAGAATGGAATGATAGAAGGCACTGATAAACCCAAATATGTGCCTATTATGTCTGCAAGCGACAATCTTACGGCTGTTAACTTTGGTGGTGGTGGTAGCAATGACCACACAAAGGCTCCTTATGCCGATCCTGAGTTGAATATCATCTCTGCGACTTACATCGGTAAGGTGTTTGGCGGAGGACTGGGCGCTGATGCTATCATCTATGGCAATCCGACGGTGAACATTAACCAGGCTTATCCAATAGAGTTTGATAGTTATAATAGTGGAACAAAAGTAACTACTTATAAGCAAAAGAATGATGTTCTTGGCTCAATAGGTGAGAACGGCGTTTTTGGCGGCGGTAATGAGGCCCCTGTCTATGGTAACACGACGGTGAATATCGGTAATGAGACGACCGTAGATTGGACCGTGTTGGTCTTAGATGCTTCAAAACAACCTGTCATAGATGCTAATGACAAGCCCCTAACTCAGACCATAACTGGTAAGACTTTCAATACTGTTCAGGGCGCTAACATCACTGGTGACGTCTTTGGTGGCGGTAACCAGGCTGATGTTACGGGAAACTCTCAGGTGAATATCTGTGCCAAGGAGAATGCAACAACCCATGAATTTGAAAAGGTTACACCTGGAAATGCCGGTGTCACGATACAAGGAACTAAACCGGCAAGTGGGTTTGGTCGAGGTGTGTTTGGTGGCGGTAATCAAGGTAATATCGGTGGCGACAGTTTCGTTTATTTCGGTGGCGGCTCTGTGAACCAGACTGTCTATGGCGGCGGTTGTGAAGCCGACGTGCTGGGCAATACTCATGTGACCATGTTGGACGGTTACGTCTTTGATGGTGTCTGTGGCGGTGGTCTTAGCGGTTCGGTAGGAACTATTGACACAGAAGCCGAGAATCATCTTATTTATCATACTGGTACAGAGGCTCATACGGGTACATGTATTGGTAAACCAAATAAATATAAGGCTAATACAGGTAAATGTACGACTGTTATTAGCGGTGGTCAGGTTGGGCCTGTAGAGTTGGCAACAGAGGGAATGAGAAGGTCTGCCGCTAACGGTGGTCCTGTAGCAGAAGGCTGGGTATGGGGTGCAGGCCGAGGTGTCGTCGAAGATCCGATTGCTAACCCCGATACGCACTTCAAGACATACGTATATGAAACCGATGTGACTATCAAGGATGATGCCTTCATCGTGGGTTCCATCATAGGCGGTGGTGAATTCGGACGTGTACTTGGCAATACATTGGTGAAGATTGAGGGTGGTCAGATTGGTGTAGGAGAAAACAAGACGGAAACCGTGAATGGCGTGGTTAAGCCTGTTGCTTATACAACGGATCAATGGACGGCGGCAGAGACAGCTGTCCGGGAAGGCAATGCTTCAGGGATCAATACGATTGCGGCAGATATGCCTGCTTGTTCGCACTTTCCTTACGGAAGGAATATTGGCTCTACAGAATCACCTAACTGGGTATATGATACCTATGACCCGTACGCTGACGAGTATGCAGATAACCATAATAACGAATATCTCTATCCTGGTGGTAGTACGGATCATGCTTCTGACGGTAAGACGTGGATAGGCTGCGTGTTCGCCGGTGGATCAGGCTATTTCCCGTATAAAACAACAGATGTGGATGGAAAGATCACCGGCTACGACTGGGTTAGTTCGGCTGGTTGGGTGGAAGGTAATTCTGAAGTGCGTATTTCTGGCGGTCATATCCTGACCAATGTCTATGGCGGTAACGAATATACCAACGTAAAAGGTAAATGTAAGGTAACGATGTCTGGCGGTACTATCGGTGTACCGCGTACATTGGACCAGATTAAGGAAAATCCAATGATCGGCAACCTCTTTGGTGCAGGAAAAGGCGACCCGCGTGTGCATTTCAATAAAGAGACCAACGTGGGAGACGTGGAGATTATAGTTACTGGCGGCACCATCTTTGGCTCGGTCTTTGGAGGCGGCGAGGATGGTCACGTGCTGAGAGATGTCTCATTGACCATCGGTACGGACGAGCACAACGGCCCGACCATCGGTACCTGGGGTACCAGCTACTTCGAAGGCAATGTGTTCGGCGGTGGCCGTGGCTTCACTGGCGATGCCTATACGGCGGGTAATGTGGCCGGTAGCGTCGCTTTGAACATCAAGGGTGGCAGTATTCTCGGCTCCGTCTTCGGTGGCGGCCGACTGGGTTCCGTGGGCTATGGACTGTATGAAAAAGGTGCAGATGGTTATGGCGAGATACGCGATGACGATAAGTTTGACGATGGTACCGATGGCTCTACTTTCTTTGAGAATGGTCGCGGTCACATCGATATCTCCATCAGCGGCGGCACCATCGGAAATAATTATGAATACGATTACATCGCATCGAATGTAACGGGTGCTGCTTTGACTACTGCCAAAGCCAACATGCCCTTTACAGAACACGATGATAAAAATATGTTGACACACACTAAAGGTGGCAACGTCTTTGCTGGTGGTATGGGACGTATGTATCAGTTGGACGGCAAAACCCCGATTTCTTCTGTTGACTGGTGGAAGATGGGATGTGTCAAGAGTACCAAACTTACCATCAGCGATGATGCTGTGATTAAGAGTTGTGTCTATGGCGGTGGCGAGTTGGGTCAGGTAGTGGGAGCCCGTACGACCAAGAATGCGGCTGACGAAGATGTCAGTGTTGGCACTGAGGTCATCATCAATGGTGGTACCATCGGCACTGAGATAAAAGATGGTACCACTACAAAGTATACCTTTGGTAGCGTCTTTGGTGGCGGCTATGGCAGTCTCGAAGAGAAACTCACTCATCAGGTAGGCAGCAATCCCGCGACAGTCTCTTATCCCAAGTTGATTGCTGGACGCGTCAAGGCTGGAACTAAGGTGAATATAGCAGATGGTACTGTTGTGGCTAGTGTCTATGGCGGTGGCGAAATGGCTGCAGTGGGCGAGTCAACTGGTCTGGGCGAGACACAGACGACTGGTTATACAGGAGATACCCACGTGATAGTTAGTGGTGGAACGATTGGCAAGACCAAGGATTCAGATCACAACATCTCTTATGGCGGAGCCAAGATGGGCAATGTCTATGGTGGCGGTAGCGGCCATCACAACACTGTACGTAGCGGTCATATCTATGGTAATACCAATGTAACCGTCAGCGACGGTACTATATATCATAATATTTATGGTGGCGGTGCCTACGGTTCGGTGGGTGATTTTAAATATACAACGGGCGATGACGAAAAGGTTAACGGAATTGAGAAACTCAATACTTCTGGAACCGGCGTTGCCAAAGTTACTATTACTGGTGGTACTATCGGTGTAGACGGTATAGAGAACGGTATGGTGTTCGGTTCGTCCCGAGGTGATATCAATGCGCCTGGTGAACGCGATGACCACACGGCCTGGGTCTATGATACTCATGTCATTATTGGCACTTCGGCAACGGGAACAGAGGGAGAAGAAGGCTATGTTGCAGAGGCTGGTCCTGATATCAAGGGTTCTGTCTATGGTAGTGGTGAAAACGGCCATGTCTTTCATGATGCGGAGGTGAAAATCCATGGTGGTACCATCGGTATTCATGACGGAAGTGCTGCCGATGCCAAACGTGGTAACGTCTATGGAGGCGGTTGTGGAGAGGACAAGTATGACTCTGACAACAACGGCTCTTTGGATATGTATAATCCATTGGCAGGTATTGTGTATGGCAATACTAAGGTTACAATGGATGGCGGTACTGTGCTGCATAATATCTATGGTGCCGGTGCTTTAGGCTCAGTCGGTAAAACGAATGCTAACTATGCTGTCACCAGCGGTGGTAAGACTACTATTGATATTACAGGAGGAATATTGGGTTATGACGGTGATGACAATGGTAACGTCTATGGTGCTGCCCGTGGAGATGTTAATTCTACGCAAACCGGCATCTCACAGGTTCAGGAAACTGAGGTGAATATTAAACCAAATACCATTGAAGGCAAGCCAGACGTCAAGGGTAGTGTCTTTGGCGGCGGTCAGGCTGGTATCGTGAGAGGTAGCGTGAAAGTTGAAATGACTGGCGGTAATGTGGGCCACGATGTCTATGGTGGCGGTGCTCTGGCTGATACCCAGACCAGCAACTGGGATGCTACAGCGAATAACGGAGATGGTGGTTGGGCTACAGGAAAGACTTCTGCAAGTAGCACTACAACGGTCAACCTCTATGGTGGTATGATTATGGGTGATGCTTACGGCGGCGGTCTGGGACAACTGGAAGCAGGAACGTCAGGTCAACCTGGATACGTTGCTCCTATTGAGGCTAAAGTTTATGGTAATGTGGCTGTGAATCAGGGTAATGTAACTGAGAATATTGATGAGGCATCTGCTACAGCCTTCTGGAATACTAATTACACAGAAGAAGGTCATACGGATGTAGTAAAGAGCGGTCGCATCTTTGGCTGTAACAACTTGAATGGTACGCCGCAGGGTAATGTGACGGTAACTATCAACAGAACCGTACCGGGTAATGTGACGAGAACGACCTCTGCTAATCTCAAGAATGCAGACGCAACCCATACGTATGAGGTGGCTGCCGTCTATGGCGGTGGTAACCTGGCTGCTTATGCTCCAACCGTTACTGGTGCAAAACTGAAGGTCCTCATTAACAGTTGTGACGTCAGCATCGATGAAGTCTATGGCGGTGGTAATGCCGCCCGAGTTCCTGCGACGGATGTCGAGGTGATGGGTGCTTACGAGATCAACCATGTGTTTGGTGGTGGTAACGGTAAGGATGAATACTTCCTTAACAACCAATGGAACGAGAATCCTGGCGCTGATATTGGCGGAAACACCCAAACTTTCTTGAAGGGCGGTCTCATCCATGAGGCATACGGAGGTAGTAACGAGAAGGGAACCATTGACGGTGATATTGTCATTGATACAGCAGATGGCGGTCTGGAAGCTTGTCCATTAGATCTGGAGAAGATGGTAGGTGCCGGTAGGAATGCCGATGTGAACGGTAACCTGATTGTTGTCATGGGCTGTAAACCCACTCAGAAGATTCCTCTGCTCTACGCTGGTGCTGATAACGCCAATGTGAATGGTAACGTAGAGTTGACTGTTACCAGTGGTAACTTCGGTAAGGTGTTTGGTGGTAACAACGAAGGTGGTGCCATCCGGGGACACATCATTGTGAACATTGAGGAGACGGGTAGTTGTCAGACGCCTATCACTATCGATGAGCTCTATCTCGGTGGTAACAATGCTGCCTACTCAAGATTTGGCTATTATATAAAGACATCTGACGAGGGTGGCGTTGGCGCTCCTGGCGAGACCCCAGTCCTGACGGAGGAGAGACTTACCTTTATGCCAAGAACGTCAGCGGATGATCCTCACAAGGTCGTAAAAACATATGATAGGGGAAATAACAGTTGGACTGTTTATTCAG
>Ga0265298_10004958_pt1 | contig 16852 bp, 10 predicted proteins | sample AusTroGonzalo_MG_3_FD_193486 | JGI IMG/M metagenome (GOLD analysis project Ga0265298, IMG submission 193486) | Bovine rumen microbial communities from tropical cattle in Woodstock, Queensland, Australia - Gonzalo_01 | ecosystem: Host-associated > Mammals > Digestive system > Stomach > Rumen ... | reverse complement strand
ATTTTTGTCCGTGGAATAGTAAACCATCGCTCCCCAGCGGTTGAAAATGCTGATTTCAAAATCTAGGAAGGAGCGTTGCACGGGTTCGGGAATGCTGAAATAATCGTTCAAGCCATCGCTCTTGGAGGGCGTGATGGCATTGGGCAAAAGCAGTTGAAACTCACAAGGTTCTATGGTATATCTTGCAGTAGATTCGCAATCCCCTTCCGTGGCAGTCACACTGTAAATTCCAGGCATCGTCACCGTAATTTGCGGCATACTTTCACCCGTGTTCCATTGATAATCAGACATTTCCGTAATCACCGTCAATTCCGCCGACAACCCTTCGCAGAAATCCGGAGTGAGCGATATAATCTGCACAGCGGTATCTACGACAAGCAAATGGAGCAACACCACACTGTCGCAACCCTGCTCCGAAGTCAACATGAGCATTCGTTGTAACGTGTCGGCATCAATCGTTTCAACCGCAGAAATCGTGAAACCGTTGGCATAATAGCCGTCGCCCTCACAAGCTACATCTTCGATAAGTCTTTCATAATGCTCATTTACAATAAGTTGAAGCACTATCACACTGTCACAATGACCCGTTGAGAGATGTTGTTCATACGTATAAGCACCCGGCTCCTCCGTCATGGTCTCATCAATCTCGAAGCCGTTTTCCCAATAGGCACCGCCCTGACAAACAGCGGCAGACACTGTATCGTAGTAATTGGGCCAAACGGTCACATTCACCGTGTTGCTATAGGTGGTACCGCAAGTGGCGGTAACCCAGGCGCGGCGCAGTCGGAACGTGGAAACCTCCGGGATTTCTGGATATGTGTAGTTTTGCATATTTGTCACGCCTGGCGCATCAGCCCAAGAATGGCCATCATCAGAAAGTTGCCAATGATAACCTCCATCATCGCCGCCGGAAGCCTCCCCACCCTGGAAATCCATCAACGACTCACCTTGGCAAATCGACTGATCAGCCGTAATAGAACCAGGCACTAATTCTTCATGCAAATTTCTGATTATCAATGTATCAGAAGCAAGACATCCCAACAAATCTGTAACCGTGAAAGAATAGGAACCTGCCGCCGCGTTGTTCAATTGCGTGGTGCTAGAAACCTCATTGCCTGCATTATCTTTCCACTGGTAATTCAGCGGTATCTGACCGCCCGTCACACTGGCATCGGCGGCACCTGTAGAGGCTCCGTAACAAACAACATGCGACACATTTCCAATCGCCGCAGACATATTGTCAACATTCACCGTGTAGATAACGAGACTGTCGGCACCATGCATCGTCAGCAATGTGTCCGTCAACGTACTTGCCGCATTGAATGTATGCCCGCACCACTGCAAGGGGAATGCAGCAGCACAAACGGTCGTATCCTTCGCCACACTCACATTCGGGTAGATATACACCTGCTGCCAAATCACCGAATCACAACCCTCTTGTGTGCTGAGAGAGTACTGGAATTGCACATCCTCGGGGATAACAAACGTGATTTCCGCAGGGGCAAAATAATAAGGTAACTGATTCTGTATCAGATATAAAGTATCATAACTCAAAGTACTGTGATTCACAGTCAAATTGAGAGTAATCACACTGTCGCAACCGTGGACCGTAACAAACGAATGCGTATATTGTCCTGATTCAGCATAAGTGACACCATAGAAGACTACACTGTCGCACACAACAGCTCCTAACGTATTGTTTATCTGATGATAAATGGATACGACTACCGTTGTGTCGTAGTGACAGCCATTGGTATCTGACAAGAACACTGAATAATAAACTATGGTATCTCGGACCAAATCCTCTGGAGGCACAACCATCCATACATTCAGTACACTATCGGTCAGCCACGGTCCTTGCACCTCGTACGTAAACAAATTCGGATTCTGATTCAAAACAACCGTATTGTCCGCTGTGTCACCTATTGTAATGATATAGGTTGAATTGTTGCAAATTTCTACATTATTGACACTTACGATTGGGTTAACCAATGCTTCCACCTGATGAGAAGCAGAAGAACTACATCCGTGCGCCTCAGAAACCGTTACAGTGTATGTACCCATTTCTGTGACGGATATAGTGCGGGATGTATCCCCAGTACTCCACAAATAAGCATAACAACTATCCACAGAAAGAATCGCAAATGAATCGGAGCAAAATTGTGTCGGGCCAGAAATGCTTACTTCAGGATATTGAAAAACAGCGAGTTGCAACACCACAACACTGTCACAGCCATGATGATTTGTGAAATGTTGCTGATACTGACCGCTTTCAGTATAGGTGATGTTATTCCATGTATAACTCTCGCAGACAGTCGTATCTACATACACCGTATCGCGCATATAGAAAGTAATCGGCAACAGCGTATCATAGCTACATCCGTAAGAATCAAACAGTTGGAAATGATATTGAACTGTTGTGTCCTGAGTAAGGGTGGCTGGAGGCGCAAGAAGGAAAGCCGTGTCGCTCAGCGTCTCCATCCACGGACCATCCACCTCAACATACGACACATCCGTATGCTCCACTGTGGTTATTTCAGCAGTCAAGGCCAACTCCCATCCGAAAATGTATCCATTGTCATAACTATATCCATCCATCACCTCAATATACCAAGAACCATTGAGCGGACAACCCACCAAACTCTGGAAAGATTGATCCGGATGATAGAACTTGGTACCCATCGCTACATTGGAAGAGTCAAAAACAGGATTTGTACTATAGCCCACGTTCTGTGAATGCGCATTGGCTGAGCGATAAATCAAACTTCCAGCTCCAGGAGCATACGTATATCCATGCGTACTATTATTCGACCAGCAATAATTCCAACCTGTACCTGGAGCATTATATGGAACATTTGCATCACAAGGATGACTATTATCTGTATGATCGTAGGCGATGCCAAAATAGGTCCAATTACTAGCATTATTCCCTGACTGCCAACTGCGGGAATTGGAAGGTATTAAAGAGCTGCAAGTGGATGTCGAACTACCATTAAACTTCAGGATATCAGCCTTTTGTCCATTCGGACAGGTGAGGTTAATATACAAATCCGCTGCATACGAATGCTCTAGATTCAATCGGACATACAGAATGTCATTCACATTATTGACCACAGCATCGTCAGAAAAAGAGGTAAAGGTTAACGGAGAACGGTAAGAACAACCATGTGGAGAACAATACACACCATCAGGGAGGAAAACCGTATCCGTCAATGACAAAATCGATTCATGACCGCCAATCACAATATTAGAAGAGTTACTATGGCCAATGGTGAACAATAGCGTGTCCCCTGCGCATAAGTTCGGAAGATTAGCATCTGCAATCTGATTCATGATAGTGGAGAGCACTTGTACAGAGGCCGTGTCGCTACAACCATGTTCATCGGTGACGGTTACCGTATAACGCCCTGTTGTGCTGACACTTATAGATTGTGTTACGGCCCCGTTACTCCAATGGTACGCAGCATTGCTATCAGCAATCAAAATGGCGGGATCTCCATTGCAAATCACGGGTATTCCAGAAATATGAGCTTCCGGCAATGGCAGCACCGTCAAATGCATCATCAAAACACTATCCGATCCGTTGTGAGAAACCAGCGTGTCGTACTGAATGCCTGCACTATCAAAGATGACTCCATTCCAAGCAAAGGGAAGTTCGCTCTCGCAGATAGTACTGTCCTCCAATGCATCAACATTATAAAACACTGTCAATTCAATAGTTAGAATACTATCACACCCCGCCACATTCGTTAGTCTTTGCACGTACGTTCCCGTGGTATCGTATGAAACACCATTCAGGATATACGGAAGATTATTTTCTACAATTGTCACCGGCAGAACCTGCATAGTGGAATCGAGAACGTTGAGAGTGAACGCCAATATGCTGTCCACGCCCGTGGCGGTCGTCAGTGTATCGTACTGCGTGCCAGCGGTCTCAAACACAAAACCGTGCCATGTAAACGGCATATCACGATCGCAAACCGCCGTGTCAATAGGTGTTGTAACATTGTATAACACAGTGAGATAGAGTATCCATGCGCTGTCACATCCCACCGCATTCGTAAAATGCTGCTCGTATGTACCAAAGTCGTAGTAGCTACTGTCGTTTAACACGTAAGGCAGGTTATTCTCCAATATCGTATCAATCAGTATGTTAGTAGAAGAAGCGAGAGTTGTGAGAGTCAACACCAGCACGCTATCTACGCCCGTGGAGGCTGTAAGCGTGTCGTATTGCGTACCCACGCTATCAAACGTCAACCCATGCCAAGTGACGGGCAGTTCGTAGTCGCACACCACCGTATCAATGGGTATTGTAACATTGTATAACACAGCAAGATAGAGTGTTAATACACTGTCGCAGCCCACCGAGTTGGTAAGATGTTGCACGTAAGTTCCTGATTCATAGTAAAGACTATCGTTCAACTCATAGGGCAAGTCATTTTCAAACCACACCACTTCCAATGTGTCAGAGGTTGTCATTTTCACGAAAACGGATAATACCATAATGCTGTCCGCTCCATCCACTGGATATGAAACAGTCTGTGTATCAGCCCTATCAAACGACGCGCCTCCCCACTCAAATGGCAATTGATTTGAACAAATTGTGGAATCCATCGAATAGATAACCGACAAGTGCATCGTGACTATACTGTCAGCTCCATGGATGGTCGGCAAAATGGAAGTTTTGCTACCAGGAGAGGTAAAAACGGAGTCATTCCAAGTATATGGTAATGCTGTAACTAACACTGTATCATACAAATCCGTATATTGATTCGCATAAATATGAATGTAAACCGTAGTGTCGAATGTGCATCCATTTTCATCCGAAACGGTGAACATATATGCCACCACCGTGTCATTAAGCAGTGTGTCGGGCGGAAGAATCACGAAAGAGGTATCGGAGAGGCGAGAAATCCATGGACCTTCGCAATTTGAATAATCGACCGAGGCATAATGATAGGGAACCGTCCTATCCGCCAAAGATATTTCCCAAGTAAAGATATATCCATTATCATTCACGATGCCATCCATCACTTCAATCATCCAAGTACCGTTGATCGGACAGCCCACCAGACTGTCGAAAGGCACGTCTGGATGATAAAACTGCGTGCCCGCCGCCACATTGGAGGAGTCTATAACCCAATTTTGATAACCATATACTGAACGTCTATGTGCATTTTCGGAACGGTAAACCAATCCGCCAACGCCGCTTGAATATTCGAAGCCCTCCGTGGTATTATTTGACCAGCAATAGTTCCAACCCACACCAGGTCTGTTTTGTGAAAGGGTTCTATTACAGCGATTATTATAGTCATTTCCATCGTATGCCCATCCTAATAATGCTTCCCCGACATTGGAACCTCCGCCTTGCCAACCCCTTTCCGAACTCGGAATTGAATCCAAACACGGTGATATACTGTTATCAGTGGATTTCTTCAAAATAGTGGCATGCTGACCATTCGGACATTCAAAATTGATGTAAAGATCCCGAATGTAAGAATGTTCCATATTGAGTCGCACATAGCGTATGTCTTCAGGCGAACGAATCGTGGCAGTATCCTCAAAATCAGAGAAAGTCAACAAAGCCTGATAAGAGCAACCGTATGGGTCACAAGGCTGCCCATCGGGTAGAAAGACCGTATCTGATTGTGACAAAGTAGTTTGCAGATATATGTACTGCAAATTATCCACCTCCGTCATACCGAAAGTCACTATCTGAGTATCTCCAACCGCCATTTCTGACAAATAGGCTGTCACGATAGGATTCTCAGGAATAATGAGGTTCAACACCACCGTACTATCACAACCGTTTTCTCCAACAAACGGAAATGTATATCTACCTGTTTCATTGTATGTTACGCCTCCCCATATCAAACTATCGCACACCACCGTATCCACATAAATCACTTGCGGAGTAACCAACGAAATATAAACAGTGGAATCCGCAGAACAGCCATATTCGTTCGTTACATGAACGCTATAAAATCCTGAATCAACGACAGTTATAAAATGTGTTGTATCTCCAGTACTCCACACACAAGAAGCGTAATTATTCACAGAAATGGTCCGTGAAGAACCCTCGCACAAAGAGCCAACACCCGAAAAGGTCACCACGGGAGGAGTCAAGAGAGTGAGATTCAGCATCACAATACTGTCACAACCGTGGGTGGTGGGGCCCAACGTATCAAAATAAACGCCAGATTGGGTATAAGAATGGCCGTACCACTCGAAAATATCCTCACAAACCACGGTATCTGTCACCACTATCTCTTTCGCAAAAAAATTGATATACACTACTGTGTCGTAGCCACATCCAAATGAGCTGTAACAGTGGAAAGTATAAGGAATTACCGTATCATGTGGCAAGTTGACGGGCGGCGAAAAAACAAACGAGGAGTCGTTCATCGTCGTCACCCAAGGACCCTCCACTGTGGTATGTGTCACACTTGCAAATTCAACGGTCCTATCCGAAACCAATGCAAGTTCCCACTCGAAAAGGTAGCCGTTATCAGCGATATTGCCATCAATCACTTCGATGTACCAATCCCCATTCAAAGGACACCCTATCAAATTATCAAAAGACTGGTCAGGGTGGTAAAATTGCGTACCCGCAACAACGTCAGAAGAGTCAAAACTTTGAGGATAGACGTAGCCATAAACTGGCCATCCCATGTAGGAGGGTTCCGCAGCATAATTCGTATGAGCATTTACCTCCCTATAGATTAAACTTCCTAAACCTGGCGCATAAGTATATCCCTCTGAAGTATTATTCGACCAACAATAGTTCCAACCTGTCCCGTATGCATTATTTGGGAGATTGGGATTACATGGATACAATGCATCTCGATTCTTATTTGCTGTTCCGAAATCAGTTCCTTGGGACACATTATAAAGATCCCCCGTGTCAGGCTCCCAACCAATTGAACTAGATGGGATATTAATAGAACAATCCGATTCTATGCTAGATAACGTATGATACCCCCATTTCAAGATATCCGCTTTCTGACCGTTGGGACAAGTAAGATTGATATATAAATCGCCAGCAAAGGAGTGCTCCAAATTCAACCTTACATATCGGATGTCATCCGCACTATTTACGTGAGCAGTATCATCGTAGCCTGAGAAAGAAAGCATTGACCGATAGGAGCAACCGTAAGGGTCGCAGGAGACACCATCGGGTAGAAAAACGGTATCATGGTGTGACAAAGTGGTTTCGTGATTGACGAAACTGATGTTGTTATTAGAAGAAGATCCCACGGTGATGGAATAACTATCGCCTGCACACATATCGGGAATATGGATTTCAGAGATAGGATCGATCCTCACCATCATGACAATGAACGTATCCACCGAGGAGGTAATATCGTTGTAAGTAACTGTCACCGTGTACCATCCAGCCGTTGAAACAGTGATCGAGCGCGTATTTGCACCTGTATTCCAATGGTAAGCAACGGCACTGTCGGCAGTTAAGGTCGATGTGGCGTCTTCGCACAGATACTGATATTCAGCCTGGCCGCTACCGCGAGTGTGCGTACCGGCTGGCTGATCTTGTGCCGCCAAGAACCCCCAGCAACACATCAGCATCAAAATGACCATTAACTTCTTCATTACTAACTATTGAGTCCTTACTTTTTAATAACTCTCAATCTACGATACATTTAAACTTGCAAAGATACGATTATTACAGAAACCACCTGTTTTTCAGCTATATTCTCTCAACAACCGATTGTCAGTATCTTTATAGGAGAATTTCAAAAAAACTAATTATTAATCAAATCAAAAAAATTATATCTTTGCGGTTCTTATTTGGAATAGTTATAAAACGTATCATATTATGAATGAAGAAAATACAAACATGGTCATCGAAGAACTGAAGCAGTCTGAAGCGCTGCTCGAAGGTCATTTCCTCCTTTCATCAGGTCGTCACAGCGATCGTTACTGTCAATGTGCAAAGCTTTTGCAATATCCCGACAGAGCTGAGCGCGTGATTGCGAAAATCACCGAACAGGTGAAGGATTTGAAAGTTGACATGGTGGTGGGTCCTGCTATGGGCGGCATCATCGTAGCCTACGAATTGGGTCGTCAACTTGGCGTTCCGGCGATTTTCACCGAACGCGTGGATAATGTGATGTGCCTTCGTCGCGGCTTCGAAGTGAAACCCGGTATGAAACTGCTCATCTCCGAAGACGTGGTCACCACCGGCAAATCCTCCCTTGAGACCATCGAAGTGCTGAAAGCCTTTGGTGCTGAGGTGATTGGCGTGGCCTGCATCGCCGACCGCAGTGACGGCAGCTTTCCCTACCCCATCTATAGCGCCACCAAGCTCAACATCCAAAACTGGGCCGTGGAAGATTGTCCGCTCTGCAAACAAGGCTTGCCCTTCGTGAAACCCGGCAGCCGCAAGATGTAAGATTTGTGACTTGTAACTTATGATTTGTGATTATTTTCAATCCATATCTAAAATCACAAGTCTAACGTCATACGTCTCAAGTCAAAAAAATAGTATATTTGCCGCGTTTTAAAATAATCAGATGAAAAATCCGAAATTATCAGGCCGCTTCGCCAAAGCGTTGTTCGACTTCGCCAAAGAGAAAAATCAAGTGGAAGAGGTGAATAGCGACCTTAAGTTATTTGCGCAAACGCTGAAAGAGAACCGCGAGTTGCAAGTGCTACTCCGCAATCCCGTCATTGAAGCTTACCAAAAGCATAAAATTTTCGAAAGCATTTTCAACGGTACTCTCCATGATACTACTTATCAATTTTTGGAAATGCTGCTGAAGAAGAGACGCGAACCTGCGCTTGACACCATCTGCGACGAGTTCTTAAAACTCTATAACGACGCGCACAATATCCGTACCGCGCTCATCGCTACTGCTAGTCCGCTCAGCGAACCGCTGAAAAACAAGATTATGGCTTTGCTCGCTGAACAGACCCATGCTACTATTGAACTCCAAGAAATTGTCGATCCCCTCCTCGTCGGCGGATTTGTCATCAAGATGGACGACTATTTCCTGGATTCTAGCATCTTCACTAAAATCAACAAGTTACGTCAAGAATTTTCACAAAATAATTTCCAAGTACAATTCTAAATCCGCATATAAATGGCAGAAATTAAACCCTCAGAAGTTACATCTATACTGCGTCAACAACTCGAGAACTTCAACCAGAAATCTGAAATGGAAGAAGTTGGCACCGTGCTGTTGGTCGGCGACGGCATCGCCCGTGTTTACGGTCTGCATAATGTACGTTCTGGCGAACTGGTGACGTTCCGCACCAAAAACGGTGACGAAATCACCGGCATCGCCCTCAACCTCGAAGAAGACAACGTGGGTGTCGTGCTCTTAGGCGACTCCAAATCGTTGAATGAAGGCGACATCTGCAAGCGTACGGGCAGCATCGCCTCTATTAAAGTGGGCGAAGGTCTGTTGGGCCGCGTTATTAACACGTTAGGACAACCCATTGATGGTAAAGGAGATATCGAAGGTGAACTCTATGAGTTGCCCATCGAACGTAAGGCACCTGGTGTCATCTTCCGTCAACCCGTGAAAGAACCGTTGCAGACTGGTATCAAGGCTGTCGATGCCATGATTCCTATCGGTCGTGGTCAGCGTGAGCTTATTATCGGCGACCGCCAAACAGGTAAAACGGCTATTGCCATCGATACCATCATCAATCAGAAATCCTTCTACGAACAAGGCAACCCTGTATATTGCATCTATGTAGCTGTAGGTCAGAAAGGTTCATCTGTGGCCAGTTTGGTGAAGAATCTTACCGAGCGTGGCGCAATGCCTTACACTATCGTGGTGTGCGCCACCGCATCTGATGCTGCCGCTATGCAATTCTATGCTCCGTTCGCAGGTGCCGCCATCGGCGAGTACTTCCGCGACACCGGACGCAACGCCCTCATCATCTACGATGACCTGTCGAAACAGGCTGTGGCGTACCGTGAGGTTTCTCTGCTGCTCCGTCGTCCGCCCGGACGTGAGGCTTACCCTGGCGACGTCTTCTACCTCCACTCCAGACTGCTTGAGCGCGCCGCCAAAATCATCGAATCCGATGAGATTGCCGCCAACATGAACGACCTGCCTGAAACGCTGAAGCCCCTCGTGAAGGGCGGCGGCTCTTTGACAGCTCTGCCTATCATCGAAACCCAGGCTGGTGACGTCTCCGCATACATCCCGACCAACGTGATTTCCATCACCGACGGACAGATTTTCTTGGAAACGTCCCTGTTCAACGCTGGTGTGCGTCCCGCTATCAACGTGGGTATCTCTGTGTCCCGCGTCGGTGGTAACGCCCAAATCAAGTCCATGAAGAAGGTGGCTGGCACGCTGAAACTCGATCAGGCACAATACCGCGAAATGGAGTCCTTCGCAAAATTCGGCTCCGACGTGGATGCTGCCACACAATTCGTCCTCGACAAAGGCGTCCGTAACGTGGAAATCCTGAAACAGCCGCAATTCACACCGTACAGGGTGGAGGAGCAGGTTGCCATCATTTTCTGCGGTTCTCGCGGACTGTTGCAAAAAGTCCCCGTGGCGCGCATCCGCAATTTTGAGACGGAATTCATCTCTTTCATGCATTCAAGATATCAAGATGTGTTAGATACCCTTGCAAAAGGCACCATCAATGATGAAATTATGCAGAAATTGACCGATGCTTGCGCTGAGGTGGCTAAAAAATACGAATAATTATGGGTAGCCTGAAAGAAATACGTACGAGAATCTCCTCTATCGAGTCCACGCAGAAGATTACCAGTTCCATGAAACTGGTGTCGGCTGCCAAACTCCGCCGTGCCCAGACCGCCATTCAGCATCTTCGTCCTTACTCTCAGAAACTGAGCGAAATACTGAACAATTTAGCTAGTTCCAACATTGAGTTAGACAGGATGCCGCTTTTCGAAGCACGTGAGCCCGAGAACGTGATTATCGTCGTAATTACCTCTAACAAAGGGCTTTGCGGCGCGTTCAACTCGAATATCATCAAAACGGTGCAACATCTGATTCAGGAGAAGTACGCTGCACAACATAGTGCTGGCCACGTGCAGCTGATCTGCATTGGCAAGAAAGGTAACGACCAGCTCAGCAAACACTATCCTGTGATACTCTATAATGAGAAACTGCTCGACAATCCCGACTTTACTGATCTTTCAGCCATTGGCGATGATTTGGTGATGCGGTTCATCCATCATGAGGTGGACAAAGTCGATATCGTCTATAATCAATTCCTGAACGCCGCTACACAGCGAGTCACCGTGGAAGAATACCTGCCTGTGGCCTCCATAGAAAGCGATGAGAAACAGAAATTGACTAGCGATTACATCATCGAGCCTTCTCCAGAACAACTTATGCAAGAGCTGATACCCAAGATTTTACGCACACAATTGTACAAGACTTTATCCGATTCCATCGCGTCAGAACACGGTGCCAGAATGACCTCCATGACTAAGGCTACTGACAATGCCACGGAAATTCTTCGCGAGCTGCGCTTGAAGTACAACAACGCCCGCCAGTCCTCCATCACCAATGAGTTGATTGAGATTGTGAGCGGTGCTGACGCATTAAACGGTTAAACGTTAATGAGTTACGGAAAGATGAATAATCTTTGCAAAAGTATATGCACTTTGATCCTGGTGCTGGCATTGACTGGATGCCGCCACCAGGATCCTTTTTCTGTCATCCCCTATATCGAATTTGTTTCACTGGAAAAAATTGACGACGGCACTGGACATGACAGTCAGGCAACACTTACCATCTATTTCCATGACGGCGACGGTGATATTGGGCTGGATGAAACAGATAAAAATCCCGTCTTTTCTATAGATTCTACCTATTATTACAACTTTTTTATTGATTTTTACGAGAAACAGCACGGTGAATGGGTAAAATTGGAGTTCCCTACCCCTTTACACGCCCGTATCCCGCACCTCAGCGATGATGTGCCGGAATCCATCGAAGGCAAACTCTCCATCCTCACCTACATCAACAATCCTACATCCGTTTACGACACCGTGATGCTCTCCTGCTACATCGTGGATCGCGCCCTGCATCACAGCGACACCATCACCACCCCTGAAATAATTGTCAAAAAATGAAGATAACAGAACAAGTTCAGAAACTGATAGCCTTAACGTTGCAAGAAGATATTGGCAACGGCGACCATTCTTCCCTCTCCTGCATTCCCGCAGAAGCGCAGGGCGACATGAAACTGCTCATCAAGCAAGACGGTGTGCTCGCCGGCGTGGATGTGGCACGCGAAGTGCTGCGCCAAGTGGATGACTCCATTCGCATGGATGTGCGCATGAACGACGGCGCAGAGGTGCGCAAAGGCGACATCGTATTTACGCTGCACGGCTCGTCGCGCAACATGCTTACCGCTGAGCGCACATTGCTCAACTTCATGCAACGCATGAGCGGCATTGCCACCACAACGCGCGAATACGTTGATTTGGTGAAAGATACGAACGTCACGCTACTTGACACGCGTAAAACAACGCCCAATATGCGCATCTTCGAAAAATACGCTGTGACGGTTGGCGGTGCGCAAAACCACCGTTTCGGCCTCTTCGACATGATGATGCTGAAAGACAACCACATCGACTTCGCCGGTGGCATCGAAAAGGCCATTGATTTAGCCAACAAATATCTGAAAGACAATAATTTACAGCTTAATATTGAAGTTGAGACCCGTAGTCTAGACGATGTACGCCGCGTACTGGAACACGGCGGTGTGCAACGTATCATGTTTGATAATTTCACCCCTGACCAGATTCGTGAAGGCGTGAAAATGGTGGATCACCGCGTGGAAACGGAAGCTTCTGGAGGCATTGTGCGCGAAACCCTGCACGACTACGCAGTCACGGGTGTGGATTTCATCTCCATTGGTGCTTTCACCCACCATATCAACAGTTTAGACATGAGTCTCAAATCCCTCGTCTAAACTAATCAACATCGGCGGCATACAATATATATATAATGAAGCGATTGTTCTTATATATCAAAAACAAATTCCAGCAATGGCAAGAGGATTTGGAGCGCATCCCGTACATCGGGACGTTCATTCGCAAATCGAAAACGATGACATTGCCTGGGCTTCAAAAGGTGCCGCTATACGATGTCATGCGTTTTTTTTTGCAATCGCTGAGTAAGGGTGTGGTATTTCAACGAGCCGCCGCCATCACTTATCGAGTGTTTGTGGCTGTGATTCCGATGATTATCTCCCTCTTCTCCGCTATCGCTTTTTTCGGCGAAGAGTTCCGTAATACCCTGATTGAGATGCTGCAATCCATTGTTCCCAACTACGTTTGGCCAGCCGTCTCGGGCATGATCACCGACGTGGTAATGCGACAAAACGGAACCCTTTCTTCCTTCATGCTTATCATCGGTATCTATTTCACCATCGTTTGCATCAATGGTATATTAGCTGCCATGGATTCCTCTTATTTTACAGAAGAGAGGCGTAACTTTCTGAGACAGATATTGTTAAGTGCAGGAGTAATGCTCTTGACCTTTATCATTATCGTGTTTGTGTCGGCATTTTTCATTATTGCCTCCTTCGCTGCCGATTACGTGTACACCCATTTCGTGAACAATCCAAGTTTATATGCCTTTGCAGTACACTTCTTGAAATGGGTATTGGTATATGCTGCTATCTACTTCTTAATCAGCATCTTTTACTACTTGGCACCCACCAAGCGCGGTAATTATAGATTCTTCTCCGCAGGCTCCTCCACCTGTACCATCCTGTTGGTGCTATTACTGTGGATTCTCAATATCTATTTCTCTAATTTCTCCAATTACAACCTAATTTACGGTTCCTTAGGTGCTATTTTCGCTATTCTGCTGTGGATCAACTGGAGCGCGTCCATCTTCTTGATTTGCTACGATCTCAACGTCAGTATCGCCAAGGCAAAAAGCGAAAACAAGAAACTCAGCGAACAAATAGAGGAATCCGAAGCTGCGGATTCTCTCCAACAACCCGAATAACCCTTAAAATCAACATATATGGATCTTTCAACTATCGTTTATGTAATTCTCATCGTTGGATGGTTTATCTTTTCCATCTTCAAGAACTTAAATAAAGAAGAAGCGGAACGACAGGCCCAAAAGAACCGCAGAACTGTCACAATTGACGAAGACGGCCAAATGCAAACCACACCGAAAAAGAAGAAAAAGAAAATTGCAAGCCCCATCTTCGAAGAGACCCCTGCTAATGACAATGAGTACTTCTCATACGAAACGATGAGCGAGCGCGACTTTGAGGAAGCCTTCAATCAAAACGTGGAGTCCGAGAACGAAGTGCTTCAAGCCCAACCCACCACCCCCAACATCCATCTCACCCTGGACGAAGAAGAGATATATAAAGGAGTAGTTTGGTCGGAGATTCTGAAACGGAAGTATTAGGATGTATGATGTATGATGTATGACGTATGACGTATGACGTAAGACGTAAGATAAAAAGATGTTGTTTATGAGGTCACACATCATAAATCATAAATCATACATCACAAGTCACACATCACAAAAAAAGGAAACCCTAACGGATTTCCTTTTTTTTATTTCAAAGAATTACAGAAGAATTACTGTCTAAACGTGACAGGCACTTGGTAGTAGCAACGAACAGCCTTACCGTTATTCTTGCCGGGTTTCCATTTCGGCATGGCCATGACGCCACGGACGGCTTCCTTATCGCATTCGGGGAAGAGCGGCACTTTGACCTTGGCGTTGCTCACGCGACCGTCCTTTTCCACGACGAACTCGATGAGCACGGTGCCTGTGATACCCGTATTGCGTGCTACCTCAGGATATTGAATTTCGCGGGTGAGGAAAGCGTTAAGAGCTTCAGCGCCACCGGGAAATTCGGGCATTTCCTCGGTATAAGCCTCTGGGGGTTCCTCGCCTGTTACTTCATCCACCAACTCAACTTCAGGTTCCTCAACGTCTGGAATAATCTCATCTGGCGAAACATCCACATCAAATATCGAGATATCCATGTCCACGTGCACGTTATCGTCCACGATTTTGATAATCACCTCTTGTTGAGGTTGTTGTTGAGGTGGTGGCGGTGGTGGGGTTTGGTCGGTGGCGATGACATTATCATCTACAACCGTGATGAAATCATCATCCATCAATTCAAAAGCGGGAGCCCTGTCCTCGCTGGCGAAAAGCTCAAAACCAGCATACACAAGAGCAAAAACCACCATGAATCCAACCAACACAAAAAGTCCGCGTTTGTTTTCAAGATTCCCCTTGTCTGTTTTCTTTGTAACCATTTTTTTGTGTTTTTAGGTGAAAGATTATTGTTCTATATGAGTACAACGCAAGAAGGGGGTGGTTTATTGTGTTAGAAGGTTTAAGGTTTAGGGTTTAAGGTTTAGAGGTTTAAAGGGAATAGGAAAGGGGCGAGGGTCAAGGGTCAAGGGGCGAGTCAATAGTCAAGGATCAGGTTCAAGGTTCAAAGTTCAAAGTTCAAGGTTCAATAGTCAAAGTCAATGGTCATAGTCATAGTCATAGTCAAAGTCAAAGTCAAAAAAAAGAGACGCGGTAAAACCACGTCTCTATTTTTATTTCAAAGAATAACAGACGAAATTATTGTCTGAAAGTGACAGGCACTTGATAGAAACAGCGCACGGGTTTACCCATGTTCTTACCGGGTTTCCATCTCGGCATTGCCATGACACCACGGACAGCTTCCTTATCGCATTCAGGGAATAACGGCACTTTGACCTTTGCGTTACTCACGCGACCGTCTTTCTCCACGACGAACTCGATCAGCACGGTACCGGTGATACCATTGTTACGAGCCACTTCAGGATATTGGATCTCGCGGGTCAGGAATGCGTTCAAAGCTTCGGGACCACCAGGGTATTCAGGCATTTCCTCGGTGAACATCATCGGGGGTTCATCCTCAGCTGCGTCTTCCACGACTTCGATTTCCTCATCAGAGACATCGGCAATCACCTCGTCTTCTTGGAATTCAACATCAAAAGAGATGTCGGTGCTCACTTGGATGTTGTTCTCCACGATGTTAAGCACGACCTCTTGTTGTTGTTGAGGTTGTTCTGGTGGAGGGGGAGGAGTTTGGTCGGTAGCAATGACATCATCATCAACGACGGTGATGAAATCATCGTCTGACAGATCAAGAGCAGCCACCTTGTCTTCGTTGGCGAAAAGTTCAAAACCAGCGTAAACAAGGGCTAAAACCACGGCAAATCCGACAAGGAGGAACATTCCTCTCTTGTTTTCCAGATTCCCTTTGTCCGTTTTCTTTGCAATCATATCTCTATATTTTTAACGTTAAAATACTATTTTAATGAGTCAGCAAAAATACTCTTTTTTTGAATACAAAACGATGGTGTTGAAAAAATATTTTATTCCAGCGAATATGGCTTCTCCGTGAACCACTTCTTATTCGGTTTGCTTCCCATCGTGAAGACCAGTTCGCCGCCTGCCATTATTTGTTCGTAGGTGATGTAGGCGCAGTGGAGCGGTTTGCCGTTGAGGGTGACGGATTGGATGTAGCAGTTTTTGTCGCTGACGTTGGGAGCCTTGATAGTCAGGGTGTTGCCGTTTTGCAGATGGAGGACGTTTTCGGGCAGATAGGGCGCGCCGAAGACGTACTGGCCGCTGGCGGGACAGACGGGATAGAAGCCCATCGCGCTGAAGATGTACCACGCCGACATCTGTCCGCAGTCGTCGTTGCCGCAGAGCCCGTCGATGTTGTTTTTGTACATTTTGTTCATCACCTCGCGCACGCGTTGCTGCGTCTTCCACGGCTGGGAGGTCCACATGTAGAGGTACGGGATGTGGTGGCTGGGCTCGTTGCCGTGTACGTAGCCGCCCACCATGCCTTC
>Ga0265298_10004955_pt1 | contig 16864 bp, 11 predicted proteins | sample AusTroGonzalo_MG_3_FD_193486 | JGI IMG/M metagenome (GOLD analysis project Ga0265298, IMG submission 193486) | Bovine rumen microbial communities from tropical cattle in Woodstock, Queensland, Australia - Gonzalo_01 | ecosystem: Host-associated > Mammals > Digestive system > Stomach > Rumen ... | reverse complement strand
TGTCAGCGAAGTCGATCTTGCCAGCCTCGTCAACAGTTACGTTCTCGAGCAGAGCGTCGCGCTTGATAGCACCATAGATGTCAGGCTCGTTCTCCTTAGAGAGGTTGATCACCTTAGCGTAGCAGCCACCCTCGAAATTGAACACACCCTCGTCGTCCCATCCGTGCTCGTCGTCACCAATCAGCAGACGCTTAGGATCGGTAGAAAGCGTGGTCTTACCTGTACCAGACAGACCGAAGAAGATAGCGGTGTTCTTACCCTCCATATCGGTATTGGCAGAGCAGTGCATAGAAGCGATACCCTGCAGGGGCAGATAGTAGTTCATCATAGAGAACATACCCTTCTTCATCTCACCACCGTACCAGGTGTTGATGATGCACTGCTCACGAGAAGTCGTGTTGAAGGCAACGCAGGTCTCTGAGTTCAGACCGAGCTCCTTGTAGTTCTCAACCTTAGCCTTAGATGCGTTGTAGATCACGAAGTTGGGCTCGAAGCTCTCCAGTTCCTCAGCGGTAGGCTGGATGAACATGTTCTTGACGAAGTGAGCCTGCCAAGCAACCTCCACAATGAAACGAACGCGCAGACGGGTTGCCTCATTAGCACCGCAGAAAGCGTCCATCACATACAGGTTCTTGTTGCAGAGTTCCTTGATGGCAATCTCCTTCACCTTGGCCCAAACCTCCTCAGACATGGGGTGGTTATCGTTCTTGTATTCCTCAGAAGTCCACCATACCTTGTCATTGCTCTGTGCATCCTTCACGATGTACTTGTCCTTAGGAGAACGACCAGTGTAGATACCAGTCATTACGTTCACGGCGTTGAGCTCGGTGTTGACACCCTTGTCAAAACCCTCAAGACCTGCCTTCGTCTCCTCTTCGAAGAGATACTCATACGATGGATTGTGGGCAATCACGGTAGAACCGGTGATGCCATACTGAGTTAAATCTAACTTTGCCATATTACTAATTTTGTTTTAATTGTGAATATTATCCTTGTTATTATTTTTTGCGCTGCAAAGTTACGAATTAATTACGAATTGACAAGTGTGAATTAGCAATTTTTTGCGCGTACACAATTCTTTTTAGGTTAAAGAAATTAAAATAATAAATCGGAGTGGCGCTTTTGCCACTCCGACATATCAAAAAATCAGTGCGTTATTTGTTATTTCAGTACCACTTTCTTAGTGACAGTCTTGCCGTTCTGGTAGGTGACGGCCTTGATAAACAGTCCATTAGACGGGTTGGCTACCAGACGGCCCGTAAGGTCATAATAGACAGTCTTTGCCACCTTGTCTTCGGTACTCAGGGCCTTGATGGCCGTTACAGGATCTGATGAACTGCCTGCTACGGTATAGGCTACGTTCTCGACCACACAATTGGTGGGGTTGTTACTGTCATATCCTGACACAAAGGCTACCACCTTCAGCTTGTCAGTCTTCCACGACGAGTCAATATTAAAGGTGTAAGAATAAGAAGCCTTGTTGTCGTTCCAGTCGAGAACACTTCCCCATGTGTCATTGACGGCGCGCAGTACATGCTGATGGGTAAAGCTTCCACTGGCACCTGACTGTGATTTTGCAGCAATGTCGTCTTCCGTCAGGAACAGGGTGATGCGAATGGGTGTGCTGGAGAAGTCCCAACCGCGCTCACAGTTGGCCGTGACGTTTAGTTTGTCACCGTCGAACGCTGTAATCAGGTCGATGCCGGCATACGAGGTCTCGGCGAGACGCTCCTCTACATATTCCTTGTAGTTACCACGGCTGACGACAGGTGTCCCGTCGCCCCAGTCAAAGCGATCGTACATAAAGGCAGGCGCATAGGTGCCACCTCCGTTATAGAACCAGGTGTATTGTTCAGAGGCATCGATGGTTAGCCAGTCGGTTCCGTATCCAGCATGATGGCAGACGGCTGCCGTACGTTTGGCCAGATCGGGATTCTCTGTCATGAATTCATGCAGACCAGCGGCAGCATCTGGACAATAGACGCATTTCTCTGTTGTGAACTCCTCAATGAGTACGTTGCGATCCCATGTCTTCAGTTCGGCGATGGTGGTCAGGTTACCTGTTGCGGTGTTGTTGCTGGCAGTATTATCGTTACCGTTCACCTTGGTGATAGTCAGTGTTTTGGTAACGGTTCCTATTGTGGCATCGGCCTCGAAAGGAATTTTCACCTTAGCCGTAGCAGCATAGGGAATGGCGCTGGTTTCCACCGTCTTCTCTTCCGTTGATGTGGCACCGTCGGAGGTGATGGTGAATGAGATGCTGGTAATAGGATCCTTGCCACCGTTGGTAATCTTCACGGGCACATCTACACTTTGGCCAAGTCCGACAACGGCCGGTTCGAAGTTATCAACCGTAGCATAGTTGGTGGGATAGGTACCGCCATCGAGGAGCAGATGCAGGATGAGGGCTCCATAAGGAACATCTTCCCAAGTAAAAGACGTACTTTGGACATAACAGGAATTAGCCACGTATTCACTGCCTATTGTGACGCAGTATTCCACTTGTTTGATGGTGAACGAATAGCCCACATAGATGGCTTGGTTGTTGACCTCAAAGGGTGTGGTGAGTTCGATGTCATTGTATCCGTCAGACATCGAAGACACGTTGACTTCCTGCACGTAGTCGGCTTGATCAGCTGAAGAGGGCAGTTCCTTGGATATCCAGACCTTCGTCATACTGACGTTTGACACTGTTGGAATGTAAAAACGGACAGCCTTAATTGTACTGGTTCCCACAAGATTGTGGTTGGCTGGCACGAGGATGGCGCAGTCGAAGGTCTCGGCATTGCCTGATCCGAGGAAGTCAATGTCGTTACCAGTGTAATAGCCCCACCACATCTGGCTGTCGGTAGGCTCCAGTGCTTTCGCACACACAGTTAACGTGAGTGCTACTGCCAAAAGTAATAGTTTCTTCATAAGCGGAATTTTATTAAAGAGTTGTTAATGTGAATAATCTTAGCGGAATAGTTTTTTGAGGGTCTTGCTGGAGCCGTCCTGATAGACGATCTTTTGCAGATAGACACCGTGCTTGGGGCGGTTGGTTTTCTGCCCGGTGAGGTCGTAGTAGGTAATGGACACGACCTTGGTGCCTGCCGTACGGATGTCGTTCATGATGAGCGTGAAGTCCAGCGTGATGGTGGGACCATGTTGGTCAATGCTCCATTCCTTGGTGAGCGTATTCTGCTTGTAAGTCACCAACTGGTAGGTGACGACGCATTTGCCGTTGTCCATTGGCATCCACTCTGTTTGCATGTTCTTCAGTTCATCTGCACCCAAGGTACCGCTTTTCGTTTCGAATGTACCCGTTCTCTCTTGAGCCACACAGTTCTCAGGGAAGCAGGTCTGGAAGAGGCCGTTGTCGAGGGTCTCGATGGTGTAGATACCGCCGATCTGCACACTCTCTGTTGTCATATTCTTAACATAGAGGTTCGTGGGCATCTCGATGCTTCCGAAAGCATCCGCCTCGTATTCTGTCAGAACGAGAGTGGATCCGTCATCAAATGTGTTGCCATCCTTGTCGGCAAACTGTACGGGAAATTCACTCTGGGCCTGTAAGCCTATAACAGTGAGAAGTCCCCAGAAAAAAGTAAAGAGTTTTTTCATAAGCAATTATTATTATATTACCGTTTTTTATCGTAGATGGGCCTTGGCAGCCTGTAGCACGCCGTAGTCGTTATAGACAAAGGTGACGATGCTGAGATTCCTGCTGCTCCAGGCGGGGTCGATGGCCTGGGTGTATTCCCAAGTCTTCGTCTCACCTTCCTTGATGGTGATCTCCTCACCCCACGTGCCGTTGACGGCCTTTCTGAACACATGGTTGTGCACATAGTCGGCATTAGCCGTACCGTCGGGCATCAGTTGCATGGCTGTGATGCCGTCTTCCAGTATCCATACCTGTAACTTGCCACTGCTGGTACCGTCGGTACCCATAGCCGTGATGCTGATGTGGAGGGCCTGGCTATTGTCTGCTGTGGCCGATGCCCTGAGATTGAGTGGCGCAGGCTTTAATAACTCCTCCTTCACGGCAGCCGCCCACTCGGGATAGTTGACAGCGCCGTGACGGTTGACCAGGCCAACAGGCTGGTACTCCAGATTCCAGTGGTCGTAGTATTCGTTGCCTGTTTCCGTGGCCAGCCCTAGGGTCGTGGCGTTACCGCTGAAGCCTAATGGGCCGCCGTGGATGCTGACAGCCACCACGGCAGTGTCACCATATTCAGCAACCAATTGCTCAATGACCTCCGTCCCTTTTGGACAGTTGATACAGCGCTGACCAGTGAAGTCCTCCAGCAGTACTGCCCGCTTGGTCGTGACAGGCTTCTCATAGATGAGTCTGTCCTCGCGGTCTATATGATCGCAGGCGTTCAGCAGCAGGGCCAGAAGGCAAATTGTGATGTATCTCATGTCAGAAGTTGTAATTATATGAAACGGTGAAGCCTGTCGTGGCTGGTATCCAACGGCAGACGCCTCCGGAACAGTTATAGCCTGCACGGGTGCGGCCGTAGCCTGCCTGTAGCCGGTGCTGTCCGAAGTTGCAGGTGACGAGCCCCTGATAGTAATGGATATGTGTCTCACCGACGTTATACATATCCGAGACGGTGATCATCCAGTGGGGCACCAGCGACAACTCCAGCAGACCGTAGGCCCAATCGCCCTGATCATCCTTTGTCGTCAGGTACTGCACCTCGCCGCGCAGGGTGGTCTTGGGCGACAACTGGTATTTGCCGTCGGCAATGAAGATATCGGAGTGGATCATGCCGCCCTCACCCTCAACAACGGTCTTATTGTATCGCTGGTTCATATACATCAGACTGAGTTTGAAGGCTTTCGACAGTTTGCGCGTCACCGTGATATCGAGATCCTGATAATAGGTGTCGTCGCCCCATTTGAAGAAGGACGACGAGTAGCCGTCGGTGGCGGCCAGAGGGTCGTTCGTCGTGTCATAGAACTGGCGATCGATGGCACGGACGTAGGAGTAGTTCACCTTGACATTCATGCCATACTTGCCGCCCAAGGCCGTCTTGCGCTTGAAGTTATAGCCCAGTTCGGCCTGATAGGCCCATTCACCGTCGGCCAGTTGCGTGGCATAGGGATAAAGGGTAGCCAGAGCATAAGTCTGGTCTTGTGTGAAAGCGGGCAGGTGGTTGATGGCCGACGAGATGCCGATGGCCTTCGACACATTGTTGGTACTCTTGAACGACATGTTCTCACTGCGCTTGGCTTGCAGCAGTACGCTCAGTCCTTTCTGTGAGTAGGATCCTGAGAGCATGGCGGCAGAGCCGTTCCGGAAGATGTAATTGTTGGCAAAGGAGGGATCAGCCCCCTTCTGTGCATATTCTGCCATAACACTCCAGGGACCGCTGTTCAGGCTGACGCGCACATCCCAGGCGTTGACATACTTGGGGAAGTTGACGCGATAGGCAGGCGACACATAGAACTTCTCGTCGCTGTCCTCATATTTGTTCACCCACGAGAAACCCGTCATGAGATGTAAGTTGTGCTCCTGCAGGGTAGGAATGAGTTGGTCGATATCCACCTCCGCATCAGCACCGCTGATGAGCGACTTGTTCCAGTTCCAGTATCGGCGCTGCTTGCCGGAGAGAACCTTCAGCGTCACACCCTGAACGGGTTTGACCACCAGACGGCCGCCCAACAGCGAGTTGTCGATGCCAAGAGAACGTTCCTCGTAGGTACGCAGGATGAAGCCGGAACCGAACTGCTCATAGAACGTGCCAGCCGTGAGTTCCACCTTTCCCAGACGGCCCTTCACCCAGAAGTTGGGTACGCCCCAGCCTGCGAAGTCGTTCTCGAAACCTGGCAGCGGATGCTCCAAATATTCCAGACGGGCACCGGCATCCACATATTTGCTCTGTAACAGCAGGTCGGCATAGGTATTGGTGAGGAAGTCGCCCGTCTTCTCCGCCCCTGTCTTCTCATCAGTCTGGGGTAGGAGCATATCGCTCTGCACACTGCCCGAGAGTGTGATACCCTGTTCTGTCTGGGCAGAGACGGCCAGACAGCAGCAAGTTACGAGGATGTATAATAATAGGCCTTTCACTGTTTGATCAGTTCCCTAACCTTTTCTATTAATTCCGACTCACAGCCGTCGGTGTAGCCGTTGTGTTTATAGACAATATTTCCTTGTCCGTCGCAGACCAGTACGAAGGGAATCATCTGGATGCCTAATGCCCGTTTCAGGTCGCCATTGGGATCCAGTAGGATATCGTACTCCCAACCGTGGTTATCTACCAGCGGTTTCACCTTGTTAATATTCTGTGCCTGGTCGATGCTGATGGCGAAGAGCTTTACTCCCGTCTCCTGTTGCCAGTCTTCATAGACCTCGCTGATGGCGTCCAGCTCGCGGTTACAAGGCTTGCACCAGGTGGCAAAGAAATCAATGATAAACGGTTTTCCGTCGTTTCTCAAGGTGTCTGTACGCACGTTGCCGCCGTCAATCGTCCTCAGGGTGACGGCGGGAAGTTGTGCCTGGATGCTGCCTGCATATCCAGAGAGCATCAGGATGGTGATGATCAATATTTTCTTCATGGCTGTGGAAGTGTGATACTTGTTTCTTTTCCATCCTTCAGTCGGATGAATACGGCCGTGGGCATCACAGCCTTTCGTTCTGAATCCAAACTGCGGATAATGATTTGGGCATTGCCCATGAAGGCGTTGAACGAGGCTTCCCGCTTGTCAGGTCCCAACAGGCGTTCTTCGGCTTTAAAGCCTGGATCGCCGTTGCCCCAGCCTAAGATCTCGCCATGTCCGCGCACCGCCACATGGATTTTGTCACAGGCATCGGGCACATAACGGCCTTTCTTGTCAAGGAGTGTGACATCGATCACCACGATGTCCTCTCCGTCTTGGCGCAGTGTCTTCTTACTGGTGGTCACGCTGATCTTCTCGGCAGGTCCTGTAGTCTCCACGCGCTCTGTCAGCACCTTCTTGCCGTTCTGATAACCGTAGGCCACAAGACGTCCTGGCTGATATGTGGTCTTCCATACAAGGTGACCGTCCTTCTCAGCTTTCTGACGACCGAGAGACTTACCGTCCTGCAGCAGTTCAACCTCGTCCATATTCGTGTAGGCCCAGACCTCTACTTCCTGACCTTCCTGCCCTTTCAGGTTCCAGTGGGGGAAGATGTGGAGCACAGGCTTGTCCGTCCAAGCGGCCTTCAGGTAATAAGCCTCGTCTTTTGGGAAACAGCAGTAGTCAAGAATACCGAACTCACTACCTGTGGCGGGCCATACCATCGGGTTGGGCTCACCTCGGTAATCAATGCCTGTCCACCAGAAAACGCCGCCAGCCCAGATGTTATCGCGGTAGAACTTCCAGCCGCGCTCGATGACATTCTTCTCGCCGTTGGTACGTTCCTCGCCCTCCATGTTAATACTTTTCATCCAACCTTTTACGGAGTCGGTTAGATAGACGTTGCGCGTACCGCAGCCGCTGGTTTCCTCCGTGCCGATGACCACCCAGTCGGGATAGGCCTTGCGACGGTTCTCTACATCGTTCTGCACGATATAGTTATAGCCGTGGATATCTACTTGTCTCACTACGCCAAAGCCGCCGCTGCAACCGTAGGTGAAGAACCGTGAGTTATCAACGGTACGTGCATAGTCGATCATTGTACGTGCAATCTTCTCGCCCTTCTCGTTGCCCTCAATCCACCATTCCTCATTGCCAATGCTCCAAAGTGCTACCGACGGGTGGTTGCGATGGTCGATGATCATCCTTTTCAGCAGGTCCAGATGTTCACGGTTGGTGCCCATGAGCCTGTTCTCGTCGATGCAGAGGATGCCCAAGGAGTCGCATACGTCGAGAGCGACGTCCGAAGCGGGGTTATGCGACCAACGGATGGCGTTGACACCAATCTCGCGGAGTTTGTTGATGCGGTAGATCCAGAGTTCTTTTGTGACGGCAGTGCCCACGCCCGCATGGTCAAGGTGCAGATTCACACCCTTGAACTTGAAGGTCTCTCCGTTAAGTTTTACACCCTCCTTGGCGTCGAAGGTCAGTGTACGTAGCCCCACCTTCGTCATGACGGCATCCTCACCGCCTATGGTGCTGGTTTTCAGCGTATAGAGATAGGGGTCGTCAGTGCTCCAGAGGTGGGGATTGTTCAGCGTGAGCGTTTCTTTACCTTCGGCCACCATGTTACCCTCATGGTCGTAGAGCGTGTTTCGATAGTCGCAGGTGGCCTCCACCTGAATGTGAATAACACCATCTTTCCAAGTGTAGAACACATTATTTATATGTTTGTTGGCATCCTTCTTGATGAGCCATACGTCGCGGTAGATGCCGGCACCCTCATAGTACCAGCCCTCTTCGGTCAGGGCATCACAGCGCACGGCAATCACGTTGTCACCACCGTAGTTCAAGTATTCCGATACGTTGTATTCCTGTGAGGCATAGCCGCTGGGCTCTGTACCAAGGTAGAAACCATTACAGAAGACCTGTGCGTTGCGGAAGATGCCGTCGAAGCGGATACTAATAGCTTTGCCTTCATCCTTCTTGGCAATGAGGAAGTGTTTGCGATACCAGCCGATGGAGTTCTGCGGGTACTTCCACCCCACCTGCTTATAGCCATGGGAATGGCTGGCTTTATAGCCATAGGGCAGGGCCGGCACCCAATCATGGGGCAGTGTGACATCCGTCCAGGCGGCGTCTTCGAACTCAACCGACGCAGGACCTTTGTTCTGTCCGATGGCCTTGGCACGATAAGTAAAATACTCGGTGCCATGGGTGAAGTCGCGTTGCATCGATGAACCGTCACCCAAGTGAAATGTCCAGTCTTTGTTCAGCGAAGTTATCGTGCGTTGGGCATACGTACATACGATAGTCAGGGATAGACAGGTGAGTAGTAGTATCCTTTTCATAAGAAAATTGTTTTGTTATTGTCTGCAAAGATAAACAATATTTTCAAAACACCTACATCCTTGTGTAAAAAAATGAGGAAAAATTTGTGAATTATGTTTTTTTCCTCTATTTTTGCAGAAAAATTAAAACTATAATATTATGCAAATAACCGATTTCAGTAAGAGCAACTCGATTATCAATCTCTATATGTCGGAGTTGCGTGACAAAAACTATCAGAAGAATCGTCTGCTGTTTCGCCAGAACATTGCACGTATCGGTGAGATGATGGCCTATGAACTGTCGAAAACACTGGAGTATAAGCCAAAGACAATTACCACGCCTTTAGGCACCATTGATATCCCCCTGCCGAAGGAGGATATGGTGGTGGCTACTGTGCTTCGTGCGGGACTGCCGTTCCACGAGGGGTTTCTGAACGTATTCGACCATGCCGACAATGCCTTCGTCTCGGCCTATCGCATGTACACCAACCGAGAACATACTGAAGTGGGCGTGCATGCCGAATATATGGCTTCGCCGAGTGTGAAAGGCAAGACGCTGGTGATCGTCGATCCGATGCTGGCCACGGGTGGTTCGATGGCTGCCGCCATTGAGGCGCTGATGAAGTCGGGTAAGCCAAAGCAGATACATGTGTGCTGCGTCATCGCGGTGCCAGAGGGTTTGGAGGTGGTGAAGAGTGTGCTGCCCGAAGACTCAATGATCTGGTGTGCCGCCATCGACCCAGGTATGAACGAACATAAGTATATTGTGCCGGGCTTCGGAGATTGTGGTGACCTTTGCTATGGAGAGAAACTCTGACCGCCTATGCTGCAGATCAGATGTAAGAATAATAATATTACGAAGAGTTTTCCTGAAGGAATCTCGTTGTTGGAGGTATGGCAGGACTTTGCCGACGACCTGCATTTGACCTTTCCCGTGGTTTCGGCGAAGGTGAATAATGTTTCCCAAGGTCTGAAATACCGTGTGTTCAACAACCGCGACGTGGAGTTTATCGATGCTCGCGACGGCTCCGGACGTCGTGTCTATGCGCGCTCGCTCTGCTTTGTGCTCTACAAGGCCGTGTCGGATGAGTTCCCGGGCAGCAAACTTTTTATTGAGCATCCTCTGTCGCGTGGCTATTATTGTAATTTTAAGAAGAGAGACGGGGCACCACTCACCGATGCCGATGTAGAGAGTATCTGCCAGCGAATGCATGAGATCATCGATGCCGATATGCCATTTCGGCGTACGGAAGCCACCCTTGAGGAGGCTGTGCGTGTGTTTACCGAACGTGGCTTTACGGACAAGGTGAAACTATTGGAAACCAGTGGACAGGTCTATACCTATTACTATACGTTAGGTGATACTGTCGATTATTACTATGGCCCACTGGTGCCCTCGGCAGGCTATCTAAAGGTGTGGGGGTTGGAACGCTACCAGGACGGTCTGCTGCTCCGGATGCCCGATAAACAGAATCCCCTCATGTTGGCAGAGAAGGTATCACAACCCCGTACGTTCGAGGTCTTTGCCGAGAAGGTGCGCTGGGATGTTATTATGCACCTGTCGAATGCGGGAGATGTGAACAAGGCCATTCTCCATGGATATGCCTCAGAACTGATTCAGGTCTCTGAGGCCTTGCAGGAGAAGAAAATCGTGCAGATCGCCGAGGAGATCGACCGTCGTTTCCATCGCGAGCAGGATCCCATCCGTTTGGTGCTCATCACGGGACCGTCGTCCTCAGGCAAATCCACGTTCTGCAAGCGTCTGTCGGTGCAACTGCTGGCCTGTGGTCTGCGGCCCTTGTCGTTTTCCACCGACGACTATTTCGTGAACCGTGTGGATACACCGAAGCTGCCAAACGGGCAGTATGACTTCGATAATGTTGAGACTGTTGACTATCGGCTATTGAGTAACCATCTCTCCCGCTTGATGAAGGGTGAGGAGGTGGAGGTGCCGGAGTACAACTTTGTGACGGGCAAGCGGGAGTATAATGGAAAGAAACTCCGTTTGTCCGATGACCGTGTGCTGATCATCGAGGGCATTCATGCACTGAATCCACTGCTGACAAAGGAAGTGCCTGATGCTGTGAAGTACAAGATCTATATATCTGCCCTCACCAGTATCTCGCTCGATGATCACAATTGGATTCCCACGCAGGACAACCGTCTGCTGCGTCGCATCATCCGTGATTATAACAAAGGCGCCTACACGGCCCGCGAGACCATCAGCCAGTGGAAAAACGTCTGTGAGGCCGAAGAGCAGTGGATATTCCCTTTCCAGGAGACGGCTGACGTGATGTTCAATTCTGCGCTGAACATTGAGTTTGCTGTACTCCGTACCCATGCAGAGATCATCCTCGCCTCTGTGCCGAAGAACTGTCCTGAGTACGCAGAGGCTCATCGCCTACTTAAATTCATCCACTACTTCATCCCCATCAGTGATAAGGAAATACCTCCGACCTCCATCATGCGAGAATTCGTCGGTGGCTCCAGTTTCAAATACTAGTGCTTTCTGACGATTACTCAGTGATCTTTGGCAATTTGACAATTGTCAAACGCCAAAAAATCCTCAAAAGCGCAGACTTTTGAGGATTTCTTATATCTTTGCACCGTATATATTTAGATAATGTGGAAGGTACCCATCAGATAAACAAGGCCGAAGCCGAGTAGCATGGAGATGATACCCATAATGATACCGATCTTTGCCATGTCGTTCTGCTTCACAAAACCTGTGGCAAAGGCCAAGGCATTCGGCGGGGTAGAGATAGGCAGGATCATTGCTGAGGAGGCTGCGATGGCTACACCGATAAGTACAGTGCCTGTGCCACCGATAGGTGCGAGTTTGTCGCCCATGGCTCCACATACGATGGCCAGGATAGGCATCAACAGGGCTGCCGTGGCGGAGTTAGAGATGAAGTTTGACAGCATGTAGCAGATGGCACCACCCAGGATGAGGATGAGTAGCGGAGAGAGTTCACCGAAGGGAATGCTCTCCACAGCGTTGGCGGCCAGACCAGAGGCGTTCAGACCATAGCCAAGGGCGAAACCGCCGGCCACCATCCAGATGACACTCCAGTTGATCTGCTCCAGGTCGCGTTTATTGATGACGCCCGTCAGGGCAAAGATACAGAAGGGGATCATTGCCACAGTGTTGGCGTTGATGCCCGTGAAACGGTCGGATAGCCAAAGGGCGATGGTGAGAATGAAGGTGAAGATCACCACATTCGATTGGAAACCCTTCTCCATGCCACCGTCAATCTTCAGTTCTACGGTCTTCTGTGTGAAAGGGAAGAACTTCAGCAGCAGGCGCCAGCTGATGAACAGCAGCACGACGACGAGTGGGAACATGAACATCATCCACTGACCGAAGCCGAGGCCGAGGTTCAGACCCTCAGGATCGTTGAGGTATTTCAGGGCGATATTGTTTGGAGGCGTACCGATAGGTGTACCCATACCACCAAGGTTGGCGGCTACAGGGATAGACATAGCCAAGGCGATGCGTCCCTTGCCCTCGGGGGGTAGCTGACGGAACACGGGGGTTAGGAACGTCAGCATCATGGCAGCCGTGGCCGTGTTAGACACGAACATTGAGAAAAGACCTGTCACGAGCAGGAAACCCAATAGTACCATCTCGCTCCTTGTACCGAAAGGCTTCAGCAGCACTTTGGCCAACTGGGCGTCGAGACCAGTCTTTGTAGCGGCAATAGCGAGCACGAAACCGCCGATGAACAGCATAATCACAGGGTCGGCAAATGATGCCATCACCCCTTTGTGGGAGAGAAGTTTGCCTACTTCGGCCTCGTTGACCATCGGCATGATACCACTGTCGGAACAGAAGAGTAACATCAGTAAGATGATGGCCACAGATGTAGCCCATGAGGAAACGATCTCGAGGATCCACATCAGCGTGGCAAACGCGAAGATGGCAATGATACGCTGTTGGATGACGGTGAGGTTCTGAATGCCATACCACTCGGTAGGCATGTTCCAGAGCAAAAGGGTTACTAATGCTACAAGGGCGATCTTGATGGCACGCTTGGTGTCGGGGTTGTACTTTCGCTGGTGACGCATCTTGTGGTACGTCTCTACCAGATGGAATCCTTCGTAAATATGAAACATATTTCTTGATTTAAATTAATTTTCTTGCGAAATCGCGTGCAAAGGTACAAAGAAATTGAGAATTAAGGATTAAGAGAAAAAGAAAAAATAAGGATATTAAGTGTATAATTACACAAAATCATCCCCGAGACGGTGCGCCTCGGGGATGATTGTTATGTGGAGTTAGCAAAAATTACTTAACTTCCCAGATATCGTTGGTTTCGAGCAGCTCCGTGAAGTTGTGATACTTCTTCTGAGCACTGACCTCTGCGAGTTGTGCATGGACGGCATCGTTGTAGGTGGGGGCATCGACGTCGCGAATGACACCGAGGGCCACAGGGAATCCGTCGCCATTACCCATCAGGGCTAACTTCAACTGCAGAGTGTTGTCCTCGCAGTGGGCATCGTGAACGAGTACGTCGTCGAGGGTGTAACCATCCTTGCCAATCTCGACAACCTTCAGGCCGAAGCCCTGCTGTACGAGACCGAATTCGTTGTTCTCACCAAAGACGAGTTTCTCGCCGTGGCGCACGTAGATGGCATTCTTCTTACGGCCCTCGTTGTTATAGACCGACTCGTGGGTACCGTCGTTGAAGATCACGCAGTTCTGAAGTACCTCAGTGACGGAGGCACCTTTGTGTTCGTAGGCAGCCTTCAGCACCTCCACCGTTCCCTTGGCATCGGTAGCCACGCAACGGGCGAAGAAATGGCCACGGGCACCGAAGCAGAGCTCGGCAGGACGGAAGGGATCCTCGACCGTACCGTAAGGGCTCGACTTAGAGACGAAACCACGGGGTGAGGTGGGGGAGTACTGACCCTTCGTCAGACCGTAGATACGGTTGTTCAAGAGGATCATGTTCAGGTCGATGTTACGACGGTTGGCATGAATGAAGTGGTTACCACCGATGGCCAGTCCGTCGCCGTCGCCAGATACCTGCCAGACGGTGAGGTTGGGATTGGCTACCTTGGCGCCTGTAGCGATCGCGGCAGCACGGCCGTGGATGGTATTCATGCCGTAGGTGGCCATGTAGTGGGGCAGACGGCTGGAACAGCCGATACCACTGATGACTGCGATATTCTCAGGGGCTACGCCAATCTCGGCCATAGCCTTATGGAGAGATGCCAGGAAGAAGTGGTCACCGCAACCGGGGCACCAACGAGGCTGGCCTTTCTTGAAATCTTGTGCTGTATATTCCATAATCTACTTTACTTCTTTAAAATGTCCTCGAATGCGTTGACTAACTCTTCTACCACGAAAGGCTGCCCCTTGACCTGGTTGAACTGGAAGGGTACGAAGTTATCGACCTTCATGCGCAGGTAAGCAGCGAGCTGACCCATGTTCTGCTCGGCTACCACCACCTTCTTATACTTCTTCAGTACGTCGGCGGTGTTCTTTGGCAGCGGGTTCAGGTACTTGAATTGTGCCTGAGCCACCTTGTAACCCTTAGCACGGAGCTCGTCCATCGCTGAGTGCAGATGACCGAAGGTAGAGCCGAAGCCCACGATAAGCAGATTGGCATCGTCGGCATCACCGATCACTTCGAGATCGGGCACCTGGATATTGGCGATCTTCTGCTGGCGCAGACGGGTCATCAGGTCGTGGTTCTCAGGATTGGTAGAGATGGCACCCGTCTCATTGTCTTTCTCCAGACCACCGAGAATGTGAGTGAAGCCCTCGCGACCAGGTACGGCCCAATAACGGGTTCCGTTCTCGGCACGCATATATGGTGTCCACTTACCCTTCAGTTCCTCAGGAACATAGGGAGGATTAATGGCATCGAGTTTGGCCATCTCAGGCAGTTTGAAAGCTCCAGAGCCGTTGGCGATATAGGCATCGGTGAGCAGCACAACGGGCGTCATATGCTCCAAGGCAATTTTACTGGCCTGGTAGGCGGCATCGAAACAGTCGGCAGGACTCAGGGCTGCCATCACAGGCATGGGGCTCTCACCGTTACGGCCGAAGAGCACCTGCAGCAGATCGGTCTGCTCCGACTTCGTGGGCAGACCAGTGGCAGGACCGCCGCGCTGTACGTCGAGCACCACTAATGGCAACTCCATGATGACGGCGAGGTTCATGGCCTCACTCTTCAGACAGATGCCAGGACCAGAGGTAGAGGTAACGCCGAGTGCACCAGCGAACGAAGCACCAAGTGCTGAAGCACAACCAGAAATCTCGTCCTCGCACTGAACGGTAATCACACCACATGACTTGTGCTTCGACAGTTCGTGGAGCACGTCGGTAGCAGGCGTGATAGGATAAGAACCGAGATACAGACGGAGTCCGGCTTTCTCGGCAGCGGCAATGAAACCGTAGGCCGTAGCCTTGTTGCCAGTGATATCCATATAGCGTCCGGGTACCTTCTCCTTGGTCTCTACGCGATACACGTTGATGGCACTTGAGTGCGTGTTGTGACCGTAGTCCCAACCAGCCTGGATGACCTTGATGTTAGCCTCGGCAATGGCGGGTTTCTTGGCGAATTTCTCCTTCAGGAAGTTACCCACCAGATTCAGGTCGCGGTCGAAGAGCCAGCATACGAGACCGAGGGCGAACATGTTACGACACTTCAGCATGGCCTTGTTGTCCATGCCCGAGTCTTTCAGACAGTCCTTCACCATCGTGGTCAGCGGGCACTGGATCACACGGTCAGGATCGATGTTCATCTCTCCGAGGTAATCCTCGGTCTTGAACTGTGCCTTCTCCAGATCCTTAGGTCCGAAGGAGTCGGTATCGATGATAATCGTTGCACCAGCCTTGGCGTAGCGATACTGTGTCTTCAGGGCAGCAGCATTCATGGCTACGAGTACGTCGCACTTGTCGCCAGGGGTATATACCTTGCCTGCACCGATATGTACCTGGAAACCAGACACACCTGTCAGCGAGCCTTGCGGGGCGCGGATGTCAGCGGGATAGTCGGGAAATGTGGAAATGCCGTTACCAACGGTGGCACTGACCGTCGAGAAGATGTTTCCAGCCAACTGCATACCGTCGCCGGAGTCACCAGAGAAGCGTACGACCACCTGGTCGAGCTCTTTCACTTCTAATTTTTCAGCCATAATGTATCTTTTATTACTAACTTTCTCTAAAACGGCTGCAAAATTATTCATTTTTGACGGAAAAGCCAAAGAAAATACGCAAAAAATGCATATTTGCCATAGAATTCTTGCAAATTCTTGCAAATATGCACTTCTTTTGCAATAAACATGCAGTTTTCCAGTTAACAATCAAAAGGAAATACTAAATATTTTCGGTATCGATTCCTTGTAATGGGCCAGGGCGTGCTCTCGCGCGTGCGCACGGTAGTTGACTTATGCCAAAAACACCCCACACTTCTTACACTTCCCACACCTAAACCAGAAACGGTTGGGTGTAAGAAGTGCGGGAAGTGTGGGTTAAAAAGTGAGTAAGACAATTACTCGCCTGCGCGCGCGTAGGAGAGGTTCCAATTCTCGAGAGAATTCATCCGATTCGTGGCTCCGCAGAAGAAATTAGAGGCTCCGCAGGAAAATTTGGAGCCTCTAAATTTACCTACGGGGCCTTCTGTTTTTCATAAAGTACCCCTTCTTGCAACAAAACAAGCAGTTTTACTTAATAATTGAACGAACTTCCACCAAGGAACTCGCGGAGGAGCGAGGTGGGTGGTATCTGCGTCTCGGGGATGGCCTTGATGTAGCGTAGGAACTTCAGCAGTCGGTAGGCCTCGGCATGCTCCGGACAATTTTCAGGCACCTGCTCCAGCAGCGGCTCTGCCTGACTCTTGATAACGGCGAGTTCGAAGAGCATGGCTGTGTTGAACATCGCGTCGGCATTCTCCTGGAAGGGGAAGATCCACTTGTTTTCTCCCGCACGTACAGACGGCCAGCGGCGGATGGTCTCTTGGGCACTGACGGCACGATACTTGTGGTCACGGATGATA
>Ga0265298_10004953_pt1 | contig 16865 bp, 15 predicted proteins | sample AusTroGonzalo_MG_3_FD_193486 | JGI IMG/M metagenome (GOLD analysis project Ga0265298, IMG submission 193486) | Bovine rumen microbial communities from tropical cattle in Woodstock, Queensland, Australia - Gonzalo_01 | ecosystem: Host-associated > Mammals > Digestive system > Stomach > Rumen ... | reverse complement strand
GGAGCGCAGAGGCGCGTGGATGCGGTGGGCCGTTTACGAGCACTCGCCGCAAGGCGAGTGAGCGGAACAGGACCACCGCGCCATGCGCCTCGGAGCGACGACCATGCACTTCACTGACCGATTACGATTGTGCACTCGACACGTTTGAATTTTGGTATAATATACGCCATGCGAACGGGTAATCAGGCCAACATCACCGAATGGCTGGCGCCATGAGGTTGCATCGCCGCCAGAAGAATTTTCTCCGCCGACTCCGATTGCCGTTTGAATGGCTGGGCATCGGCGTGGGGTGGCTTTTGTTTGCTCATCTGCCGTTCCGCGTGCTTTTGGCGGTATGCGACGCCGTTTCTGCCGTGATGTACTTCTTTGATCGCCGCGGCCGCCGTCTCGCGCTCTTTAATCTGCGCATAGTCGAGGGGGAGTCGTCTGCTTGTCTTCAGCCGACGGCACGCGAATCAAAAATCATCAGAAGGTCCTATCGGAACATGGCGCGCACCATAGGATATGCGTTCTGGACCTGCCGCAAGGCGAAGGAACGCGCCGCGTTCGCCGGGACGATGTGCGACGAGGGCAAGGAGTTTCTCGCGGCGAACAAGCCGGCGATAACGGTGTCCGGACATCTAGGCTGCTGGGAGATCCTCTCTCAGCTGGCTTTTCTGGAGGGTCATTCGATGATGTCGGTGGCGAAGGACATAGGGACCTCCGCGATGACTGATCTTCTTATGAAGGCACGTCGTTCCATCGGGCAGGAGATCGTGCGGGCGGACGGTGCGTTTAGGCCGCTCATGCAGGGTCTCAAGGACGGCAAATCGCTGGGGCTTCTCGTGGACCAGGTGGTGAAGCCGAAGAATGGCGGCGTGTGGGTGCGTTTCTTCGGCCGACCGATGCCCGTCTCGGCCGCGCCGGCGTTCTTCGCGGCGAAGGGGAAGGCGCCGATAGGGGTGGCCTGGTCGCGTCCGCTCAAGAACGGACGGTGGAGGTGTGATGCGATCGCCTTGTATCCGCCGGAGATGGCGCGCGATGTGTGGGGCATGACGCAGCGCTGCATGAAGGACCTGGAGCGTGTGATCCGCCGCCATCCGTCATGCTGGGTACTCAACTACAGGTATTTCCGCAAGACGCCCACTCCTGCGGAGCTGAAGCAGCTGCTTGAAAGGGAGGCTAAGAATGGCTAGGAGGGTTCTTTTCTGGGGGCGGTTCGACCCGGGCTATTCGCGCAACCGCGTCTATGCGGCGCTGTTCCGCGAGCTTGGCTGGGAGGTGGACTATTTCTTCGTGAAGGTATGGCCGAGATTCGGCGATGTGGAGGCGTTTGTTCGCGGGCTCTGGCGCCGCCCGAAGCCGGATCTTGTGTGGGTGCCGGTGGCGCGTCAGCGCGACGTTGCCGCCGCCTGCCGCTGGGCGCACTCGAGGGGCGTGAAGGTGGTGTTTGATCCGATGATATCCGCCTGGGACAAGAAGGTGCTGGAGCAGCGCAAGTGGAAGGCGGAGGAGCCTCGCGCGAAGAAGCTTCTCGCCCTTGAGAGGCGATTGATGGCGATGCCGGACATGGTCTGCTGGGACACGTCCTGCCACGTCGATTTCTGCGCCGAATATCTGGACGTCCCGCGTGAGAGGCTGCGCGTGCTGCTGACGGGCACAGACGAGTCCGTCTTCAAACCGCAGAACTCACCCACTCATCCACTCACCCAATCATCCACTTTCTCTGTTCTTTACCACGGCGCCTATCTGCCTCTGCACGGCACTGAGACGATTGTGGAGGCCGCGCGCATGACACAAGGCACTGGCATACACTGGGATTTCCTCGGATGGGGCGCCTACAAGGCGTCCACCGAGGAGAAGGCTAAGGGCATCACCAACATAACTTTTCTGGAAAAGGTGCCATATGTGGAGGTGCCGAAGGTGATCTCCGCGCACGACATCGTCCTTGGCGTGTTCGGCACCACGGCCAAGGCCGCGCGCGTGATAGGGAACAAGGTGTACGAGTGCATGGCCTGCGCACGGCCCACCATCAACGAGTTCTGCACGGGATATCCGCCTGAGGCGGCGGATTGCAAGGCGATAAAGTTCATCCCCGCCGGAGACCCCGAGGCCCTCGTCAAGGCGGTGGAGGAGTATCGCGCCGACTGGGCGAACCGCGAATCCTATTTCGCCGCGGCCCGCGACTTCTTCGAGAAGCACCTCTCGATGGCGGTGATCAAGCGACAGCTCGCCGGAATACTCTCGAACCTAGGTTTTTGAACGCGAGGGCGCGGCGTGCATCTGCGCGCCGCGCTCCCCGTTTGCGCCGTTCATGGACGGCTGCCGTCACCAGGTCTGATAGACCGTGGGCGTGGTCTGGTACACTGTGGTGCCCGGCTGGTAGACGGCGGGCGTCTGGTAGACCACCGTCGGCTGCTGCTGTACCACAACAGGCTCCGGCGCGATGATGTCGTGGACCAGGTTCACGATGCCGGCGGCAAGGCCAAGCCCGTCGTGGTGGTGATGACGATGCGCCGGCGGGGGCGGGGGGCGGTGCGCGTGATGCGCATGATGCGGGGCGTGGCTCTGGACATGGTGCATGGGAGCGCCGCCATGTCCCCCGTGTCCGTGCTTTTTGCCGCCGTGGGGCCCTGGGGCCGCGATCGTTGTGAAGCAGAGCGCGAGTCCTGCGATTGTCGCCGCGATGAGTTTCTTGTTGTTGTTCATAGCACACCATCTCTTTTTGTTTTGATTGTTTCTGTTTTGTTTGTCTCGGACGCTCGACCTTCTCGCGCCCACATTGAGTAAGGCAGGTCTACCAGAAAAAGCTGACGAACTTTTTTTAGGACTCTTTCGCTGTGCGTTGTGCCCCCGTCTATGATATAATGTCGATCAGCGCCTCCGCCGGGGGATTGAGCCGGGGGAATGAAGTGCCGAAGGAGAAAGGATCTACAATGAACAGACGTGATTTCATGGTCTCGGCCGCCGCGTTCGCGGCGGCAGGCTGTACCACGCAGGCGGCGAAGGGGAAGCCGCGCAGCGGTGCCGCGGAGGCGACCACTAGCGCGACGCCGGTAGTCGGCTGGAAGCCGTTCCCCGGCGTGAAGAAGGTGCGCGTGGTGCAGTGGGGCATGCGCCACGAGCACGCGTCCGGCAAGTTCAACTCGCTCAAGAAGTTGCCCGACGACTACGAGCTTGTCGGCATAGTGGACGACCTTTCCTCCAAAACCCTCGCCGAGGTGAACGGCCTCAAGCTCTACGATGGCGTGCCGCGCATCACGCCCGAGCAGTTGTTCGCGGACAAGTCTATCAACTGCGTGTTCGTGGAGGTGACGAACGACGACCTGCCCGGCGTCGCGTGGAAGTGCGCGAAGCACGGCCTCGCGATGCACATGGACAAGCCCGCCGGGCAGAACTTCGCCAAGTACGAGGCGTTAGTCAAGTTCTGCAAGGCGCGCGGCATCCCTCTGCAGATGGGCTACATGTTCCGCGTGAACCCCGCGATCAAGTTCTGCCAGAAGATCGTGAAGGACGGCTGGCTCGGCGAGATCGTCAACGTGGAGGCGGACATGGACCACTGCTACGGCAGCGCCGGCTATCCCTCCTACATCGCCTCCTTCAAGGGCGGGCAGATGTACAACCTCGGCTGCCACCTGGTGGACTTCATCCTCCCGATGATGCCCGGGATGCCTACAGGCGCGCATTTCATCAAGATGCCCGCCCCCGGCGACCCCGAGAACGCCGCCACGCACTGCGTGAGCGTCCTTGAATGGCCGCGCGCCACTGTGATGCTGCGCACCACCCGCAAAGCCGCCTGCAACAGCCGTCTCCTGCGCATTCAGGGCACGAAGGGCGCCGTGGATTTGAGGCCCATCGAGCGCTTCGACGGCAAGCCCACCACCCTCGAGCTGCGCCTCGCGCACGACGTGCCCGGCTACAAGAAGGGGACGCACATCGTAAACTGCGGCGTGCAGAAGGACCGCTACGCCGACCAGCTCAAAGAGCTCGCCGACATCGTGCGCGGACGCATCCCGAACCCCGATCTCTACGACCACGACATCGCCGTGCACCGCGTAACTTTGATGTCCTGCGGCATGGAAGCCTGATCGTCCTGCTCTCCTGCCTCGTCCTATCCTCCAGCTCGTCCTAAAGCACCAACCAACTAACCAACCAATCATCCGAAGACCTATGAAAAGAAAAGAATTCCTGAAAGTCATGGCCGGCGCCTCGGCGCTGCCGCTCTTCAACATCGGCTGCGCCTTCTTCGGGCAGAGCCGTCCGCGCCAGATCGCAAAGGGCGCGAAGATCCGCGTGGCCCTCGTGGGCTGCGGCGGCCGCATGCAGGTGCTCATGAGCAAGTGCTTCGGCGAGGAGATCGTCGCGCTTGTCGATCCCGACGCGCCGCGCTTTGACGTCACCCTCGCCAACGCGAAGAAGTGGGCGCCGAACTACGACCTCTCCAAGGTGCGCCTCTTCGCCGACTTCCGCGAGTTCCTCGACAAGATGGCGGACGAAGTGGACGCGATGATCATCGCCACCAACCAGCAGTCCCACGCTCCCTTCGCCCTCGCGGCCATGCGCCGCGGCATCCATGTGTATGTGGAAAAGCCCATCTGCTACTGCCAGGACGAGGCCGACCTGCTCCTCGAGGCGTCGCGCAAGTACGACGTTGTGACGCAGGCGGGCCATCACGGGCACTCCGGCGCCTTCCAGCCGCTAGTCGCGGAGTACATCCAGTCCGGCGCCATCGGCCAGGTGCGCGAGGTGTGGAGCTGGTCCGACCGCTTCAACGCCCAGCGTTCGCTCCAGCCGCCGTGCCCTCCTCCCAAGGGCATGGACTGGGACCTCTGGTGCAACGCCGCCGAGATGCGCCCCTACTCCCCCTCGTATCTGGGTCAGCGCTGGTACGACTGGAAGGGCTTCGGCAACGGGTCTCTCGGCAACATGGGCAACCACGTCCTGGACGCGCCGTTCTGGGCGCTCAACCTCAAGGACGTCCATCCCACGAGCGTGGAGATGAACGACATGAGCTACGTCTGCCGCGAATCGTACCCGACGCGCGAGACGCTCACGTTCGAGTTCCCCGCGCGCGAGGGCATGGATCCCGTGACCCTCCACTGGTTCGACGGCATCCACGACGACGTCCCGATCGACACCGACGTGCAGTACCACTACGCGAAGCGCGAGTGGATGAACTTCCCCCCGATCGTGCTGGAGCTCGAGAAGAAGTACAACATGAGCCTCGGCAACATCGGCAACCTCTTCATGGGCGAGAAGGGCATCCTCTGGGCTGGCCAGTTCGGGAACGCGTTCCAGTTCGTGCCGCTCTCCCTCAAGAAGTCGATCCCCACTCCTCCGCAGAAGTACCGCCGCCTCGCGAAGGGCAAGAGCCATGTGCACGAGTTCTTCGACGCGATACGCGAGGGGCGCAAGGCGAACGCCGACTTCGACTACGGCGTGCCGCTCGTGAAGACCGTCCTCATGGGCAACCTCGCCGCCGAGGCAGGCCTCTGCAAGATCGAGTGGGACGGGCATCACGTCCTTAACAACGCCGCCGCCGAGAAGGCCTGCCACACCACCTACCGCAAGGGCTGGGGCCTCGACATCTGACGGCTTTTCGCCGCCTTGCTCAGACCCTGCCCGGAACGGGGCGCGACACGTATTCTTCGGCCGCCGAGAAGCGGTCGAAGGCACAGTCGATGGCGTCGGCGGAGTGGGCGTCCGAGCTGAGGATGAACCTCACGCCGCGTTCGCGCAGAAGCGCGCGGAAGACGGGCGACGGGTAGGCGTCGTCAAGCCAGCCCCGGGATATCGCGCCCGTGTTGACCTCGACGATCTTCCCTGAGGCGGCGATGGCGTCGGCCGTGAGGCGCAACTCTTCAAGATACCACGGGGCCGTCTCGTCGAAGTATGGATGCTTGAGGTTGAACTTGCGCACCAGGTCGGGGTGGCCGACCACGTCGAAGTCGAAGCTCGCAACCATTTCGCGCTCCTGTGCGAAGTAGCGGCGCACGAACGCCTTTGCGTCGCCGGCGAAGATCTCTTCCAGGCCCTTCGCGAGAAGGGCGGGGGCGTGGTCGACCGGGCAGCGGCGGGAGTCCTTCACCACGTTGTGTATTGACCCGATCACGTAGTCCGGTGAAAGTTCGGCGTATGAAGACCTGTCGGGCGACGAGAGGCCGGGGATGTAATCCGCCTCCACGCCGCAGATCACTTCCACGCTGCCGCGCCATTTGTCGGCGAGTGTGCGGACTTCGGCGAAGAAGAGCGGCGCGCTCTCGGGTGAGAGATTGCCTGGCTCGCCGGCGGGGAGCATTGCGTGCGGAGAGAATCCAATGGTGGAGAATCCCTTTGCGACGGCGGCTCGGATCATGTCCTCGGGCTCGTCCTTGCCGTCGCACCACCTTGTGTGCATGTGGAAGTTCGTCTTCATGCCATGCATTGTGCAGGGCGGGCCTTCCCTGCGGAGCCGAAGAGGCGGATCTTCTCCGCGATCACGGCCTTGATGGCGGCCACGCGCGCGTTGCGCGTCTCGAGGTAGTCGAACGTGCGCCAGGGGCGGCCGGCCTGCGAGGCGAGCGAGTCCGCCATGGCCTGGCTGCCTGCGACGCACATGTCGGTGTGGATGTTCACCTTGGCTATGCCGCCGGCGATCACGGCGCGGAAGTCGTCGTCCGAGAGTCCGCTGCCACCGTGGAGCACGAGCGGGGTGTCGAGCGCGGCGCGTATCTCCGCGAGGCGTGTGAAGTTCAGCTTGGGCTTCGTCTTGTATACTCCGTGCGCGGTGCCGATTGCCACGGCCAGGGCGTCGACGCCGGTGGCGGACTGGAAGGATACGGCCTCGGACGGCGTGGTGTAGAGGTCTGCCTTGTCGCCGTCGCCGTCGGCTGCGGAGCCCACGTGGCCGATCTCGCCCTCGACGGTGGCGCCCATTGCGTGGGCGATTCTCACGATCTCGGCCGTCTCGGCGACGTTGTCGGCGTAAGGGCGAGCGGAGGCGTCGAACATCACGGATGAAAATCCGCGTTTCAGCGCCTCGAGCGTCTTCTCGAATGTGAGGCCGTGGTCGTAGTGCACCACCACGGGCACGGACGTGGCCTTGGCCGCCGCGACGAGCGCGGGGGCGATGAGGGAGAGCTCGCCGTAGGGGAGGAGCACTTCGGCGGTGCCGATGATGATGGGGCTTTGCGCTTCCTCGGCGGCTTCTATGGCGGCCTGGAGCATGTCGGTGTCCGAGGTGTTGAAAAGGCCCACGGCGTAGTGGCCGGCCTGTGCGGGTTTTAGGACTTGGTTTAGATTTACTAGCATAGCTGTATGTTTGTGGTTTCTGGTTTCTGGTTTCTGGTTTCTAGTTTCTGGTTTCTGGTTTCTAGTATCTGGTTCTGATGGTCGGTTGTCGAACGGCCTTCGTCTTCTCACTTCGAGAATCGGCGGGCGAGGGCGAGTGTTTCGTCTAGTGGGAGCGCGCCGGATACGGAGTCTGCCTTCGAGAGGTTGGCGGCGGCCATTGCCGAGGCGAGGACGAGGCCGTCTTCCGGGGACATTGAATTCATGATGGCGTAGAGCCGTCCGGCGCAGAAGGCGTCGCCTGCGCCCACTGCCCCTTTTATCCATCCGGGAGGAAGCGCCAGCGACGGGACGGCCGCGAAGGCACCGTCCGCCTCAAGCGTCACGCCCATCTCGGGGCAGTGGAGTGTGACGCTTCTGCGCACGCCTAGGGAGATGAGTCTCTCTGCGACACGTCTGAGCGAGTCTGCGGTGATGCGGCCCGATTCGTCACGGCACGAAATGCCGGCGGCCTGTTCGCCCTCGAACTCGTTCGCCACAAGATGGTCGCAGTATTTGAGAGCGGGGGGCACGATGCGTGCGAAGCGCTCTGAGTTCTCGCTCACGAGGTCGATGCTAGTGGCGATGCCGCGCGCCTGGACGTCGTGGAGAAGCCGCGCGGCGGCGGTGCCGTATTCGGCGTCGGGGGCGTCGAGCGTGTCGAGTAGAAGAATGTAGCCGAGGTGGAACATGTCGCACTGGAGCAAGGCGGGGGCCACGTCCTTCTCGGAGAAGAGCGCGTTTGCGCCGCGCGCGTGGAAGAAGGTGCGCGCGCCCGTGCTGTCAATGGTCATGACATCTGTGTAGGATGTGGGGGCGGCGTTTGTGCGGGAGAGCAGCGAGAGGTCGAGGCCCTGGGCCGAGAGGAAGGAGGAGAGCCAGTCGCCGCATTCGTCGGCGCCGATCTTCCCGCACGCGCAGACTTCCAGCGACGGGTCGAGCCTTTTCAGGAAAACGCCGCTGTTGCACACGGCGCCGCCGCATGCGCGGCTCTGCGAGACGATGTTCGAGAGATGGTCCTCGTCAGGCCATGCGTCGATGCGCTTGACGACGTCGACAATGACGTTGCCTGCTAGGACTATGCGCTTGGGCTTGTTCATTTCCATGCGGCCTTGGTTTGCTTCGGTTTCGAGTTCATCTGGTCTTCGGCCGCGCCGTCCGTCGGCGGCGCGACAATGAGATTCTACCATAAACCGCCGCCCCGCACAATAGCGGAACGATCGTCCCGCAATCAATTGTCGGCGGATAATCGTCGGTGGATTTGAGGCTCCTAATCTTACATTAAGTACTAAGCACTAGGTGCCGCCTTGCTCGTTCCCGGAAATCGGACGCACGTGCACTACGCACGGATGGAGAGCTAGAGAAATTTCGGAGAAGCACCGAGTCCATTATTGCCTGTCCAGTTCGCGTTTCCATATGATATAATATCCGGCACCCGATGATAGAGAAGTCAAAGATTGCCGGCGTCCTGGGGCGTCTGCGCGAGGTCGAGGCCGCGATGGGGGATCCGGAGGTGATCGCCGACGCGAAGCGCTACCGCGCCGTGGTGCAGGAGCACACGTCGCTGAGGAAGCTGGAGGCCTCGGCCAAGGCGTACTTCAAGCTGCTTGACGACATCGAGGGCAACGAGACGCTTCTGGACGATCCCGACTTCGCCGCCGAGGCGAAGGACGAGATAGAGCGCCTGAAGGCAGAGATTCCGGCGGCGGAGCGGCGGGTCCTGGCGGGTCTGCTCCCGCCCGATCCGCTGGAGGGGCGCAACGCCGTCTTCGAAGTGAGGGCGGGAACCGGCGGCGAGGAGGCGGCGCTCTTCGCCGGAGACCTCTTCAGGATGTACGCGCGCTACTGCGAGACGAAGGGGTGGAAGGTGGAGGTGATGTCCTCCTCGCCCACGACGCTGGACGGCTACAAGGAGATCGTGTTCACGGTGGTCGGCGACGGCGCGTACGGGCGTTTCCGCTTCGAGAGCGGCGGGCACCGGGTGCAGCGCGTCCCGGAGACCGAGGCGCAGGGCCGCATCCACACTTCGGCCGCGACGGTGATCGTGTTCCCGGAGGCGGACGAGGATGCGGACGAGCTCGACATCCCCGACAAGGATCTGCGCATCGACATCTTCTGCGCCGGCGGACACGGCGGACAGGGCGTGAACACCACCTACTCCGCAATACGCATGACGCACCTTCCCACCGGGCTTGTGGCGCAGTGCCAGGACGAGCGCAGCCAGCAGCGCAACAAGGAGAAGTGCCTCGCGACGCTCAAGGCGCGCATACTCGACCAGCGCCGCCGCGAAGAGGAGGCGAAGGCCGGAGCAAGCCGTCTCTCTCTCAGAGGCTCGGGCGACCGCTCGGAGCGCATACGAACATACAACTTCCCGCAGAACCGGCTGACCGACCACCGGATAGACCTTACACTCTACGCGCTCGACCGCATAGTCGAGGGCGACCTCGATCCCGTGCTCGATCCGCTCGCGGAGGCCGACCTCTCCGACCGCATCGCCGCCGCGCTTTCGGCGGGTACGCCGGGGGCCGAGAAGAAATGACAGCGAAAGGAGCGATCATGGAAAGAACGGAAATGCAGGCTGACATAGTGGTGGCGGGGTTCGGCCCGGCCGCCGCGGGGTTTCTGCTCACGCTGGCCCCGGAGCTCGCGAAGACGAAGGAGGACGGCACTCCTCTCTACGAGTCCAAGGTAATGCCGGGATGCCCGCTGCAGGTGATGTGCTACGAGCGCGCGGACGACACGGGCTTCGGCGTCTCGGGCGTCGTGACCAGGGCCGAGGCCATACGCAGGTCCTTCCCGGATCTAGACCTCACGAAGGAGATCCCGAACTGCGCAGACGTGGGGGAGGAGCACACGGCCTACCTCTTCGACCACATCGGGGCGTCGAAGCGTTCGGCCGGCACCAAGTTCATGGACCTCTGCTTCAAGCTGGGCGGCGTGGTGATGAAGGGCGGGAAGTGGAACGCCCGCGAACTGCCGTTCACGCCGCCGTTCATGGACAAGCGCGGCGGATTGGTGATGACGATCGGCAACCTGACGGGATGGGCGGCGCAGAAGGTGATGGAGACGGGCATGGCGCAGATATGGCCGGGTCAGCCCGTTGCGGAGCCCATCTTCGACGGCGACCGCGTGGCGGGCGTGCGCATGGCGGACCAGGGGGTGGAGAAGGACGGTTCGCCCGTCGAGGGGGCCTACATGCCGGGCATGGACGTGAAAGCGGCGCTCACCGTCGTCGCCGACGGTCCCGTCGGCGCGGTCGGTCGCGCCCTCGACGCGAAGTTTGGTCTCCCCAAGGGCCATCACCAGTACGACTGGGGCGTTGGCATGAAGGCCGTGGTGCAGCTGCCCGACTCTTGCGACCTCAAGCCAGGCACCGTGATCCACACGCTGGGCTTCCCGGAGCCGGAGATATTCGGCTTCTGCTACGTGCTTTCCAACCGCACCGCCACGTTGGGAATCTTCGCGGCGCCTTGGCAGGACACGCCGGTGCGCACGACGTACCGCTATCTCCAGCACTGGATGCAGCACCCGTACATCTGGCGCCATCTGAAAGGGGGGAAGCTGCTCAGCTGGGGGGCGAAGTCGCTCCAGGAGTCCGGTGTGGAGGGCGAGCCGTTCCTCGTCGGCGACGGATACGCGCGCATCGGAGAGGGCTCGGGCACGACGGACGTCCTGGCGAACGCGGGGGTGGACGAGGCGTGGGCTTCGGGCGCGATGCTCGCGGAGGGTGTCATAAAGCTTCTGCGCGAGGGGAAGGACTTCACGAAGGCGAATCTCGAGGAGGCATACGTCGCGCCGCGGCGCGCGTCCGCGCTCCAGAAGCGTCTGAACAAGGCCACCGGCGCCAGGAACGGCTTCAACAAGAGCTTCTTCTTCGGGATGATGGGCGAAGGTCTGCGCGGAATGCTGGGGATCGCGCTTCCGTTCAGGAGCGTGCCGCCAGCGAAGCGCGTGCCCACTCTCGAGGACGCCCTCAGGGGGCGGCGCTTCGACGCCGCGAAACTTCGCGAGGGTGTAGAGGCGGCGCGCAAGGCGCGCAAGCCGATCCACGACGCTGTGATGGACGCCTGCGGCTGGCCGGCGATCGAGTACGACGGCGAGCTTCTGATGCTCCACCAGGACGCGCTTCTGAAGGGCGGCAAGGTGCAGGCCGCTCCCGGCTTCTCCGACCACGTCTCGTTTGAGGACCCGTCGCTCTGCGCGGACTGCGAGAAGCAGACGTGCGTCGAGATGTGCTCCGCGCAGGCGCTCATGCCTTCGGAGGAGCCCGGCGGCGTGCCGAAGTTCGACCGTGAGAAGTGTGTCCACTGCGGCGCGTGCATCTGGAACTGCGCGCGCCTCGTGCCCGGCACCGACCACGGCAACATCGTGTTCAAGGCCGGTTCCGGAGGCCTCCATTCGACGGAGAACTGAGCTCCGCCCGCGGAATCCCGTCTGATTCCGATTGCGCGCCGGGACGATAGATGGTAAAATTCCAGGCATGAAACGCATAATACTATTCGTCGTCACGAACTTGGCGGTGATGCTTGTGCTGTCGCTTGCCTTCCATGGGATCTGCGCGTTGATGGGTCCGGAGGCGATGGCTTCGATGAGCCGCGACGGGATCAACTACGCGACGTTGATGGTGTTCGCGCTCGTGTTCGGCATGGGAGGCTCGATCATCTCGCTTCTGCTGTCGAAGCCGCTGGCGAAGATGTCCGTGCGCGCCCGGACGATCGAAGGGTCGGAAGGGCCGGCGGAGCGCTGGCTGGTGGACACGGTGGCGGATCTCGCCCGCCGCGCGAACGTGAAGACGCCCGAGGTGGCGATATACCAGGGCCCCGCCAACGCGTTCGCGACGGGCGCCTTCAAGAACAGCGCGCTTGTGGCGGTGTCCACCGACATCATGGAGCAGATGAGCCGCGAGGAGCTGAGGGCCGTGCTGGGCCACGAGATGAGCCATGTGATGAACGGCGACATGGTGACGCTCACGCTCGTGCAGGGCGTGCTCAACGCGTGCGTCCTGTTCCTCTCGAGAGTGGTTGGCATTCTGGCCTCCAATGCGCTTTCCAGCAACGGCAGGAGACGCGGCAACAACGGCATATACTATCTGGTGTACTATGTGATGCAGATACTGCTCGGGCTGCTCGCATCCATTGTGGTGTGCGCGTACTCCCGCAGGCGCGAGTACGCCGCCGACGCGGGGAGCGCGAGACTGCTCGGCACGCAGATCCCGATGATCGACGCGCTCAGACGCCTGGGCAACCTCAAGCCGGGCGTCCTGCCCGACTCCCTCAAGGCCATGGGCATCTCGGGGAAGCCATCGAAGAACCTCTTCGCCACGCATCCTCCTCTTGAGGCGCGCATCGACGCACTGATGAAGTGGACTCCCTCATGAGCGACGCCGACAAAGACTATCCCGTCGAGAGCGACCACGACTGGTGGCTCAAGCTGAAGGACGGCGACGACCCCGCCTGGAAGCGGCTGTGGTTCGAGGTGATAGTGCCCGAGACCAGGCTCTCCAGAAACGCGGAGCTGATGCGCAAGTACGGCGTGACGGCCGGCGATCTGAACGGCCAGCTGTTCGAGGAGATGGTGGGCGCCGGGAAGTTCGACCTCTACCGCGACGACGGCGGCTCGCTCGCCGGATGGCTGCGCAGATACGTCCGCGGCTACATCATGCGCGCCAACCCCGCCGCCCACGGGGAGTTCTCCCTGGACGGCACCGCGGACCTCAACGAGCACGGCGAACCCATGGCAATCCCAACGGAGGACAACGGGCTCATGCGCAGCGAGGCGTGGTTCATGACGCATCTATGCTTCAAGGATCTGTGGAACGACGATCCGCGCAAGGCGTACGTGCTCCTTCTCAAGACCCGCTTCCACTTCTCCTCGAAGGAGGTGGCAATGATGCTGGACATCTCGAACGAAGCGGCCGTGGACCAGATATTCTCGCGCGCCGTGAAGGACATGCGCGCAGGATGGGTGCGGCACGACAAGAAGGGAGTGTGAGCCATGCGCACCACGGAAAAGGCGTTTCGCATGGAGTTCATATCGGTGCTCAAGCACGACCGCTCCGACTCGTGGGTGGCGCAGCTGTACTTCCCCCCGAACATCGGGCCGGACGACGCACTGCCCATCGAGGTGATCGACGGCACGGGCGTGCCGATCGCGACCGGCGAATTCGAGTTCATGGGGAGGAAATGCCCCATAGCGGACGGCAAGGGCGAGATACGCTACGCCGACTTCATAGCCGGCATACACGAGACGCCGATCTGGCTGCACCGCCCCGGCCGCGAGCCGGTGCCCGGAGGCCTGACGTTCGTGTGACGCACTTTTTCAGATCGACAAGCCTTCAACCAAGCGAGGATACGAACATGGCAAAGAGACGGATTACACGGCGCGCGTTCCTGGGCACGGCGGCCGCTGGGGCGTTCTTCATCCCCGCGCGGACGCTGTACGGGCAGGAGCTGCCCGCCAAGCAGCTGCGCCTGGCGATGGTGGGCGCGGGCGGGATAGGCGGCCCCACGTGCGATCTGCTCTGCAAGGCGGGGGCCACGGTGGCGGCGCTCTGCGACGTGAACGCCAATGCGCTGGCAGGCAAGGCCAAGGCGCATCCCGGCATCCCCACGTACATGGACTGGCGCGAGCTCTTCAAGCACCACAAGGACTTCGACGCGGTGGCGGTGTGCACGCCCGACCACACGCATGCGATCGTGGCGCTGCACGCGATGCGCCTGGGCAAGCACGTCTACATCCAGAAGCCGCTGGCGCATTCCTACGAGGAGTGCAGCATGCTCATGGCGGAGCAGAAGCGCACGGGGGTCGTGGCGCAGATGGGCAACCAGCACCATCCGCGCGGCAAGGCGTACCGCATCCTGGCGGAGACGGGAATCATCGGCGACGTGACGGAGGTGTGCTGCTGGACAGACCGTCCGGGACGCTATTGGACCCCCGCGCCCAAAAACTATCCTGTCACGGGCGCGTTCGACCGCGGCTTCACGGCGGCGTCCTGGGACGTGTGGCTCGGCCCCGGCCCGGTGCATCCCTGTTCGCCGCTTATCGCGCCTCGCAACTGGCGCGGCTGGTGGGACTACGGCACGGGGGCGATAGGCGACATGGCGATCCACAACGCCGATCCCGCGTTCGAGGCTTTCGGCTGGGGCGCGCCGATCGCCGTGAAGGGGATCTGCGACGAGCCGGTGGTGGCGGGGTTCCCAGGCCGCGCGAAGATCGAGATGACGTTCGCGCCGACGCCGAAGTGTCCGCGCGCCGTGAAGTTCACGTGGATGAACGACAGCCAGACGCCGCCTGTCCCGGAGGGCGCACATCCGAAGTACGCCTTCGGCGACAACGGCCTTCTCTTCGTAGGCACGAAGGGCGCCTTCAACGGTATTGTGTGGGGCAGTGGCAATCCGCTCGTGATCGCGGCGGCCGGCCATCCCTGGAACGAGGAGAGCAAGGCGATGCAGCGTGCCGGAATCGAGGCAGTGCGCGGACTGAAGTTCCACAGCCACTTCAAGGAATTCGTGGACGCGGCGAAGGCCGGCGATCCGCAGGCGTGCGGCAGCAAGATGACGTACGCCGCGCCGTTCACCCAGGCGTTGCTGGTGGGCGCCATCGGGCTGCGCTTCCCAGGCCGCGAGCTGCGCTTCGACCCGGCGTCGGGACGATTCACCAACTGCCCCGAGGCGAACGCCTTCCTGAAGGCCCCCTCGCGCGGCGCGTTCACGATGAAAGATTTCGCCTGACGTTCAATGCGACAAAGAAGAAAGGATGCATGCGATGAAGGACAACGCACAAAGAACAATGCCCCTTGCCGCCAAAGGACACATGAGAGCATGGTCCGTTCTGCTTTTTTCGCTGGCCATGGCGGCAAGCGTCGCGGCGGGGACGGCCACTTACACATTCCCCTGGTACCAGAACGCAGCGGTCTCCGACTTCCCGGTGCCGATCGCATTGGAAGAAGGACTCAGCGGATTCACGTATGCAGGATTCGCGGATGCGGCGCATGGCAGTGATCTTCGCGCATTCGGCTCCGACAATTCGCCGCTGCAGCTTGAGATCGAGACCTGGAACCCCGGCGGCAGATCCGTGGTCTGGGTGAAGGTGCCGTCTTTCTCGAGCGCAACCTCCATCACGCTCAGCTGGGGCGACGCGTCGGCCCCGACGGCCAACGCCGACGGCATGTGGGGCGAGGCGATGGCCGTCTTGCACTTCGGGGACGACGCGGGACTCAACTCGGCGCATGGCGACACGCTGGCGGCGATCCCATCGGGCGCGACCGTTCCGAGCGTCAAGGCGCCAGTCGGCGTCGGCGCGCAGTTCGACCGCACGGGCCTTTACTGCACCGATGACGCGGCGTCATCCGACTACTGCCCCGTCACGAACAATCTCTTCACGATCTCGTTCTGGCTCAAGGCGGACAAGCTCTCGCGGGAGAACGACAAGACGTATCTCATGCAGTGGGGCTATTTCGGGAATGACCAGAAGACGAGTTCTTCGCAGATGGCTGTGCTACTCAACTGGAATGCAGATGCTCGGATTTCGACGTATAAATACGAAGTCAATGACTCCACCCCGTTTTCGCCGCCCACGATGAATTTCCCCACGGATGGCCTGTGGCACCACATCGCATACACATACGATGGCTCGACATGCACGGGGTATATTGACGGCAATGTGAAGAATACTTCCAGCTTCTCCGGCTTCAAACTCAATGCATGGGGAGAGTATGGCGGCTACTTCGCGGTGGGCGGCACGCGTTCGTTGCAACATCCTTTCGACGGGGCGATGGACGAACTGCGCGTCGAGCGCGTCTGCCGCAGTGCGGAATGGATACGGGCTGAGGTCGAGACGCAGGCGCATGGCTTCTACGGCAGGACGATCCGCTTCTCTGACTACACGGGAGCAACGCTCTCAGACTTCCCGGCATACGTCCACGTGGACGAGAACATGGGTGTAGACCCCGCCGTGCTCTACAAGGAACTCACCAATGGGACGGCCCAGGTGCGCGATATGCGCACGGGGGCTCTTCTGCCCATCGAGATCGAATACATGTTCAACAACGCCTACGATAGGAACCTGGGCATGTGGGTGAAGATGCCGTATTTCTCGTCTACCGACGGCGTCGTGATCGCGACTCCCTTCCCCCACTACGTCCCCAGCGGTGCCGTGGTAGCCGGCAACGCGGTGAGCACGTCCGACGTGTGGCGTTCCGACGACTTCCTGTTCGTGTTCCACATGAACCCCACCGGATATCTATGCGACGTGAAGAGCAACGTGCGCGCCATCCCGAACTACAAGCAGAGAGGCGAATACGCCAACGGCTATCCCTTCGCAACTGAAGGCCCCACAGGCCCGTATCAGGCCTACCGTTCCACCACAAACGCAGTCCAGTCGGTCACGCCGACTATCGCCCGTGCGATCACGAACGTCTATACCGTCTCATGGTGGATGAAGGAGGATGCCGATGGTGCGCCAAGCAAAGCTCGGCAGAACTAACAGAATGAAAGGAATCTGTGCGGCAAAGAAAACGACATGCCGATAGGAAGACTGGCTGTGCGGAGGGCGACCGACGCGCAGAAGCCCAGTCCTAC
>Ga0265298_10004952_pt1 | contig 16867 bp, 10 predicted proteins | sample AusTroGonzalo_MG_3_FD_193486 | JGI IMG/M metagenome (GOLD analysis project Ga0265298, IMG submission 193486) | Bovine rumen microbial communities from tropical cattle in Woodstock, Queensland, Australia - Gonzalo_01 | ecosystem: Host-associated > Mammals > Digestive system > Stomach > Rumen ... | reverse complement strand
CCGAGGAGAATCCTGCGAGATATGCCCGCACGGCCCAGTACGCCCGGGAACAGATGGGACTGAAGGTGGTCAAGGCCACGCGCAAAGAAGTGCAGAAGGGCGACTACGGTCCAAAGATCTTCAAACTGCTGAACGAGGCCTACGCACCGATCTTCGGTTTCTCCGCCTTCTCAGAGAAACAGGCTCAGAAGTTCCTCGACCAGTACGTGCCACTATTCAATATGGAGATGGTGCCACTGGTGGAGAATGAGCAGGGCGAGCTGGTGGGTATCGCCGTGACGATGCCCAGTCTGACGGAGGCGCTGCAGAAGTCGCGCGGCCGTCTGTGGCCCACGGGATGGTGGCATCTGCTGAAGGCACTGAAATGGAAGCACGAGGACAACACGGAGATGCTGTTAGTGGCCGTACGGCCCGACTATCAGGGGCTGGGTGTGAACGCCCTGTTCTTCGACGACCTTATACCTATTTATAATAAATATGGCATCAAGTGGGCGGAGACAGGTCCGCAGCTGGAGGACAACGTGCGCGAGCTGACGCAGTGGAAGCCGCTACACCCGCAGACCGTGAAGCGCCGCCGCTGCTGGATGAAAGACATAATAACAAAATAAAGACAGAATAACATACGAACATATATAAAAAGACAGAATAACAAGATAAAGACATAATAACATAATAACATATATAAAGAATTAAAGACATAAGAACATAAGAACATATAAAGAGTAATGGAAAGAAGAGTAGTAATTACAGGAATGGGCATCTGGTCATGCTTGGGAACGTCGCTCGACGAGGTCAGACAGTCGCTCTACGACGGAAAGAGTGGTATCATCTTCAGTCAGGAGCGTAAGGATGCCGGATTCCGTTCGGCACTCTGTGCCAACGTGCCTAAGGCTAACTTGAAGCCTTATCTGAACCGCAACCTCCGTCAGCTGATGCCCGAGGAGGCAGAATACGCCTATATGGCCACGATCCAGGCCATGGAACATGCAGGTCTCACACAAGACTATATCGATGCCCATGAGGTGGGTGTCATCTACGGCAACGACTCCGTGGCCGAGGCAACGATGCGCGCACTGGACAAGTTCCGCCAGTTCGGTGCCACCGCCGCCTGTGGCAGCGGCGCCATCTTCCAGTCGATGAACTCGACGGTGACGATGAACCTCGCCACACTGTTCCACCTGAAGGGTATCAACCTGACGACGTCTGCCGCCTGTGCCTCTGGCTCGCACTCGTTAGGACTGGGCTACCTGCTGATCAAGAACGGCCTGCAGGACTGCATCATCTGCGGCGGTGCCCAGGAAGCCAACATGTTCAGCGTCGCCTCGTTCGACGGTCTGATGGCGTTCTCCGTACGTGAGGACGAGCCTACGAAGGCCTGCCGTCCGTTCGACAGGGACCGTGACGGACTGATTCCCGGCGGCGGTGCCGCCACGCTCGTCGTGGAGAGCTACGAGCACGCCAAGGCCCGTGGTGCGAAGATCCTCGCAGAGATCGTGGGCTGGGGCTTCTCCGGCAACGGTGAGCATATCTCCACACCCAACGTGACGGGTCCCGCCCGTTCACTGGAGCTGTGTCTGAAGGATGCCGGCGTCGACCTGCGCGAGATCGGCTATATCAACGCCCACGCCACCTCTACCCACGCCGGTGACGGCCGCGAGGCCATGGCCATCGCCCAGATCTTCGGCGACTACAAGGTGCCCGTCACCTCGACGAAGAGCCAGACAGGTCACGAGATGTGGATGGCAGGTGCCAGTGAGATCATCTATTCGATGCTGATGATGAAGAACGACTTCATCGGCGGCAGCCTGAACTTCGAGAACCCCGACGAGGAGACTGCCTGCATCAACGTGCAGGCCGAGACCAAGGAGACGCACTTCGACATGTTCCTCAGCAACTCGTTCGGCTTCGGAGGCACTAACTCGACGCTGATTGTCAAAGACTGGAAAGAGTGATCAAGAATTAGAGAATTAGAGAATTATATTTTTATTAAAGTTAAGAAGATTATGACAAGAGAAGAAATCATTGAGCAGGTAAACAACCTGCTGGCAGAAGAGTTTGAGATTGAGCAGACTGAGTTCGCACCCGATGCAGTGCTGAAGGAGACCCTCCAGCTGGATAGTATCAACCTGGTAGACCTCGTGGCCCTGGTGCAGTACACCTACAAGGTGACCATCCCCGCCACTGACCTGCCCTCTATCAAGACATTCAACGACCTCTACGACTACATCGAGCAGCATCTGCCTGCTTAAGAGGTAAGTGGTGAGAGGTAAGAGATATGACAGCACTTTTCATCAGGTTATACAAATTCTTCCGTGACCATCAGGCAGTCTGCTGGCTGTCGATGGTTGCGTTGTTTGTGTTCTTTGGCTATTTCGCCACGCGCATCCATCTCGAGGAGGACATCGACAAGCTCATGCCCTCGTCGAAGAACGAGGACGGCACGACGAAGCTGGCCTTCGCAAATTTGCGTATCAAGGACAAAACATTCCTGCTGTTTAGTCAGAGGCGGTTCAGACCACCCCTGGCCCCTCCTAACTTAGGAGGGGAAACGAGCGTGGAGGAGATCATGGAGACCTGTGACGCTTTCGTACGCGCCCTCTTACTCCGCGACACGGCGACGCACGTGGTGGGCGACGTCTTCTATTCGCTGCCAGAGGACCTGATGGCCGACGGCATCGGCTATTTGGAAGACCATCTGCCTGCCTACGTCGACACCGCTGTCTACGCCAGCCTCGACACGATGCTGACGCCAGGGCACTTCGCCCGGCAGATGCTTCAGAACAAGGAAGACCTCGAGGGAGAGTTCGGAGAGATGTTCCCTGAACTGATCCAGCTCGACCCCATCGGACTCCGCACGTTGCTGGCTGAGCAGATGGCGCCCCTGCTGAGTTCTGGGGCCGGCAGCTACAAGACCATCGGCGGCCACTTCTTCGTGCCCGACTCGACGGTCTGCGTGGCGTTTATCACCCCCGCCTTCTCGGCGACGAACACCGGACAGGGTTCGGCGATGTTCGTACTGCTTAACGAGTTGATCGAACAGTTCGCCAAGACCCATCCAAACGTGGAGATCAGCTACCACGGCACTCCCGCCAGCGGCTACTACAACTCCACACAGATCAAACACGACCTGACGACCACCATCACCGGGGCACTGATCCTCGTGCTGGTGTTCCTCTTTATCTGCTTCCGCAATTGGGAGACCATCCCCCTGCTGTTGCTGCCCGTCGCCTTCGGAACGCTGTTCGGTCTGGCGATGATGTATTTCATCAAGGGACAGTTCTCGCTGTTGGCTTTGGGCATCGGCGGTGTGGTCCTGGGCGTGGCGATGAGCTACGTGCTCCATGTGCTGACGCAGTATAAGTACGTGAGCGACCCTGAACAGGTGCTGCGCGACGAGACGAAGCCCGTGCTGCTCGGCTGTATCACGACCATCGGCTCGTTTGCCGGGCTCATCTTTATCAAGACCGACCTGCTGCGCGACTTCGGACTCTTTGCCGCCTTCGCCATCCTCGGCACGACGCTCTTCTCGCTGATTTATCTGCCACAGATGCTCAGTGCAGAGAAGAACAAGGTGAACAAGAAGGCCTTCGCGCTGATAGACCGTCTGAACAACTATCCCTTCGACCGCAAGAAGCCCCTGCTGGCGACCATCGCCGTCATCGTCGTGGTGGCCGTAGGCTTCTACCTCTACGGCGGTACCCGCTTCGATGCCGACATGCACAACCTCGGCTATCTGGAGGAGATGACGGAGCACTCGGAGCAGCTGTTACGCGACAAGACCTATACGGGCGACAAACAGAAATACTTCGCCAGCCAGGGCAAGACGATGGAAGAGGCCATCCGGAACTTCGCCCGTCTCGACAAGAAGCTCGACTCGCTCCAGCAGATGGGGCTGGTGAAGAGCTATACCCACACCAGCCAGGTGTTCATCCCCTTGGACGAACAGCAGCAGCGCATCGACTCCTGGAAAGCCTACTGGACCCCAGAGCGTCTCAACAAGGTACGCAGCCTCATCGCCACGTCGGCCCCGAAGGCCGGCCTGCGCCCGGAAGCCTTCGAGGCCTTCTTCGAGGCAGCCACCGCCGACTACGAGCCCGACGCCCTCTATGAGGCAGAACTCATACCCGAGGGTTACCAGTCGACGCTGATGGAACAGAGTTACAACGGAGACTATCTCTGCTTCACCAGCGTCCGCTGTGCCAACGACTCCGTACGCAGCAGCGAGAGCGACTATATCCGCATCTGCGACGCCGTGGCAGCTGATCCTGACCTGCTGGTGCTCGACACTTATTATTATACGACGGACACGCTGATACAGATGAGCGAGGACTTCAACGTGCTCCAGTGGCTGTCGATGCTCTTCGTGTTCGTGGTGCTGCTCATCAGCTTCCACTACGACTGGAAGCTCACATTACTGGGCTTCGCACCCATCCTACTCAGCTGGCTCATCGTATTAGGGGCGATGGTGATCTTCGATGTGCGCTTCAACCTCATCAACATCATTATCTCGACGTTTATCTTCGGTATCGGCGTCGACTACAGCATCTTCGTGATCAACGGACTCATCGGCAAGGACGACCGTCTGTTGGGCTATCATAAGACGGCCATCTTCTTCTCCGCCGTCATCCTGATCGTCACCGTAAGCAGCATGCTCATCGCCGTGCATCCCGCCATCAAGAGCGTGGGATTCTCTACACTCATCGGACTGCTCTCGGCAGTGATACTCTCCTACGTGGTACAACCCGCTGTATATAGGAAGATAAAAAAGGGAGTTAAAGAAGTTAAAGGAAGTTAGAGGGAGTTAAAGAACAATACAATAAAGGGATGAAGTACGATGTGATTATCATAGGTTCGGGATTCGGCGGACTCGTCTGCGGCCATATCCTCAGCAAGCAGGGCAAGAACGTGCTGCTGCTGGAGCGGCAGGCACAGCCCGGCGGCTGCATACAGAGCTACCGCCGCGAGGGACTGGAATTCGACACAGGCCTGCACTATGTGGGCGGACTGGCGGAAGGTCAGATGATGCACCAGCTCTTCGACACCTTAGGACTGATGAAGCTGCCCTGGCACCGGCTCGACCCCAAGGGCTTCGACCTCGTGACCATCGGTGGCGACACCTTTGCGCTGGCAGAGGGATATGATAATTTCGTCGACACGCTCGCCGCAGACTTCCCTAAGGAGCGGGAAGCGCTGCAACGGTATACCAAGATGCTCCGTGAGACACAGGAGCTGGGATTAGGCCAAGGATCAGATCAGACCAATAGAGGCGGATCAGACCACCCCAGTAGAAGATTGCTCCATGAAGACGCAATCGCCTACTCAGGAGGGGAAACAGGCGCTTATGAGTGGCTCACTGCCAATTTCCATGACCCGCTCCTGGTGAACATCGTCTCGGGCAACGCCCTGAAGATGGAGCTGCGCCGGGAGTCGCTGCCCCTCTTCACCTTCGCCCACGGACAGAGCAGCTACGTACAGAGCAGCTGGCGGCTGAAGGGTGACGGCAACATGATCGTCAGATCCCTCACCGACGACATCTCCCGCTACGGGGGGACGCTTGTCTGTCGTGCGGAGGTGAACGAGCTGATCGAGAAAGACGGCCGCATCATCGCAGCCCGGTGCCGTAACGGTGAGACCTATGAGGGAGACATCTTCATCAGCGACGTACACCCCACGCTGACATTCTCGTGGATCCGCCAGAGTCAGGTGCTGAAGAACATGTTCTGCCGCAGGATGGCCTCGCTAGAGAACACCTTCGGCATGTTCACCGCCTCGCTGACCATTAAGGAGGGCGCCCTGCCCTACTTCAACCATAATAAGTTCGTCTACAGCCGGCCGAACGTCTGGACATTCTACGACGAACGAGACACGAAGGGCGACATCGGCGGTGTGATGATTTCCTGCCGTGTGCCGGAAGACGGCAGCAGCTACACCCGGCAGATAGACCTCATGACGCCCATTCCCTGGGATCAGTGCAAGCAATGGGAGGACTCAAGGCTGTTCCGTCGCAGTCACTCGTACAACAACTGGAAGGAAGAGACCTACGACCGTTGTCTGGCCCTGGCCGAGACCGTCGTTCCCGGCCTCAGGGCTGCCGTCGGGAACCACTATACGAGTACGCCGCTCACCTACCGTGACTACACGCTGACCCCCTTCGGCTCAGCCTACGGTGTGCGCAAGGACTACCGTAACCTCATGATGACGATGCTCTCGCCCCGTACGCCGCTGCCCAACCTGCTGCTCACCGGGCAGAACATCATCCTCCACGGCCTGGAGGGTGTGGCGATGACGGCGACACATACCTGTAAAGCCATCCTTGGATAGTCTTTAGTTGACAGTTTATAGTTTACAGTTTATAGTTTATAGATGATTACATTTAATGGAATAGGAATTATGAAACGACTGCTGATAGCTTTATCATTTATCATTTTTCATTTAACATTTAGCGTAGCGCAGAATGCTGATCTGCAGAAAGCCGTCGCCAAATACAAGAAAGTATCGACCGTGACAGCCGCTGCCACGAAGACCAGTCATAAGGATGCCATCGCCAAGGACGTCGTCACCAAGGGTACGCTGACAATGAAGAAACCCGCCGACGTGAGCATCTCCATCGACGGTGGCAAGGACCAGTTGGTGATGCACGGCAGCGAGTTCACGATGGTCGTCAAGGGCAAGAGCCACAAGACGAGCAGTCAGACAAACCCGCAGTTCGCCACCTTCCAGGCCGTCTTCGAGTACATCCTCAACGGTGGCGAGGGCGACCTCTCCAAACTCAGTGACCTCGCTGTAACGAAGCAGGTCAACAACATCGTGCTCACCATCACCCCGAAAGCCGACTCGAAGAAGGCCCAGCGCCGCATGCTCTTCTCGTCGTTTGTGCTTACACTCGACAAGGCGACGTCCGAGCTGAAGGCCCTCCGCATGAACGAGCGGGGCGGCTATACGGAATACACATTCACGGGCCACAAGTTTAATTGAAGATTGAACATTGAACATTAGAAGATGACAAAAAGACTACTGCTGATATTATTCACTTGTCACCTTTCAGTATTGTCTGCGATGGCGCAGCAGTATATCAAGGGACAGATTACCGACGCAGATACCGGTGAGCCCCTGCCCTATGCCAGTGCGGTGTACAAGGGGCATAACGTCGCCGTCATCTCCGACCTCGAGGGTGAGTTCAGTATCGCCCGTCACCAGGGATGGAGCATCACCTTCAGTTCGGTGGGCTACAAGTCGGAGGTGGTGCTCATCAACGGTGCCACGAAGTCGCCGCTGAAAATTGCCCTGAAGCCCGACAATGCCGTGCTCAAGGAGGTGACCATCAAGGCCGACCGCGGCAAGTACAGCCGCAAGAACAACCCCGCCGTGGAGCTGATGAAGAAAGTCATCGCCGCCAAGAAACTCAGCGACCTGACGAACCACGACTACTACAAATATGACAAATACGAGAAGATCACCCTTGCCGCCAACGACCTCACGCCGGAGCGGCTGGAGAGGAAGCCCTACTCCAGTACGCCGTGGCTGCTCGACCAGGTGGAGGAGTGCCAGTACACGAACAAGCTCATCCTGCCCATCAGCGTCGAGGAGATCGTTGAGGAACATATCTACCGCAAGGATCCTCAGTCGAAGAAGAAGATCATCAAAGGCCAGCAGTCATCAGGACTCAACGACCTGTTCCAGACGGGCGACATGCTGAACATCGTGCTGAAAGAGGTCTTTACGGATGTCAATCTCTACGACGACCAGATCCGTCTGATGCAGTTCCCCTTTACCTCACCCATCGGCAAGGATGCCATCGCCTTCTACCGGTTCTATATTGAGGACACAGTGAAGATACAGCGCGACTCATGTATCCATCTCCATTTCCTGCCTAACAACCAGATGGACTTCGGATTCCGCGGAGACATCTACATCCTCAAGGACTCCACCTACCACGTGCGCCGCTGTGAGCTCACACTGCCCAAACAGTCGTCTGTCAACTGGGTGAAGAACCTGCGCATCAACCAGGAGTTCGAACGTCTTGACAACGGTGACTGGGTACTCACGGAGGACGACATGGTCACGGAGCTGTCTTTTGCCAAGTTCATCCAAGAAGCCATTGTCATCAAGAACAACCGATACACCGGCTACTCCTTCGAAGAGCTGCCCAAGAAGATGTTCAAGGGCAAACGGACGGAGATCAGGGAGCCGGATGCGGCCATGCGAGGGAAATCCTTCTGGAACGAGTACCGGCAGGTGGAACTCACCAAGAGTGAGGACAACATGGGATCCTTCATCAAGAACATCCAGAACATCAAGGGCTTCAAATACTTCATGTTCGGTCTCACCGCCCTCATCGAGAACTCCATCGAGATCGGCAATCCCAACCCCATCGACCTCACGCCCGTGAACACCATCCTTACCCGCAACAACTTCGACGGCTGGCGTAACCGTATCAGTGCCACTACCACCGGCTATCTGAACAAGCGCTGGTTCCTCGGCGGCTACTATGCCCACGGCTGGGGTTCTGGCAAGAACTACTATAAGGCCAGCCTTGACTACTCGTTCATCGACAAGGTATACTCTCCGTGGGAGTACCCCAAGCGCACCCTGCGACTGGAAAGTACCTACGACGTGCAGACACCCTCCGACCGTTTCCTCCCCACGGATAAGGATAACTTCCTCGTGGCCTTCAAGTGGGCGAAGATCGACAAGATGATCATCTGCAACCGTCAGTCGCTCGGCTTCGAATACGAGATGTACGGCGGTCTGAAGACCACCCTCGCCCTCACGTGTGAGGAGATGGAGGCCTGCGGAGCCATGTCCTTCCGCACGCTCAACATGCCGAGAAACGAGAACAAGGACATCAAGGTGCATCACAATGAATTCATGCGCACCACGCAGCTCCACGCAGAGCTGCGCTATGCCCCCGACGAGACCTACGTCAACAGCAAGCAGCGCCGTGTGACCATCAACCGCGACGCCCCTGTGCTCACCCTCAGCCATACCTTCGGTTTCAACGGATTCCTCGGCGGTCAGTACACCTCGAACCTCACCGAAGCGAAGATCTACAAGCGTTTCTGGCTGAACAGCTGGGGTAAGGTTGATGTCTTCCTTAAGGGTGGCATCCAATGGAATCAGGTGCCCTACATGCTCTTGATCCAGCCGCCTGCCAACCAGTCGTATGTCATCGAGGAGGAGATGTTCAACCTCATCAACAACATGGAGTTTCTCAATGACCGCTATGCCTCTATGATGCTGTCATGGGACATGAACGGAAAGATCTTCAACCGCATCCCGCTGCTGAAGAAGCTCAAGTGGCGTGAGTATATCGCCATCAACACCCTCTGGGGCAGCCTCAGCGACAAGAACAACCCCTTCCTGCCGCAGAATGCAGGCAGCGACCGCCTCATGTACTTCCCCGACGGCTGTAACATCATGGACAGCAGCCAGCCCTACTTCGAGCTCGTCGTGGGTGTGCACAACATCTTCAAGCTGTTCCATGTGGACCTTGTAAGACGACTCAATTATCTCGACCTCCCCACCAGCCATAAATGGGGTGTCAGATACATCTTCAGACTTACATTCTAGGAAATCCATATATTCCTTATAATCCTTGTAAAAAATATTATAATAATCCTTGTATAAAAATATGAACTACCTCGACAGAAACGAATTCAACTTTGAGCCAAGCCAGAAGGTGCTTGACGCCGTAAAGAACTTTAATCCGAAGGATCTCTGCTTCTATACACGTATATACGACCAGGGCAAGAAAAGTGTCATCACCGTCCGTCTCAGCGAGATCTACGGTGTGCCCGAGGAGCGAGTGCTCCTGGCATACGGCGGCGAGGAGATCCTCAAGAACGCCATCCACTACTTCCTGATGGAGGGTGACAACAAGACCATCCTCATCCCCGAGTTCTCATGGTGGTACTATAACCGCGTGGCCAGCGAGTGCGGCGGTACGTTCGAGATGTACCCCCTGCACGAGATGGAAGACACCTTCGCCTACCATGTAGACGAGGTCATCGAGTACACCAACCGCATCCATCCCCGTATGCTCCTGCTCGCCTCGCCTAACAACCCCACTGGCAACAGCCTCAGCAGCGAGGAAATCGGCCGTATCATGGAGAACATCCCCTCGGATACGATGGTACTCGTCGACGAAGCCTATGCCAGCTTCATCACCAGCGACATCGACTATATCGCTCCCCTAGTGAACAAGTACAACAACCTCATCATCTCGCGCACCCTCTCGAAGTTCTACGGCCTGCCCGGCCTCCGCTGTGGCTTCGGCTTCATCGGCGAGGGTCACGATCAGTTCCTCAGCTATTCGAACAAGTACTTAGGCTTCAACCGCTTCGCTGAGGCCGTCGCACTGGCAGCCCTCGAGAGCGACGAACACTACCGCCACGTAGCCGACGATATGGAGTGGGGCCGTCAGCTCTACAAGAAGGAACTGGGAGACCTGCCCGGATTCAAGGTTTACAAGAGCGTCGCCAACTTCATCCTCATCAAGTACCCCATTGAAATCAAGGAGGCCCTGATGGAGGCCCTGAAGATCCAGGACTATAAGATCAAGTTCATGACCGACAAGGGCCTTGAGTCCTGTCTCCGCATCACTCTCGGCCGCAAGGAGCAGACACAGGTTGTCGTCGACACCATCAAGAAAGTTTTCGAAGCACGATGACTGAGGAATATAAAGCAACGCTGAAATCTACTGAGACCGAGGACTGGCTTGACCTCCACGTCATCCGTCCAGCCTGCTACTATCTGGCCGTCTTCTTCGCAAAGTTCGACATCCACCCGAACACCGTCACCATCTGGTCGATGATCATCGGTGCGGCCAGTGCCGTATTCTACGGCTGCGCCTGCTACTACTACTGCGGATGGAGCGGACTGATGCTCAACCTCGTGGCCATCGTTATGCTGATGATTGCCGACATCCTTGACTGCACCGACGGCCAGCTGGCCCGTATGACGGGCAAGAAGAGTCCGTTGGGACGCATCCTCGACGGTGCGGCAGGCTTCACCTGGTTCGTGCCTATCTATACGGCCATGACCTGGCGTTTCTACCAGCATCACGACCTCGAGTTCTCCTTCCTCGGCATCGCCGACACGCCACAGAACGCCCTCATCGCTGCCGTCATCTGCTACGGTTTCGCGATATGGTCAGGCTTCGCAGGCATCTCTGGACAGCAGCGACTGGCAGACTACTACATCAACACCCACCTCTTCTTCCTGAAGGGTGAGAAGGGCAGTGAACTCGACACCTCGCGCCGCCAGCAGGAGATCCTCGATCAGATGACGGCAGAGACACCATGGTATGAGCGCTGGTTCCAGAAGTCCTATGTGGGCTACACCCAGGCACAGGAGAAGTCCACGCCGCAGTTCCAGCAGCTGATGAAGCGCCTGCGTGAGAAATACGGCGACGGCACTGCCGTCTCCTCCAGCGACATCCCTGCAGACTTCCGTGAGGCCTTCCGTCAGAAGTCACTGCCGGTGATCTTCTGGAACGGGCTGCTCACGTTCAACTTCCGTTCCTTCTGGCTGTTCCTCTTCTGTCTCATCGACCTGCCCGCTGAGTATTTCCTCTTCGAGATCTTCGGCATGGGATTCCTGACCTGGTACGTGAACCACCGCCACGAGTCCTTCTGCCGCCAACTGGCAGCACAACTCTAAACGCCCCGTCATGGCTTGGTCTAAGCAGCGCCTCAACAACCTCTTCTTCTTCCTCGGCCTCGCCGCCGTGGTGGTGATGCTCTTCACCTTCGACGTCAGTTTCGTCGAACTGTGGGAACATATCTGCCATGCCGGCTACTGGCTCATCCCCATTGTCGGCGTGTGGATCATCATCTACGGCATCAACGCCCTCGCCTGGCAGGCTATCATCCGCTCGAAGACCGCAGCCTCGCCCGAGGAGCGCGGAAAGCCATCGTTCTGGCGCATATATAGGCTCACGATCACAGGCTATGCCCTGAACTACGCCACACCCGTCGGCGGCCTCGGAGGCGAACCCTACCGCATCCTCGAACTCTCTAAGAACATCAGCGGACAGCACGCCGCCTCCAGCGTCATCCTCTATGCGATGATGCACTTCTTCGCCCATTTCTGGTTCTGGTTCTCCTCCATCTTCATCTACTTAGGCCTGGCAGCCATAGGCGACCTGCCCATCAACACCGCCATCGCCACAGTCCTGGGCATCATCATCGTCTTCTGTCTCATCTTCTTCTGGATCTTCTCCAGAGGCTATCGCAAGGGACTGGTAGTGAGCACCCTCCACCTCCTCGGACGCATACCTGGACTCAAGGGATGGAGCAGCCGCCTGCTTGAGAACCGTGGCGAGACGCTCCGGAATATCGATGAGCAGATAGCCTCTTTATATGCAGAAGACAAGCGCGCCTTCTACCGCTCGCTTGTCCTCGAATACCTGTCGCGTGTCGTCCAGTCGAGCGAGGTGCTGTTCATGCTCCTGCTCTTCGGCATCGACTGCGGAGGCGGTTTCACGGGCATCACCCTCACCTACCTCCACGCCATCCTCATCGTGTCGTTCACCACGCTCTTCGCCAACCTCATCGGCTTCCTGCCCATGCAGCTCGGCGTGCAGGAGGGTGGCTTCGTCCTTTCCATCGCCGCCCTTGGACTCTCCGCAGCCCTCGGCATCTTCGTGAGCATCATCTGCCGTGTCCGTGAGATCATCTGGATCGTCATCGGCATCGCGCTCATGAAGATCAAGGATTAAGCGACTTCCGCTAATACAGTGCTGCGGGGATGAGACGCTGGGCGTTCTCGAAGTCCTCGGGGGTATCGAGCTCGATAGAGAAGAGTTCGGTAGTGTCGACGATGCGGAAAGTATGTCCCTGAGGGATAAGCCGCTCGAAGGCCCGCTCATAGAAAATGTCGATGAGTCCTTCGTGCTCAATCATCTGTTCGAGTTCGCGGAAGAGGGCAGTGCTGTAGTCGGCAGTCATACGCTCGATGCCCACGCTCTCGCCTGCAGCGTCCTCCGGACGGCAGGTCTTGCTGATCTCCGTGATGCGCCCTTCGCCATCAGCCACTACCTTCATTTCCTCCTCACCCAGTTCATGACGGTTCAGCGCCAAGGCGCTGTCGCCGACATTGATGACGGTGGGGATGATGGCGGGATCACAGAGGATGTCGCTGTCCATCAGCAGGAAGTCACGACCGTCGGTGTAGGGATGGGTGAGCCACAGGGAGAAGATATTGTTGTTATGGGCGTAATCGGGGTTGTCGATGAAGTGGATGGTGAGCTTTGGATACTTCTCCGTGAGGAAGTCGCGGATCATATTGGCACGGTAGCCGGTGACGACGACGAGTTCACGGATGCCGGCGGCAATCATGCCGTCGACGGTACGCTGGAGAAGCGTACGCTCTCCCACTTTGAGAAGACACTTCGGACGTTCGTCCGTGAGGGGCCTGAGCCGTTTGGCCATTCCGGCCGCAAGAATTACTCCTATCATATTCTATCGATCCTGATGTTCCTTCATGTAGTCACGGGGCGACATGCCGTAGTATTTACGGAAGATGGTGGAGAAGGAGGCACTGTTGGCGAAGCCACAGGCATACATGACCTCAGTGACGTTCATGCCCTTCTCCGCAAGAAGCTGGGCAGCCTTCTTCAGACGGATGCTGCGGATGAAGTCGTGGGGCGTCTGCCCCGTGAGTTCCTTCATCTTTCGGTGCAGATGTACACGGCTGATGCCGACCTCGTCGGAGATCATGTCGATATTGAGGTCAGAGTTCGTCAGGTTCTTACGGATGCACTCCATGATCTTCTCGAGCAGCTTGTCGTCGGGCGACTTCAGACGAATGTCCTCTACGCGCTCTTCGAGGCTGTCAGTGCGCTCATATTTCATCTTCAGCAGGCGGCGCGAACTGAGCAGGTTGAGGATCGTGCGCCGCAGGATGTCCATATTGAACGGTTTGACGATATAGGCGTCGGCACCCGTCTCCAGGCCTTGGAGACGGTCTTCGTCGCGGTTACGGGCGGTGAGCAGGATGACAGGTATGAAGTTCGTCGAACTGTTGGTCTTCAACTGCGAGCAGAGGGCATTACCATCCATCTCGGGCATCATCACGTCGCTAATCACGAGGCTGGGTTTCACGCGATAGATCTCCGTGAGTGCCTCGCGGCCGTTGCTGCAGGCATGCACATCGTAGTCCTTTGAGAGTTCCGACTCAAGATAGTTGCGTATCTCATCGTCATCCTCGGCGATGACGATGGTGGTGCCACGGGTGTCTGCCTCCTCATAGGGCGTCACCTCCTCGTCTTCCTCCTTCTGGTCGAGGGCAGCCTGCAGTTCTGCCAGCGGCTCCTGCGGGAGTTCACTTTCGCTGATCATCTCCTCGGGCTTGAGGTGGGCATTACCTAATGGTATGGTGATGACGAACTCGCAGCCCTGTTCGAGGTTGTGGACGGTGATGGTGCCGTGGTGCATCTCGACGAGCGAACGCGTCAGGTCCAGCCCGATGCCCGTACCGGCATTGCGGTCGTTGGTGTACGACTCGGTCTGATAGAACCGCTGGAAGATCTTCTCCATCTTGTCCTCGGGAATCTTCTCACCGTTGTCGCGGATGGCGATGGTAGCCGTCGTGTCGTCATGAGTGAGGCGGATGCCTATCTCACCACCGGCAGGGGTGTATTTGAAGGCGTTGGAGAGCACGTTGACGACCACCTTGTCAAAATTCGAGCGGTCAATCCATACGGGCAGTTCCTCGCAGTCGTGGTCGTAGATGAACTTGATCTGCCGCATCTTCGCCTGATGGTCGAAGAGGGTGTAGATATCATTGATGAAGCCCACAAGGTTGCGTTCGCTCATGCGCATCTGCATCTGTCCCTTGTCGATCTTACGGAGATCCATCATCTGGTTGATCAGGCTGAGGATGCGCTCGGCATTGCGGCGGATGGTCTCGTAGACACTCTTACGCTCGGGATCCTCCTCCTTCTTAATGAGTGAGAGCAACGGCGTAATGATGAGCGTCATCGGGGTACGTATCTCATGGCTGATGTTCATAAAGAAACGCAACTTGGCCTCACCCATCTCCTCGGCGTGGATATGTGCCTGAAGGCGCAGGCGGTTCTGCTCACGGTGATGGCGGTAGGCGAGGAACTGCCAAGCGAAGAGTCCGATGACGAGGGCGTAGAAGAAATAGGCCCAAGCCGAGCGGTACCAGGGGCTGTGGACGATGACGGTGAAGTCGCGCTGGGGTGTCTCGATACCACTGCGCTCGGCTTTCACGCGGAAGCGGTAGGTTCCCGGCGGCAGATGAGTGAACGAGAGTTCGTTGGTGCCCGCAGGCAGTGCACGGAAGGGTTCACCATTGATGCTGTAGTGGTAGACAATATGATCCGGATTCTCGTAGGTGAGCGTCGAGAGCTGGATGGTGAACGAGTTGTCGTGGTAGCCCAGTTCGAAGTGGTCGCTGGCATTGATGGTCGTCTCCGTCACCTGACGGCCTCCTGAGCGCGTGGCCGTGCTGACGGGTTCGCCGTTGATGGTGAGGGCCGTAAGGTGTACGCTGGCGTTCCACTGGCTCTGCTGGATGTTCTCCGGCTTGAACCATGTGATGCCACCCGTTCCTCCAGCGAGGATCGTACCATCGGCAGCAGTCCATGAGGCTCCGTCGCTGAACTCATTGCCCTGCAGACCGTCGTCAGCGAAATAGTTCATCTGTACGCCCTTGGCGGGGTCGAAGACGCAGAGACCGTGGTCGGTGGTGAGCCACAGCTGCCCCTGACGGTCGCGCTCGATGGATCCTACGGCATTGTCGGGGAGGCCGTCGGCAGTAGTATAGCCTATGGTCTGCTTCGCATTGAGGTCATAGCAGAAGAGACCATTGCTCGTGCCGTACCAGAGACGGCCGTCGTATTCACGGGCCACACGGATAGGCACACTGTAGTTGAGACAGTTCACGCCGAAGGTCTTCGTCCAGTTGTCGCTGGCGATATCGAGACAGCAGAGTCCCATCGACGTGGCGACATAGAGCCGCGCACCGTCGGGCGAGACAGACACCTGCGAGATGAAGTTGTTGGTGATGCTATTGACGGTCCGGTCGTTGTCGGCCCCCTGTTTCATCTCATAGGTACGTATCTGTCCATCGACGGGATTATAGCAGAGCACACCGTGGCGCATCGTGGCGAACCAGAGCCGTCCCTGAGCATCGACCTCGATATCCATGATCATCAGATGGTCGTCGCCAGGGTATTCGATCCGCCGGTACTGGAATGTGTTGGGGTCGATGCTGCCGCCGCCCTCGCCATACGAGCCGATCCAGATGCGGCCGTCGCGGCCTTCCGCCAGTGTCATCACGGTCGAAGGATAGCCTTCCAGCAGATGCCGCACGAGGGTGCCGTCCTGTCTGATGATGTATATGCCGTCCTTGTCAGTACCTATCCAGGCACGGTTCTGTTTGTCGATGAGTACGCTGACGACACAGGCTGAGCCGATGACGTTGCGCACGCTGCCGAGCTTGAAGCCCATATACTGGAAGCCGTTAAGGGCGATGGGCTGACGGTAGAGGCCCTTCTGGAGCAGGCCGAACCAGAGGTTGCCGTTACTGTCCTCTATGATCGAGTAGACCTTGCTCTTCGTAAGGTCGATCTCCTGACTGAAGAAGGGATTGTCGGTGAGCATATCCTTTCTCGGGTCGTAGATGGCGATGCCTTTACCGTCGTAGCCGACAATGATACAGTCGTAGTGGTCACAATAGAGCGATGACACGCTCTTGCTGCCCGTGGCGGCCACATGTACGAAGTCCATACCATCCTGATTCCCGGCTCCTGACTTCTGACTCCTGTAAAGTCCCGCATTGGTGCCCACGTAGATGTTACCCTCAGGGTCGCTGCAAAGCTGTCCGAGGATGAGGT
>Ga0265298_10004950_pt1 | contig 16867 bp, 15 predicted proteins | sample AusTroGonzalo_MG_3_FD_193486 | JGI IMG/M metagenome (GOLD analysis project Ga0265298, IMG submission 193486) | Bovine rumen microbial communities from tropical cattle in Woodstock, Queensland, Australia - Gonzalo_01 | ecosystem: Host-associated > Mammals > Digestive system > Stomach > Rumen ... | reverse complement strand
GCATCAACGACGAGTGCAACCTCACCATCGCCATCGAGAACAAGGCCGAACACAAGCATGAGGACAAGCACCACCACTATCTGCGCCGCGAGTTCAGCTACTCGAACTACGAGCAGAACTACACGCTGCCGGATGATGTCATGAAAGACCAGATCTCTGCCAAGGTGGAGGACGGCATCCTGACTATCACCATGCCGAAGGCCGAGCCGAAGCAGAAGGTCACCAAGGCCATCGAGGTCTCGTAAGTTAGAATTTCAAAAAACTAATCGGAGCCCCGACCTGCAAAAATTGCAAGCCGGGGCTCCTTTGGGATTGTATGTAGAATGGCTATGCCAAGAAGTGCCTGATATGACGAGCTGATGTTACCTTAGCATCGTAGATGACAGTCACTTCGCGGGTACGGGGATTCCACTTGGTGTCCATTACGCCCTTCATGTGCTTAACTTTGGCCACCACCTTACGATGGGAGTCGTGACGGCTTACCCTGAAGGTACAGGTCTTCACATCAGGACGGTAGGCATGCTTCTTGTGAGCATCGAAGTGAGAAGTTCTTTTATCCACTTTGTCAAAGTGCGAGGCCTTCTTATCGTTAGTCACTACCACAACAGTTGTATTCTTGTCGTGATTATTATGTTTCTTGTTACCGGCCATTGCTGGCATTGCGGTTGTGATGGCCATCATCATGGCTGCAATCACCTTATTCATTGTCTTCATAACTTTGTCTCCTATTCTTTAAATGGTTCGACATTTGTTTCTTAATCACAGTGCAAAGATAGGGTGATTTGGCGAAGTTTGAAAGAGAAATATCCTATTCTGCAAGAGCGGATTCCCTAAATAATTGTGGGGATTTTCCCTATGAAACCCATATCACTTGTTGATTGTATCTTTCCTCCTTTGCCGTCTGAAGACATATTCTTTTCGCTCTGCAAAGGTAAATCGCTGTTTCCGAATGGTCTCGGTATTCTTTAATCTCTCTACCTCATAGTTATCAAAAGACAATTTGACCAATGCTGCGATTGTTCCAACAATTAGAACAAGATAGTCTGCCTTAACTTCTGAATCAAGTTCATTAAGACCTTGGATTGCATAGTTTGACTTAAACCACTCCCATTCAGAATATGGCTTAGACTTGTCATAATAGGTTTTTGTACCATCTTTGAAAGTTTGGTCAGTTAGGCATGACTTTATCTGAGTGTCATTGATGATAGGATAATAGATAGTGGCCTTTCCTATGCTCTTATGAATATAGCGTAGGTACTTTACTCCACTTGTTAGGTACTTGTCGAGAACGGTCTTATATGTACTAATGTCGTATGCCATAACAAACAATGATATTTCGATGGCAAAGATACAAAAAAAGTTTTGTATTCGTAGTTTTTGACGCAACTTAAAATACAACTAAAATGGCTAAAAACGTGGCTTGCGTGGCTAAAAATGTTGCTAAAAGAAAAGAACCAAACTGAAAATCAATCAGTTAGGTTCTTTTTCTGTCGGGATTACTGGACTCGAACCAGCGACCTCGCGCCCCCCAGACGTGTGCGCTACCAACTGCGCTAAATCCCGATCCTTACTCAGACATCAAGTCGTCGGAGACGGCTTTTTGTCGTTTTGCGGGTGCAAAGGTACAATGTTTTTTTTATTCCTGCAAATTTTCACGCCTTTTTTTATCTGAAAGTTTCTAATTATTGTTATTTCTTTGGTCAAACGCCCAATATTTCTTACCTTTGTACGTTATTAAGAAGAGTAATAAGAGAAGATCAAGAAGATCAAGGAGATCAAGGAGATCAAGGAGATCAAGGAGTTCAAGGAGTTCAAGAAGTTTAAGAAGTTATTAGAATAATGCAATATAAGATAACACCCCCTGGGGTGCTGAACTACACGGTGACGCTGCCAGCGTCGAAGAGCATTTCAAACCGGGCGCTGATTATCCAAGCGCTGACGGGAGGTAGTATCGTGCCCTCAAACCTGTCGGACTGCGACGACACAGCGGTCATCGTACAGGCGCTGCGTGACAATCCTTATGAGATAGATATCAAGGCGGGCGGAACGGCGATGCGTTTTATGACGGCACTGCTCTCAGTACGTCAAAGTGAGGAACATGTCATCACTGGAACGGAGCGCATGAAGCACCGTCCCATAGGTCCGTTAGTGGACGCCCTGAGACGGTTGGGCGCCGATATCAGCTATGTGGGCGAAGAGGGTTTCCCACCGCTGCGCATCAAAGGGCGACAGCTGGAGGGCGGACTGTTAGAGGTGCCTGGCAACATCAGTTCACAGTACATCTCGGCCTTGCTGATGATTGGTCCCATGCTGCACGACGGACTGACGCTGCGACTGACGGGTGACATCATCTCGCGACCCTACATCGACTTGACGCTATGGATGATGCACGAGTTTGGCGCAGACGCCGAGTGGGCTGACTTCGAGACCATTCGCGTCAATGCCCAGCCCTACACAGAGCGGCCGTACTTCATCGAAAGCGACTGGAGCGCTGCCAGCTACTGGTACGAAATGGTGGCGCTGTCGAAGAACCGCTACGACGAGGTGCGCTTGGAGGGCCTGATGGACGGCTCGAAGCAGGGCGACTCGTCTGTACGCTACATATTCAGTCTGCTGGGTGTCAAGACCACCTTCGCCACGACAGAGGAAGGAAAGCCTACCACCGTGACGCTGCGCCATTCTGGACGCTGCGTGCCCAGGCTGGAGTACGACTTCAACAATTCGCCCGACCTGGCACAGACCTTCGTGGTGTGCTGTGCGATGATGGGTGTGCCGTTCCACTTCCGCGGACTATCAACGCTGAAGATCAAGGAAACCGACCGCATTGAGGCGCTGAAACGCGAGATGCGCAAGCTAGGCTATGTCATCCGCGATGCCAACAACAGCGAACTCATCTGGGACGGCGAGCGTTGCGAACCTGACCTGTCGGAAGGCATCGACACTTACGAGGACCACCGCATGGCGCTGGCCTTCGCCCCTGCTGCGCTGGTTACAGACGGTTTGACCATCAACAATCCGCACGTGGTCAGCAAGTCGTACCCACATTTCTGGGAAGACCTAACTCAATGCGGGTTCCGCATTGATAGTTGAGAGTTAAGAGTTAAGAATTAAGAGTTATTGCCTGCGGCAATTAAGAATTAAAAGTTAAGAATTATAAGAGTTATGCAGTTTCTGCTGATAGTTGTCATAGCGCTGGTTGCCTTGGGGGCCGTTGCAGCCATCTTTTCAATAGGTGGTACGGATGAGCCTATCCACCAGCCCGAGGGCGACTGCGCCTCGTGCACCAGCAGAAGCGACTGCAAGCTGGCGGAATTGAAGGATGCCTCAAAAATGGCGGCGCCGAAGGACGCCTGCGGACAAAAGAAATCGGCTGAGAAGCAATTGTTCTCCGTTTTCCTTTGCCTGATGCTCTCTTCCCTCATTCTTCTCCCCACCTCCTGCTCGACGAAGAAGAATACGGCCAAGTCGCGCCTGTGGCAGTCGTTTACGGCTCGCTACAATACCTATTATAACGGTTCTCAGGCCTTCATTGACGGTAGCGTTGAGAAAGAGAACGGCAACAAAGACAACTGTACAGAGATCATCCCCCTCTATACTGTCGGCAACAAGCAAAGCCGCGATTTGGGCAAGGGTAACTTCGACCGCGCCATAGAGAAGTCTGAGAAAACCATCAAGCTGCACAGCATCAAGGCTCGCCCTGAGTGGAACAAGAGTCGCCGCAAGACCGCCAAGGACATCGAGTGGCTCAGCCGCCGTGAGTATAATCCATTCATGTGGCACGCCTGGCTGTTGCTGGGAAAGTCACAATTCCAGAAAGGCGAATTCGAGGAGGCCGCCGCCACATTCTCATACATGTCGCGACTCTATGCGACGCAGCCTGCCATCAGTGGCAGGGCACGTGCCTGGCTGGCCAAAAGCTATACTGAGCTGGAGTGGTACTACGATGCCGAGGACGTGATGAACAAGCAACGGCGCGACTCGATGGACTTCCGTGCCGTCAAGGACTGGGACTACACCTACGCTGACTACTACCTCCACACGGGACGCTACGAGGAGGCCGTCAACTACCTGCGCAAGGTCATCAAGCACGAGAAGCGCCGCAAGCAGAAAGCCCGCGAGTGGTTCCTCATGGGACAGTTGCAACACCGCTTGGGTCGTAGACAGGAGGCCTACGATGCCTTCCGCCACGTGACACGCCTGAATCCGCCATACGAACTGGAATTCAACGCCCGCATTGCCCAGACGGAAGTGATGGCAGCCGGCAACGCCAAGCGCATGATTAGTCGCCTGAAACGCATGGCGGCGTCAGACAACAACAAGGATTATCTCGATCAGGTTTACTACGCCATCGGCAACATCTACATGACTGAACGCGACACCATCCACGCCATCGAGGCCTATGAGGAGGGCAACAAGAAGGCCACCCGCAGCGGTATCGAGAAGGGCGTGTTGCTGCTGACGTTAGGCAACATCTACTGGGAGCGTGAGAAATTTGCCGACGCCCAGCGCTGCTACGGCGAGGCCATCGGTCTGTTAGACAAAGACCGCAAGGACTATCAGCAACTGTCAGACCGTTCGAAAGTGCTCGACGAACTGGTGCCCCACACCAGTAGCATCGAACTGCAAGACTCCCTGCAGCGGCTGGCCAAGATGCCTGAGGCCGAGCGGAACAAGATTATCGACAAGATTATCGAAGACCTGATCAAGAAAGAAAAAGAGGAACAGCGCGCACGCGAGGCTGAAGAGGCCGAACAGGCGCTGCAGAAACAGGAATCCGTAGGCAACCGCACGCAGCAACAGACCCCTCAACCCGCCTCACCGACATTAGGCAACGGCGAGTGGTATTTCTATAATCCGCAGGCTGTCACCCAAGGTAAGCAGACCTTCCAGCGCCAGTGGGGCAAGCGCGAAAACCAGGACGACTGGCAGCGCAATAACAAGACGGTGGTGAACATGAGCTCTCCAGAGAGCCAGGATAGTCCGGAAGCTGCGGAGAATGCAGATACTCCAGAAAAGCAGGAGAAACAGGAAGGTGCAGAAGGCGCTGAGGGCAACGTGGCTAAGGAAGAAGCTGCTGACAGTGCCGCCCTCGACCCACACAATCGAGAGTACTACTTAGCGCAGATTCCCTTTACTGAAGACCAGCTGGCCGCCAGCCACGATGCCATCAAGGACGGACTGTTCCACGCAGGCATCATCTTCAAGGACAAGATGGACAACCTGCGCCTCAGCGAGAAAACACTTACCCGTCTGACCAACACCTATCCTGACTACGAACACAACGACGAGGTGTGGTACCACCTCTTCCTGCTCTATTCACGCCTGGGCCGCACCACAGAGGCCGACCATTGTCTGAGCATGCTGAAGCAGAACCACGCCGAGAGCCAGTGGACCACGCTGCTCTCCGACCCCTACTTCGCCGAAAACCAGCGCTTCGGCGTACACATAGAGGACTCTATCTATGCCGCCACCTACGACGCCTTCAAGGCCAGCCACCATCAGGAGGTGAAAGCCAACACCCAGTTGTCGGAACAACGCTTCCCCTTGGGCCAGCACCGTCCGAAGTTCCTCTTCATCGAGGGTCTGAGCCTGCTGAACGAGGGCGATGCCAAAGGCTGCACAGAACGCTTGCAACAGGTGGTCGAGAAATACCCACAGAGCGAGGTTTCTGAACTGGCTGGCATGATTATCCGTGGCGTACAACAGGGGCGTCAGTTACACGGCGGCAAGTTCGATATGGACGACGTCTGGCACCGTCGCAGCACAGACCTGGCCAAAGGCGACTCCACACAAGTGGACACGCTGGTCTTCGAACGCAACACGAACTACATCTTCCTGCTGGCCTACCAGCCGGATTCAGTCAATCAGAACCAGCTGCTCTACGAGATGGCTAAATATAACTTCTCGAACTTCATGGTGCGTAACTTCGACATCGTCACTGACCAAGACCAGAACGGTCTTTGCCGCATGCTCATCAGCGGATTCCTAAGCTACGACGAGGCCCGTCAGTATGCCCGTCAGTTGTACGACAACGAGGGACCGCTACGCGACATGCTGCACAACTGCCACAGCTTAGTGGTCAGCGAACCAAACCTACGACTGTTAGGAACGGCATACAGCTATGCCGACTACGAGCTCTTCTTCGAAGAAAACATAGAACCTACGGAAATCTCGCAAGACCCGTTGCTGGAAGAGCCGGAGAGTGTTGTCAAGGGCGAACTGCCCGACGAGCCTGAGGGTCCTGCCCCCGCCAGCAGCGACCAACCCACCAACTCTGACGACGACGACCTCTTCAACGACGCCCCCACTCAGCAGAACACGGGCAACGACATCTTCGACGACGACTTCTGGCGATAGAAAAAGGTAAAAAGGTAAAAAAGTAAAAAGGCAAAATATGAATAACGGACTATTGCTTTGGGCTGACGACGAGATGGAACTGCTTCGCGCCCATCTGCTGTTCTTAGAGAAAAAAGGATATGAGGTCGTTACCGTAACGAACGGTACTGACGCCATCGAGGAGTGTCGGAAAAGGACCTTCGACCTGGTGTTGCTCGACGAAATGATGCCAGGCCTCAGCGGTCTGGAAACGCTACAACGCATCAAGGAGACCAGCCCGCAGGTACCTGTGGTGATGGTAACCAAGAGTGAGGAGGAGGACATCATGAACCAAGCTATCGGACAGCAGATTGCTGACTACCTCATCAAGCCCGTCAACCCTAACCAAATCCTGCTGACGCTGAAGAAGAACATCCACCGTCGCGAGATAGTCACAGAGACGGTTCAGACGGGCTATCAGCAGCAGTTCCAGCAGATAGCCATGCAGATTATGGACTGTCGCACATGGGACGACTGGACAGAAATCTACAAGAAACTGGTGCGCTGGGAACTGGAACTCAGCGCCACTGACTCGCAGATGACAGAGATGCTGGACATGCAGAAGAAAGAGGCCAACATAGGCTTCGCCAAATACATCAAGAAGAACTACTTGGACTGGATGCAGGGCGGTGACCACCCCATGCTTTCCAACGAACTGTTCAAGACGGCTGTATTCCCTGTTTTGAAAGAAGAACAGAAGGTATTCCTCGTGGTGCTCGACAACTTCCGCTATGACCAGTGGAAGATGCTGGAGCGCGAACTCGGCGACCTGTTCGAGATAGACGAAAGTCTCTACTGCAGCATCCTGCCCACCGCTACGCAATATGCCCGCAATGCCATCTTCTCAGGACTGATGCCAGTACAAATTGCCAAAATGTTCCCTGACCTGTGGGTTGACGAGGATGAGGAGGAAGGCAAGAACCTGAACGAAGAACCGCTCATCCAGACCCAACTGGAACGTTACCGCCGCAGGAACACTTTCTCCTATCATAAGATCAACACTTCGACAGAGGCCGAACGGTTGATGCAACAAGTGAAGTCGCTGGACAAAAACGACCTTAACGTCGTCGTCTTCAACTTCATCGACATGCTGAGTCACGCCCGCACAGAGTCGAAGATGGTCCGCGAGCTGGCCAACAACGAGTCAGCCTACCGCAGTATCACCCTCTCGTGGTTCCGCCATTCTGTCATCAAGGACCTGTTCCGCCACTTGGCACAGACAGACTACCATATCATCATCACCACCGACCACGGCTCTATCCGTGCGAACAATCCCGTCCGCATAGTCGGCGACCGCAACACCAATACCAACCTGCGCTACAAGTTAGGCAAGAACCTCAGCTACGAGTCCAAGGAACTTTTCGTCATCAAAGACCCGCAGAAGGCACATCTGCCAGCACCAAACCTCTCGACGAGTTACGTCTTTGCTACTGGCGACGACTTCTTTGCCTATCCCAACAACTACAACTACTACGTATCCTACTACAGAAATACCTTCCAGCACGGCGGCATCTCGATGGAAGAGATGATTATCCCTCTCATCACTCTCCGCAGCAAAAAGAAATAAGATCACCCTCCGCAGCAAGAAGAAGAAGTAAAATCACCCTCCGCAGCAAAAAGAAGCAAGATATGGAAATCATTATTAAAGATATAGAGCACATCCGCGAGGCGGCTCGCGAGTTTATTGCGAACATTGGCGAGGCACGCGTCTTTGCCTTCTACGGAAAGATGGGCGCTGGCAAAACCACCTTCGTCAAGGCCATCTGCGAAGAGTTGGGCGTCGAGGATGTCATTACCTCACCCACCTTCGCCATCGTGAACGAGTATGGCCTCCCCTCTTCCACTATCTTCCATTTCGACTTCTACCGCATCAAGCGTTTAGAGGAAGTCTACGACATGGGCTACGAGGACTATTTCTACTCTGGAGCGCTGTGCTTCATCGAGTGGCCAGAGCTGATAGAAGACATCCTGCCTGACGATGCTGTCCGCGTCACTATCACGGAACAGAAAGACGGAAGCAGGGTGGTCAGCATTTCCGAGCAGTAAAACAAAAGCAGGGTGGTCAGCATGTAAGCCAACCACCCCACTTTTTTACCTTTTACTTTTTTACCTTTACAGGAGTGCCTGGAATTTCTCCTGCAGCTTAGTCTTAGCTTGAGCACCAACAATCTTGTCGACCACCTGGCCATTCTTGAAGAAGAGAATAGTGGGGATGTTGCGGATGCCATACTCGACAGCCAAGTCCTCATTCTCCTCAACGTCGCACTTGCCGACGACAACCTTGCCGTCATACTCTCCTGCCAATTCAGAAATGATAGGACCTACCATACGGCAGGGGCCACACCACGTTGCCCAGAAATCAACTACTAACGGCTTCTCACCTTTTTTCAGACTCTCGAAATTCTCGCTTGTGATTGTTACTTCCATAGTTCTAATTTACAATTTAAAGATTTACAACTTACTATTTATTGGTTCATTCAACTATTTACAAATATCGTGCCAAATCCAATTTTCATTGCGAAGCCACACTCTGATCTGGTCAGAGAATTTTTAATTTATCTTATAGTCCAGCGCTCCTGTCTGTTCGATATATTGAATCAACGAGCTCTTGATATCGACATGCTTCGACGAGCTCTGCAACAGCACGTGCCGTTTACCAGACGTGTCGTGAAGCAGGAAGAACAGCTTCGTCTTGCCAGGACTGGCAGAGATGATTTCGCCCAGTTCTGTCACCACTTCATCGTTCAGCAGGTCGGTATTCAGCGAGATGGTGATACGGTCGATGGCCCTTTCCTTGACTGACTGCAATAGTTCGACATTGGTCACCTTCAACTCCTTCTGTTCGCTGTAGCTGAAGCGTGGAGCCATCTTGCCAGTGATATAGACGGCAGCCCCCTCGATGAACTTACCGTTCAAGTTGAGCCAGTCGTCACCAAAGAGCATCAGTTCGCCAGAGCCTTCGAAGTCTTCAAGGGTAATAATGCCCCACGGCTTGTTGTTCTTGCCAAAGCGTATCTGTTTGCCTGTGACAATACCACCCAATGTCACATCCTCTCGATCGACCAGCGCCGCACCGCGGTCTGCCAATTCGGCACAACGGGTGTTGCACAGGTTGTCGAGAACTATCTTGTATTCGTCCAACGGATGGGCTGAGAGATAGATTCCCACCAGTTCGCGTTCCTTATTCAATCGCTCGATGTCGCTCCAGCGCGACTCAGCCTTCAGCAGCGGAGGCAGCTGAATCTCTATCTCGTCGAAACCGCCGAACAACGAGTTCTGGGCCTGCAACTTCTCATTCTGGTAGGTCTGTCCGAAGCGCATGATGGTATCGATGAACGTCTCGCCCTTGTTGTTCTGGGCAAAGAAATCTTCGCGGTTGATGCCAAAGCTGTCGAAACCGCCGCTCAACGCCAGCGCCTCAAAAGCCTTGCGGTTGAACTGTCCGAAGTTGATGCGCTGCACAAAGTCGTAGATGTCCTTGTAAGGACCGTTCTTCTCACGCTCTTCAATGATGGCTTGTGCCACACCGTCGCCCAAGCCCTTGATGGCAGCCAGGCCGAAACGTATCTCACCTTTCTTGTTTACACCAAACTTCTGATATGACTCGTTGACATCAGGACCCAGCGTAGCAATGCCCATCGCCTTGCACTCGTCCATGAGTTTGGTGATTTCCGTAATCTGGTCACGGCGGCGACTCATGATGGCAGCCATAAACTCGGCCGGATAGTTGGCCTTGAGATAGGCAGTCTGGAAGGCTACCCACGAGTAACAGGCGGCATGCGACTTGTTGAAGGCATAGGAGGCAAAGGCTTCCCAGTCGCTCCAGATCTTCTCCAGTATCTTGGGGTCGTGGCCGTTCTTCTTACCACCCTCGATGAACTTGGGCTTCATGGCATCGACAATATCCTTCTTCTTCTTACCCATTGCCTTACGCAGGGCATCGCTCTCACCACGAGTGAAGTCTGCCAACAGGCGCGACAGCAACATCACCTGCTCTTGATAGACGGTAATGCCGTAGGTGTCCTTCAGATATTTCTCCATCACGGGAATGTCGTAGGTGATAGGCTCGTCACCGTGCTTACGGCGGATGAACTGCGGAATGTAGCCCATAGGTCCTGGTCGATAAAGGGCATTCATGGCAATGAGGTCCTCGAAGACGGTAGGCTTCAGCTCGCGCAGGTATTTCTGCATGCCGTTCGACTCAAACTGGAAGGTTCCTATAGTGCGGCCTTGCTGATACAGTTCGTAAGTCTTGGGGTCGTCGATGGGGATATGGTCCAGATCCACATCGATGCCACGGGTCTGCTTAATGACGGCACAGCACTCCTTCATCTCCGAAAGAGTTTTCAGGCCAAGGAAGTCCATCTTGATAAGTCCCGTCGATTCGATGACGTGACCGTCATACTGCGTACAATTGGTCTTCTGCTCCTTGAAGTCGGGGTCGTCGGCCGTCGAGACGGGCACCCAGTCGCTGATGGGGTCGCGGCAGATGATGAAGCCGCAGGCATGAATGCCCGTGCCACGAACGGTGCCTTCCAGCATCTTGGCATATTTGATGGTATTGCGCAGGGCGGGGTCGGTACTGGCCTCAGCCTCCTGCAACTCACGCACCGCCTTGATGGCGTTGGTCAGATTCATCTTCGGCGTCTTGCCGTCCACATCGGGCAGACGGTCTGGAATAGCCTTGCACAGCGCATTCGACACAGGTATGGGTACCTTCTCCACACGGGCCACGTCCTTGATGGAGTTCTTCGTAGCCATTGTGGCATAGGTAATGATATGGGCACAGTTGTCGTGACCGTATTTGTCCTCCACCCACTTCAGCACGCGACCGCGGCCGTCGTCGTCGAAGTCGGTATCAATATCAGGCAAAGAAATACGGTCTGGATTCAGGAAACGCTCAAACAGCAGGTCGTACTTCAGCGGGTCAATCTTCGTGATGCCTAAGCAGTAAGCTACCACAGAACCTGCCGCCGAACCACGGCCAGGACCAACCATCACGCCTAACTCGTCGCGGGCTGAATTGATGAAGTCCTGCACAATGAGGAAGTAGCCAGGAAAACCCATCGTCTTCATGATATGCAACTCAAAGCGGATGCGGTCGTCCACCTCCTTGCCTCGTTCCTTGCCATAGATTCTGTCAGCACCTTCGTAAGCCAGCTTGGCCAGATAGTCGGCCTCGAACTTGATACGATAGAGTTTGTCGTAACCTCCAAGTTTCTGGATTTTCTTCTCACCCTCCTCACGGGGCAACGGGTTCTGACCGTTCTCGTCGCTGGTAAACTCCTCGAAAAGCTGTTCCTCAGTGAACTTCTTGCGCCACTCCTCTTCCGTACCAAACTCCTCAGGGATGGGGAAGAAAGGCATGATGGGATCGTGGTCGATGCTGTAAATCTCCACCTTATCCAATATCTCCAGCGTATTGCTCAATGCCTCGGGGACGTCGGCAAACACCTGGTTCATCTCTTCGCGGGTCTTAAACCACTCCTGCTTAGAGTAAAGCATACGCGTCGGGTCGTCCAAGTCTTTCGAAGTGGCCAGACAGAGCAGGTGGTCGTGGGCCTCAGCATTCTCCTGATCGACGAAGTGGGCATCGTTGGTACACACCAACTTGATGCCATATTCATGGGCCAGTTCGATGAGCACCTTGTTGGCCTTCTCCTGTAAGGGGAAGGTCTCGCGGTTGGCGCGGATGGTGGGGTCTTTCACCTCATGGCGCATCAACTCTAAGTAATAGTCTTCGCCAAATACGCCACGATACCACTCGATAGCTTCGCGGGCACCGGCAATGTCGCCGTTCAGGATCTTCTTGGGCACCTCGCCGGCCAGACACGCTGAACAGACTATCAGTCCCTCATGATACTTCTCCAAGTCCTCACGGTCAGTACGTGGACGCATGTAGAAGCCGTCTACCCATGAGCGGCTCACCAGTTTGATAAGGTTCTTGTAGCCCGTATAGTTCTTGGCCAGCACAATGAGGTGGTAGCCGCTCTGGTGTTTCTTGTCGTCTTTCAGCAGTTTCGATCCGTATCGCGACACATACATCTCGCAGCCGAAGATGGGCTTGAATGGTTCCAGACCTTCCTTCTTCCGACCTTTGTTGATGCCGCCAACGTAGTCATGAAATTCCTTGATACCGAACATATCACCATGGTCGGTCACCGCCATGCCCCGCATGCCGTTGCCAATGGCCTTGTCAACCAAGCGTTTAATGCTCGACTGACCGTCTAAGATAGAGTAATAAGTATGTACATGAAGATGTATAAAGTCTTCCATAAAATGCGCTCTTTTGCTGTTTTTGAGCCTCAAAGATACGGCAAAAAAGCGAAATAACCAAAAAAAATCAAATAAAGAATCAAGAATTAAGAAATATTTTGTACCTTTGCATACGCAAAACTACATTACTAACCCCATGGGAGCAAGAATCAAGAAATTAAAAAAGATACGAATTCACCGCGAAGGGACCAACGAACTGACGCTAAGCATGCTGTTGCTCATCGGCATTGGCTGTCTGTTATGGTACTTTATCGACAACCCCATTCCCTTCTGGCTCTTCATCCTCGTCTTCGGCGCTGCATGGATGATGGCCCTGAACTTCTACCGTTGTCCCATCCGTTATTTCAACGGCGACACGGAGAAGTTGGTCGTCGCACCTGCCGACGGCAAGATTGTCGTGGTGGAAGAGGCCGAAGAGAACGAGTACTTCCACGACAAGCGACTCATGATCAGCATCTTCATGAGTCCGCTGAACGTCCACGCCAACTGGTTCCCCGTTGACGGCAAGGTGAAGTTTGTGCATCATTTCGACGGCAACTACCACAAGGCTTGGCTGCCGAAAGCCAGCGAGGAGAACGAGCACGCCGACATCATGATTACCACTCCTGAGGGCGAGGACATCCTGGTGCGCCAGATTGCCGGAGCGTTGGCCCGCCGTATCGTCACTTACGCCAAGGAGGGTGAGGAGTGCTATATCGACGAACACCTCGGCTTCATCAAGCTCGGCTCACGTGTCGACGTCTATCTGCCCCTGACCGCCAAGGCCTGCGTCACCATGGATCAGCCCACTACCGGCGACCAGACGGTCATTGCAAAGTTGAGTTAAGAGTTAAGAATTAAGAATTAAGAGTTGTCGCTTCGCGATTAAGAATTAAGAACTGAGAATTGAAGAAGCATATACCTAATACTATTACGTGTCTGAACCTCATTTCAGGCTGCATAGCCACCTATTGGGCATTTGAGGGACACTTCCCTATGGCGCTGCTGTTCATCGTCATCGGTGCCGTGTTCGACTTCTTCGACGGCATGACGGCACGCTTGCTACACGTCTCGTCGCCCATCGGCAAGGAGCTGGACTCGCTGGCCGACGACATCACCTTCGGCTTTGCTCCTTCGGCAATGATCTACAAGTACTTAGACCTCCAGCTGTGTCCGTTGGTCCTTGATGCACCTTGGATGACAGAACATTCCTTCGTGCCCTATCTGGCCTTTATCATGGCAGCATTCTCGGCCTTACGCCTGGCTAAGTTCAATCTGGACGAACGGCAGGCAATGGGCTTCATCGGACTGCCCACGCCGGCTAATGCCTTGTTCTGGGGAGCACTCTTCGTGGGAGGCGCCGATTTCCTGTACTCGCTGTCTTTCTCTGCGTGGTATGTGCTTATTGGCATGTTCATCAGCTGCTACCTGTTAGTCAGCGAGATTCCCATGTTTGCCCTGAAGTTCAAGACGTGGGGCTGGAAGGGCAACGAAGTCAAGTACATCTTTCTCATAACGTGTATCCCCCTGCTGCTCATCCTCGGAGTATTAGGTCTGGCTGCCATCATCGCATGGTACGTCATACTCTCGGCTATCGTAGCCCTCAAGTCTAACACCTAACTCCCATCATTTAATCCTATCACCCAACATCTAACACCCATCATTTAACACCCATCGCCCTATGTTAAAAGGAATTTACGGCATATTGCTCTTCGTGTTCTTCGTCATCGTATTCATCCTCATGCTCGTCGGAGGCAAACTCGTCAAGGGTGTCAAGGACTTCCGCAAAGCTGCCCAGAGGGCTGCCGACCAAGAGGCACAGCGCAGGCGCTACGAGACGGGTCGCCAGCGCCAACAGTACACCCACCGCGCCAAGCCTACTCAGTCTCAGAACGCCCAGGCTGAGGAAGTCACCCAAGAAGTGCAACAAGACGAATTCGTCCGTCACAGCAATGCTGCAACGGACGAACCAGTTACCGACCAGCCTCAGGAGAAGCGCGATACGCGTAAGATTTTCGACGACTCCGAAGGCGAGTACGTTGACTTTGAAGAGGCTTAGTTGTGTACCAGCGTGCCAATTTCTTCGCCTTCCATCACCTTCTTCAGGTTTCCCACTACGTCCATGTTAAACACATAGATGGGAAGGTTGTTGTCCTGACACATGCAGATGGCAGTCAGGTCCATGACTTTCAGACCTCGCGCGAGTACCTCTTTATATGTAATGGCATCAAACTTCGTCGCCGTGGGATCCTTCTCGGGGTCGGCGGTATAGACGCCGTCAACACGTGTTCCCTTCAGCATCACGTCGGCCTCAATCTCGATGCCGCGCAGACTCGAACCCGTGTCCGTCGTAAAGTATGGACTGCCCGTGCCAGCCGAGAAGATGCAAACGTAGCCGGCCTCCATAGCCTCAATGGCCTTCCACTTGGTATAGAACTCGCCGATAGGTTCCATGCGGATTGCCGTCAGCACCTTGTTCTTTACGCCGACGGCACCTAATGCCGAACTCAGCGCCAATGAGTTTATAACCGTAGCGCACATGCCCATCTGGTCGCCCTTCACACGGTCGAAGCCCTTCTGCGAACCTGACAGTCCACGGAAGATGTTGCCGCCGCCGATGACGATGCCAATCTGCACACCCATCTCGCTCACCTCTTTAATCTGCTTCGCATAGTCGCTCAGCCGTTCAGGGTCGATGCCGTAGCCCTGCTTACCCATCAGGCTCTCGCCCGAAAGTTTCAATAAAATCCTTTTAAATCTTGCCATTATTCGATATTGTTTATTGTACAAAACTTACTTCCTTAAAAGCATAGCGGCGCATCTTGCCATTATCATCTGTCAACAATAGATGACCGTCGTCTTCCACACCTGTAATTTCAGCCATAAACACGCCATCCTTATCAGTATATGGGTGAAAACCTTTGCGACGATATAGCAATTTCATGTAGCGTTCCTTCAAACCATCCCTTAAATCTATGCGATTGAGGATGTCATTTAGCAGCTGCTCACAGTCTGTCTCCTGTCCTGTTATTTGCCATAGCGATACTGGATTGGGCGCATCACTCTTAAACTCCCGTTGGTTGACGTTCAGCCCTACCCCAATGATGCTGTCCTTGACGAAGTTGCCCTTCAGCGTGTTCTCTATCAGGATACCTGCCAGTTTACCATTGCGCCAATAGATATCATTGGGCCACTTGATGCTGAGGTCACCCACCAACTGTCCAAGTGCGTCAAGGATGGCCAGCGAGATAGCCATCGATATCTGGAATTGCTTGTTGGCAGGCAGGTTCTCTGGATGAATCAGCAGCGAGAACAACAGGTTCTTCCCACGCTCACTTTCCCACGTGTTCGTGCCACACCCTCGCCCTGCCGTCTGATAATCAGCAATTACACAAAGGAATTGCAACGCCACACTCTCGCAGAGAGAACCGTCCCCTTTGTGTACTTTTATCCACTCGTTCGTGGAGTCCGTCTCGTCAATATGAATGATTTTCCATTCCATGTTGCAAAGATACGAATAAGCGAGCAAAGAACAAAACAAAAAAACAACTTTTCGACTTTCCAACCCTTTTTCTTTTAACAACGAATTAAAACGAATTATACGAATTTCTTACATTTTTACTTAATCACTTCATTATTATTTGTTATTTATTATTTAGGCTGAAGGCCGCTTGTCACTACTCGTCGTCCAAGTCTTCGTCCTCGGCATCCCAGCTGCAGTTGTAGCGGCGAGAGAATTCGTCTTTCGGACTCACCACGTCTTTGGTGCCGGGATCGCTGCCACAAAGCATCTTCGAGGTCCGTATCTGAACTGCCTTCATCGCAGGCTCAATATATTGCTTTTTCATTGTCTTTTTGTTTATTGCTTTATCTTGTTTTTTATTGTCATTCTCGTTTACGGTCGGGCGAGGTGTGCGTCAGTCTCCGTGTGGGGTTAAGGCCTGCAGGTAGTCCACCAGAGCCTTGCCCCTGGCGGCGCGCTCGTTCAATGTGATAGTATAAGTTGCCATAATTGTATCCTATTTATATTTCCGCTGCAAAGGCACGAATAAGCGAGAAGAATACCAAAGAAAAAGAATCTTTTCTTTGTATTCTCGAGCGGAAGTTCCTTCTCGCGAAACGCAAAGTTTCTCCGACAAAGGTCAAAGTGTGACGGCGCATGATAGGTCGTCGTATGTCGTGGGGGGATCTATGGTCCTCGCCCCTTATATCCATCGTCCCCCATAAAGGGGGACGA
>Ga0265298_10004949_pt1 | contig 16870 bp, 6 predicted proteins | sample AusTroGonzalo_MG_3_FD_193486 | JGI IMG/M metagenome (GOLD analysis project Ga0265298, IMG submission 193486) | Bovine rumen microbial communities from tropical cattle in Woodstock, Queensland, Australia - Gonzalo_01 | ecosystem: Host-associated > Mammals > Digestive system > Stomach > Rumen ... | reverse complement strand
CTCGACGGTCGGCGCGACCTCCGCATCGGCGACAGAAGCGTCAGGCGTAACCTCCAGCAAGAACAGATGCTTGGGCAACGTATTCCGCTCTATACTGAGTTTGACCCTCAGAACCAGATGCTGCTCGACCATTGGGCCAAGTGGGACGGTTTCCGTCTCTCGCAATTGACCGACAACTCCTTCTCTGTGCGCAAACGGGCTACAGCAAAATCCCCCTGGATAGGCACCTTTACCGGCCGACGGTCACCCGGCTATGCCTTTGTCGGCGATGTCAGCGGTGGCATCGGCATCGGCTTGAAAGACTTCTGGCAGTCCTACCCGTCCACCATTGAGGTAGCCAAGGCCCGCAGTTCCGAAGCAGAAGTGACCATGTGGCTGTGGAGTCCGGAGGCCGAGCCAATGAACCTCTGTCATTATGACACGGTGGCACACAATCTAATCGCCAGTTACGAAGATGTGCAGGAGGGCATGAGCACCCCCTACGGTATAGCCAGGACGAATGTACTGTGGATTGTGGCGAAAGAATGTTACGGCGGGAAGACCGACGTTGCTTCCACTGCCAGCCGTCTCTCGGCCGATGCCCGTCTGTTGCCTACCCCTGAATATCTTCATGAGAAACAGGCGTTTGGCGTCTGGTCGTTGCCCAAAGACACGGTCAGCCCCGTAGAACTCCGTCTGGCACAGTACATCGATTTCTATCGCCAGGGCATCGAGCAACACAAATGGTATGGTCTGTGGAACTACGGCGACATGATGCACACCTATGACCCGGAGCGTCATTCTTGGCGCTACGACGTCGGTGGATTTGCCTGGGACAATACAGAACTGGCCACACCAATGTGGTTGTGGTATAACTTCCTCCGCACCGGTCGCAGCGACATCTTCACGATGGCCGAAGCCATGACCCGCCACTGCAGCGAGGTCGACACCTATCACATCGGACCGTTTGCACCCTTAGGCAGCCGCCACAACGTGAGCCACTGGGGCTGTGGGGCCAAGGAGGCACGTATCAGCCAGTCGGCCTTCGACCGTTTCTACTACTATCTCACCACCGACGAGCGTACTGGTGACCTGATGCGGGAACAGACCGATGCCGACACATTGCTATACCACCTCGACCCCATGCGACTGGCAGAACCCCGCTCGCAATATCCCTGCCAAGCACCGGCACGCCTCAGGATAGGTCCTGACTGGCTGGCATACGCCGGCAACTGGATGACGGAGTGGGAACGGTTCGGGACAACGAAATACCGAGATAAGATCCTGACGGGTCTCCAGAGCATTGCCGCTTTAGAGGATGGCATCTTTACCGGCAACCTCGCCAAAGGCTACGATCCCGTCACAGGCCGAATCACTTACGATGGCGACCCTGCCGTCAAGAGCACCAACCACCTAATGACCATCATGGGAGGCTTTGAGGTCATGAACGAACTCTCCGTTCTCCTTCCTGACACCACTTTCCACGACACCTGGCTCGACTTTGCCCGCCGTTACAAGCAAATGGCAGTTGAAACACGCAACAGCCATTTCCCGGTGCGCCGGTTGGAAGCATACGCCGCATGGAACGACCGCGACCCTTCCAGGATGAAATCCACATGGGAGGCTCTCTGGGGCGTTGCCGACAACGATCTCTTGCTATCCGGGAAGTCGCAGACCGTTTTGCCGCCAGAAGTGCCTGCTCCGATGGCCGAACTGCCGGGTGTCAGCACCAACAATGCAGCCCTCTGGAGTCTGGATGCCATCTACATTTTGGAGGTCTTCCCATAGGAAATACTATCAAAATTGTTCATTTTTATATAATTTTATCTCATATAGGCTAAAAAAGAATCATATTATTTTAATAATCCAAAATTATTTTAGTATTTTTGCATCCGAAAACTAATCACAGCCATGCTAACAAGTGAAGATTATAACTATAATAACAAATGTATGAATAAATTAAAGTTTATCAAAGGTAAGGCCATACCTTTTGCCGCCATCCTGTCGGCCATGTTGTTTGTGCCCTCTGCCGGGATGCTTTCTGCCCACGCGTCTGTTCAGAGCACGCAACAGCAGGAATCTGTCAGCGGTACGGTGATAGACAATACGGGTGAGGCCGTCATCGGTGCCAGCGTGGTTGTCGTCGGTGCCCAACAGACCACGGGTACAGTCACCGACTATGACGGACACTTTACGCTGAATGTCAAGCCGGGCACGCAATTGAAGATTACGTTCGTGGGCTACAAGGAGCAGATTGTGAAGGCTGCTAATGGTATGAAGGTCACTCTTGAAGAGGAAGCCACCATGCTCCAAGCAGTCGAGGTCGTGGCCTATGGTGTTCAGAAGAAAGTCACCGTGACAGGTGCCCTTTCATCAGTAAAGGCTGAAGATCTGACCCGTACGCCAGTGTCTTCAGTCAACAACGTGCTGGCCGGTCAGCTCTCGGGTGTGACCACCGTCCAGACCTCAGGTGAGCCGGGTGCCGACGCTGCCCAAATCTTCGTCCGTGGACAGGGAACGTGGGGTGACTCATCGCCTCTGATCCAGGTGGACGGTGTAGAACGTGAGATGTGGGATATCGACCCCAACGAAATCGAGAGTGTTACCGTGCTGAAGGATGCCTCTGCCACAGCTGTATTCGGTGTACGCGGTGCCAATGGTGTGGTGCTGATTACGACGAAGCGCGGTGCGGAGGGCAAGGCTCACATCTCGGCCACAGCCTCGTTCTCAGCATTGACACCAACCAAAATGGTAGAAATGGCCTCATCGTATGACTATGCTATGTTCCACAATGCTATGCATGACAACGATGGAACGGCTCATGAGTTTTCGCAGACGGTGATTGATATGTTCAAGAATAATACCGATCCTATCCGATTCCCGAGCATGAACTGGTCAGACTATATTATGAAAGATGTAACGCTGCAGACACAGCACAATGTGAATATCTCTGGTGGTAATAAGACCGTAAAGTACTTCATCTCTGCTGGTATGTTCACTCAGGATGGTATCTTTAATGAATTTGACCGTCCTTATGACTTCGGTTATGGCTACAGTCGTTTTAACTACCGTTCGAACTTGGATATCGATGTCACAAAGACCACTCGCTTGAGCTTTAATATTTCAGGTAAGGTGGATAACTCTGACAAGCCTCATTCTGGTCAGTCTTCTGATCAGCTCGTGAAGGAGGTTTATTGGGCCACTCCGTTCAGCAGTCCGGGCTTTGTTGATGGCAAGTACATTGTCAATAGTAATTCTACCTCTGATAACTATACGACCGTTGAGGGTGACAATGCAAAGACCATTCCCGTCCTGCCCTTTACTGGTGGTACGCCGATGGCTTACTGCATGAGCCAGCCAGGTGCGTTCCAATACAATAATAACAAGCTGCAGATGGACCTTGTGCTCGATCAGAATCTCGATTTCATCACCAAGGGGCTTTCTGTGAAATTGAAGGGTTCATATAATAGCTCCTTTGCCACAGCAACAGAGATTACCAATGATGCTTCTACCTATACAGCTGTTTTCCACCGCGGTGTTAATGAAAGTGGAAATATTTATGAAGAAATCCTTTACCGTAAAGCAGGAGATGATACAACGCCCACCTACCGCAATTACCAGAATGGCAAGAGTCGTAACTGGTACACAGAAGGTTCACTGAACTATAGCCGCAGCTTCGGTCTGCACACGATATCGGCTCTTGCACTCTACAACCAGAGTAAGGAGTATTATATCAAAGGCGATTATTCTGATATTGCCCGTACATACGTTGGTTTCGTAAGTCGTGTCACTTACGACTGGAACAACCGCTATATGGCCGAGTTCAACTTTGGATACAATGGTTCCGAGAACTTCGCTCCCGGCAAGCGATTTGGTTCCTTCCCTGCTGGTTCTTTAGGATGGGTCGTTAGCGATGAACCTTTCTTCAAGTCTGTCAAGAAGTACATCAGTTTCTTGAAGCTTCGTGCTTCGTGGGGTCTCGTTGGTAACGACAAGATTGGTGGTAGCCGATTCTTGTTTATGTCCGATCCTTATAACGTGAACCAGACAGCCCTTTGGGAGCGTGCCCAGTATTCGTCGGGCAGTGATTCCGGTGTGGCATACGCCTATCTGTTCGGTGTGGAGAACGGCACGGCAACGAAGGGTGCCTATGAAAGTGCCAAAAACAACCCAGACGTGACTTGGGAGAAGGCCTTCAAGCAGGACTACGGTTTCGATATGAACTTCTTCGACGACCGTCTGCGTACGACTTTCGACTATTATATGGAACACCGTACTGACATCTTGGCCATTGACTACCGTATTCCGACCTTCATTGGCTTCACACCTCCCTATTCCAACTTTGGTGTCGTCGATAGCCATGGTTGGGAGGTTTCCGTCAACTGGCAAGACAAGATTGGAAAGGATTTCCGTTACTCTGTGAAGTTAAACCTCTCATACAACTTCAATGAGATTATTGAAGACCGTCAGGCACCACAGCAAAATGACTATATGTATACTGCCGGCCATCGTATCGGCAGCCGCCTGCAGTACTTGTTCTGGAAGTTATATTATCCAGGAGCAGAGGCCGACTATGAGAAGGAGTTCGGTTCACCGTTCCCCACACAGTTGGTATCCAAACTCTATCCTGGCGACCCAGTCTATGTGGACCTCGACGGAAATGGCTATATTGATCCTAATGACCAGAGTCGCGACTTTGGCTATACTGATGACCCACAGTATATCGCAGGTCTGAATCTCGCTCTTTCTTATAAGAATCTCTCCGTCAGTGCACAGTTCACGGGAGCCTGGAATGTTAGCCGTGTGCTTGGCGATGTCTTCCAGCGTCCGTTCCACAATCGAAATACGGAGAACAATGGTGGTCTGCTCCAGTATCATCTAGATAATACCTGGACACCTGAGAATCCTGATCCTAATGCAGAATATCCACGTGCTACATGGACTAACGCCATCCAGAACTATGCCGCCTCTACCCTTTGGGAGAAAGATGCCAAGTACTTACGTCTGAAGACCTTGCAGATTGCCTATGACTTCCATTTCCCATTCATGAAGGTGTTAGGCCTGAATCAGTTGCAGTTGTCTATCAGCGGCTACAACCTCTTCACCCTCACCCCGTATAAGTTCGGTGATCCAGAGGCTCGCGCCAGCTCTACGCCCTCTTATCCTTTGCAGCGTACTTATACAGCAAGTCTTAAGTTGGGTTTCTAAGTTAGTTTAAAGTTTACAATTTACAGTTTTTAGTTTATAGATATGAAACTACATCATAAATTATTATCAGGTGTTGTGATGCTCTCCCTTGCTGGTGTGGCTTTTACGGCCTGTACTGATGACATAAAGTTTGGTAGTTCCTTTATCGAGAAAGCACCTGGCGGAACAGTGACACTCGACACGGTGTTCAATAGTGCCGAATATACCAGACAGTTCTTAGTAGGTCTCTATGTACAGCAGTATTATGGACTTCCCTATAAGAATTCTACTGCGTCGCCGTGGAGTCAGAGCTACTGGAATACAAAGCTTGATGCACTGACTGACTGCTATCATCAGCATTTCAGTGGTTCCAATGCCTATACCATGTATTATTCTAATGCACTCACTTCTAACGACCGTGCCATCATCGCCTATAACGATGACAAAGTGTGGGAGACGGTTCACCACTGTTGGCTGCTGATTGAGAACATCGACAGGGTTCCCGGCCTGAGTGATTCGGAGAAAAAGAATATGATTGCGCAGGCCAAGTGTATCATGGCCAGCCGCTATTTCGACCTCTATTCGGTCTATGGAGGACTCCCAATTGTAGAACATACCTATACTGGTACGGAAGGTGATCTCTCCACTCGTCGTGCGACCGCTGAGGCAACTGCTAACTTTATGGTGAAATTGCTTGACGAAGCTATTCCCGACCTGCTCTGGGCATACAATGGTACCACAATTGAGACCGATGCAACCAACAACACGGGACGCTGGACGTCTGCAGGTGCCATGGCTCTAAAGGCAAAGATCCTGCTCTTCAATGCCTCGCCACTTTATAATGCTAATCAGCCTTACTATGACGGCTCTACGGATGCCGAGCGTGACAGCGTCGTCTGGCATGGTGATTTCAAACAAGAGCGTTGGCAACGTGCCCTCCAAGCTTGTCAGGACTTTATGAATGCCAATGACGCCAATGGCAATTGGTATGAGCTGAATAAGGCGACTGCCGCCACGCCCGATGCCTATCGTCAGGCTTATCGTATGGGCTATATCTATCAGGGCAGCCGTGAAATCATCCACTCTACCCGTGTAGCCGGTGCCACCAGTAACAAGGCTTCTTACCAGTGGAACAACTTCGTGGGTCCGACTACAACAGAGACTGGTCCTGGTCCCTTCCGTCATTCTTACGGTCCTACCCAGGAGTATGTGGATATGTTCTGTTGGGCCGATGGTACTCCGTTTGACTGGGAGGGCGATATGACTGCTGGTAATATCAACGGTGAGAAGGGTAAGCTTTTCTTTGAATATGTGAAGGGGCGTGGTGGTGCTGTACAGCGTAAGGCCAGTCGTGATCCCCGTCTCTATGAGAATGCTATTGTCAATGGCCAGTCTGAACGACTGAATTGGACTTCGGGTGTGTCTGAGGGGAACAACTATGAGCTTTGGGTCGGAGGCTACCACGAGAAGTATCAAGTGGCTGATGCCGATGGAAAGATCGTGGAGCAAGATACCGAGCGCTTTCCTTCAGGCTACGGCACAATTAAGTATTACTTAGGTCGTGAGTATCAGGGAAAGTATACCCAATGGGTGTATCTGAGCTACGACGAAATGCTTCTGATGTACGCCGAATGTCTGGCACAGTGTGACCAACTGAACGAGGCCCTAAAGTATGTCGATGAGGTCCGTGCCCGCGTAGGCATGAAAGGCCTGAAGACCAGCATCACCAAGTCGAAGGCCGCCGTGAAGCCAAATATGGACAATAAGCAAGATGTTATCGAGGAAATCCTTCGTGAGCGGGCTTGTGAGCTCGGAATGAGCAACAATCGCTACTATGACATGATTCGATATAAGCACGGTGAATGGATGACCAAGCGCCTCCACGGTCTGCTGACCTATCGTCTGATTCAAATTGGTAAGAACTGGGAGCACAACATCCGTCCGTATATCGGTGATGACAAGAATGCCGGTGTGGCAGAACCCAGTCGTTTTGAACACAGTCTTTTTGAACTGCAGAATCGCAGTCGTGTCCTATGGGATTACTCTCCTGATGACCTCGAGGTACGCAAGTGGTTTCTCTTCCCGCTTCCTCTGACTGAGATCAACAAAGGCTACGGCCTTGTGCAGAATCCTGGATGGTAAATTCTTGAATGTAAAATTAAGAATTAAGTATTAAGAGAATATAATTATGAAAAAGAAAAATATATTAATGCTGACACTGCTTGCAAGCCTGAGCCTGCCGGCAGCAGCACAGCAGGACAGCACAGGCATCAGCTTCGCGGACCAGGTCATCGAGGTAGGAGCCAATAAGGACTTTACCCGTGCCCAGTCTACGGCTGCTGTCTCTGTGATTACCAATAGGGATGTTAACAAACGCTCAGCCAAAAATATTGGAAACTCAATCCTCGGTCAGGGTAATGGTCTTGTCTCGTTACAGGGAACGGGTACCTACTTTGAGCAGAATCCCACTTTTTACGTTCGCGGCCTCCAGAGTTTGAGCACCAGTACCCCGCTGATCCTTGTCGACGGTGTGGAACGTGACCTCAGCTTCGTCAGTGCCGATGAGGTCGACCACGTTAGTATACTCAAAGATGCTGCAGCTTTGGCTCTCTATGGTTATAAGGGTGCTAATGGAGCTATTTTGATTATCACCAAGCGTGGTGAGTATAACTCCAAGAATATCCGTGTCACCTACGATCATCTGTTTAATTTCCAGTCAAACCGACCGAAGTTTGTCGACGGTGCCACTTTCGCCAGTGCTATGAATGAGGCAATGGCAAATGAAGGGGCTCCTGCTCGGTATTCTTCCGAGGAGATTGCAGCCTTCCAGAATGGCAACTATCCTTATCAGTATCCCAATGTAAACTGGGTGGATGAGACCTTCCGTAAAAGCGGCGCCACGAACAAGATCGGCGTGGAGTTTAGCGGTGGTGGTGAGCGCTTCCGTTATTATACGACGCTTAATTTACTCTCAGATAAGGGTTTCATCAAGAACTTCTCGGATAATGATGGCTATTCTACTCAGGACAAGTATGTGCGTGGCAATCTCCGTACCAACCTTGATATTGACCTGACTCCGACAACAATGTTGAAAGTGAACATGCTTGGTATGCTGAGTGAGATGTCGCGACCTGGTTCTCAGGCCGACTTGTGGGATATGGTTTACAGCGTTCCATCCAGTGCTTTCCCTATTAGGAATGAGAATGGCGAATGGGGTGGTACGTCGACATATTCTGGTGAACTGAACCCAATGGCTCAGTCTTCAGGTGCTGCCTACTATAAGATTCATGAGCGTGCACTCTATGCTGACATGACACTGAATCAGGATCTTAAATATTGGATTCCTGGTCTGAGCATGACATTGCGAGTGGGTTATGATACCTACAGCACTCTCTATGAGGATCATAGCATGACATACGTTTATGGAAGCTATCCTGTTACAGGTTGGCAGAACGGAGTCCCTCAGTTAGGCGAATATTGGACATCTGGTACTCCTGGTACGATGGGAAAAGAAGCGGCCACTGACCAGTGGGCACGCCGCCTGATTTTTGCGGGTGGTTTCAATTTCGAACGTACTTTTGCAGAGAAGCATTATATCTATGGTCAGCTGAAGTATGACTATGAGTATCAGAACTCAACAGGTGCTACAGGCTATACCATCTACCGCCAGAATGCTTCGTTCTTGGCACACTATGGTTATGACAATCGCTATATCGGTGAGGTAGCCCTCATGTATTCGGGCAGTAACCGTCTGGCTCCTGGCACGAAGTGGAACCTTGGTCCCACGGTGTCTGCTGCCTGGGTACTCTCCAATGAGAGTTTCCTGAAGGGTTGCTCCGTAGTGAACTTCCTGAAGCTCCGCGGTAGCTTCGGCATTATCAACGCAGACTATCTGCCGGGTGACAATGTCTGGGACTATTATGTACAGTCTTATGGTGCTAATGCATCTTATAACTATCCCTTCGGCAGTGGTTATGAGGCCAATACGGGTAATGCTTTTGGTGCACAGCAGCGTGGTCGAATGGCAGCAGTTGATCCCTCCAATGAAAAGGCCTATAAATATAATATAGGTATAGACGCCACCCTCTTCGGTGGTCTGAATGTGGAGTTTGATGCCTACATGCAGCAACGTAAGGATATTTGGGTGTCTGGTGCCGGAGCTTATTCTGCTCTTATCGGTTTCGAGGCTCCTTATACAAATGCGGGTAAGGTTGATAGCAAGGGTTTTGAATTCTCGCTCGACTATACCAAAACCATCGGTGATCTGACATTTAACCTGGGAGGTGCTTTCAACTACAATAAGAATGAGATCAAGGATCAGGCAGAGGAACCGAAAGCATACGACAACCTCGTGGAGACGGGCAATCCACTGCAGTCTACCTATGGTTTGGTGGCTATCGGCCTGTTCAAGGATGAGGCTGACATTGCCAACAGTCCCAAGCAGAACTTCTCGACAGTCCGTCCTGGTGACATCAAGTATGAGGATATCAATAATGACGGTGTCATCGATGCCAACGATAAAACGAAGATCGGCTATAGTGCCTATGCACCTGAGATTTTCTACAACTTTCACGTCGGTGCAGAGTATAAGGGTATCGGACTGAACATGATGTTCCAAGGAGTGGGCAACTACACGGCAAACCTCAGTGCCAAGGGTATGTACTGGCCCCTGCTCAACTCGACCTCGCTCTCACAGCAGTACTACGACGGCCGCTGGAGTCCCTCCAACCCCGACGTGAATGCAGAGTTCCCACGTCTCTCTACGACGAGCAATGCCAACAACTATCAGACCAGTACCTACTGGCAGCGTAATCGCTCGTTCCTGAAGCTCCGCAACGTGGAGGTGTACTATAATTTGCCGGATTGCCTGGTACAGAAGACCGGATTCATGAAGACAGCCAAGGTATACCTCCGTGGTATCGACCTGTTCTGTCTTAGCCATCTCGACGAAGCAGATCCCGAGTGCTATGGTGTTTCGGCTCCTCTGAACAAGAGTGTCGTCGCCGGTGTACAGTTGTCATTCTAAACTTTTAAATAGATAGAAGATTATGAAACTGAAGAATATATTGTTAAGTGCTCTTGCAGCCAGTGTCCTTGCATCCTGTAGTGACAAAATGGACTATAAGGAATTTAAGTATGACGATGCAGAGTATATGAAGGTGAAATTTGAGCGTGCAGGCGGTTTCATTACTACTATGTATGCGAAGCTTGACTATGATTTTGGCAACAACTACAGTGGTGCCATGTTGTCATCAGCCACCGACGAGTCCGTCTATTCGCAGTCGGGTAATGCTATCGAGAGCTTCTATAATGGTGCCTGGAGTGCTACTAATGCCAACGGTTCTCTTTGGACTACCTGCTATGAGGGCATCAGCTATGCCAACATGTTCCTCGATGAGTTCAATAACCTGACCTTCGATGATTATAAGCTCGACATCTCCTACCTTGAGGAGATGCATCAGTACAACAATTTCCAGTATGAAGCCCGTTTCCTTCGTGCCTATTTCTATTTCCTGCTGGTGCGCCAGTATGGTGGTGTACCCTTGAAGACATCAGATATGGATGCTGCTGAGGCAAATAACCTGCCTCGTGCTACGGCTGATGAAATCTTCAAGTTTATCGACGACGAATGTGTCGCTATCAAGGATACGATTATCAAAGATTATGCTGACTTAGGCAAAATGGCTTTGAGCATCACAGAAACCGGTCGTGCTAACAACTTGGCTGTATTGGCACTCCGTGCTCGTGCTGCCCTGTATCACGCAAGTCCGTTGTTCAATCCTAATAATGATCAGTCACTTTGGAAAGCTGCTGCTCAGGCCAACCTCGACCTGATCAATGCAGCCAAGGCCCGTCAGTTCACGCTGTCGTCTGATTATGCCGGATTGTTCCAGGGTCAGACAAACTGGAAGGATGCCAAGGCCTTGAAGGAAATTATCTTTGCCCGCCGTGTGCTGAGTGCTTCCAACTCCTTCGAGAAATATAACTTCCCGGTCGGTATGTCTGGTGCCGGTGCTGGTGGTCAGGGTGGCAACTGCCCGACTCAGAACCTGGTGGAGACTTACGAGGAAGGTGATCTGCGCCTGGCTGCAACCGTAGCCAAGAATGGTGATATGTGGCCTAATGCCAACACACAGCCTCTGGAAACCTACGTTGGCGGTGCCAATGGTCTGCCTAATGTCAATGCCACTCCAACTGGCTATTATCTGAAGAAGTATGTGGACGGCACAACGCAGATTGCAGGTAATGGTGAGAACTCGTTCTATCATGTTTGGGTCACCTTCCGTCTGGCTGAGTTCTATCTGAATTATGCCGAATGTCTGCTTAACCTAAGCGACAAGTCTGGTTTTACCATGACTGCAGCCCAGGCTATCAACACCGTCCGTAAGCGTGCAGGTCTGACAGATCTTAGTGATGCTGAAGCAACGTTAGAGGCTTGCAAGAACGAACGCTTTGTAGAGCTTGCCTTCGAGGGACATCGTTTCTTTGACGTCCGTCGCTGGAAAGAAGGCCAGAAGTATTTCCAGAATATTTATGGCGTAGAGATAAGCAAGACAGGTGAAAACACCTTCTCTGAGCCGAGCAAGAAGCAGGTACAGAGCCGTCTGTGGGACGAATCGAAGATGAATCTCTTCCCCATCCCGCAGAGTGAGATCCTAAAGGCCGGCAACCTGACACAGAACCCTGGTTGGTAAAAAAATTTTATGCTGTGAGGCGCAAATGGTGTCTCACAGCATAAATTTGTGTTAAATTGACAATATCTTTTGCAGTTTGTGATTATTTTTGTAACTTTGCATCCGATAAAAACTATTTTTATAAACCACTTTAATATTAACAATTAAAAACGTATCGATTATGAGAAAATTTTATCTCCTTTTCGCAGCTATGTTTGCCTACACCTTAGTGGCAACGGCTGGTATCAAGAACCTGTACAAGCAGGACTTTGAGTTGGCAAAGACGCCCGCCGATGCGGGTTGGATTTCTCCCAACAATGCTGACGGCATGTCTATTGCCGGTGACGAGTTTGGTAGCTATTTCCAGTTCATTCACGCTGGAGGTGGTGAGCGTAACGCTTACACCCTTTGGGGAACAGACATCTATGGCGAGGGTATTAACAAGTACACCTTGAAGTTCGACTGGTGCCCGAAGAAGAAGCCCGATACCAATCTGGCCAATGAAATCGTTGTGATGGCAGACTCGACTTTCTCTACCAACCGTTGGGCCAACCAGAACTATCGCCGTTCTGCCGGTGAGATTAAGGCTGGTGCAACAGAGCCTGACCGCTGGTGGCTGTTTGACCTGACAGAGCTGACAGACGAGGCCGGCGAGGGAAACACCTATGCTATTAACGGTGACTCTACCAACATTGCTACCATCAACTTTGACTCTTTCTATAAGATTCAGTTGGATGTAGATGTTGAGGCTCGTACCGTAGCTTACGATGTGGCTGATGAATTCGGTAATCCCGTTGTCAGTGGAACCTATAACGTTCCTGAGTATGTTGAAAATCTACGTGCTACCGGTCTGAATGTGCTTGGTGGTAAGGTCGGTTCTATCAACATTATTGACAACATCCTGATTCAGGTGGAGACTGCTGAAGACTATGCCAATGCTCCTACCGTCGCTCTGACTAGTGTTGACGGAACATCCCGCACCTACACGATCTCCTTCGAGGAGGCCAATAACGAGGTGCTGCATGTCACCTTCGATGGTGCAGAGTTAACTCCCGACGATACCACACTACCAGGTATGTATAAGTTCAACCTCGATGCTTCTGGTAAGTTAGTAGCCTGGACTGAGTCTGGTACAGCTAAGTCAGAGGAGGTTTCTGTCGACGTGGTAGCAGAGATTATCAATCTGCCTGCTGTAACTGCAGAAATCACTGGTGTTGATGAGGGCTTTGTGAAGACCTATAAGATGACCGTTAGCAATGCTGATGTTCCCACACAGCCGGCCCTCTTCTTCAATTACAAGTACACACCGGCTTCCGGTGACGTGATCGAGAAGGAGAACTGCCAGACTGGTGAGAGTCTGACTGTCAATGCACAGGGTGTGCTTGAGATTACTACCCATGATGGTGGTAACGACAAGTTCGGTTCTACAACTGTTTCTTACGAGAATAACACTGAGTATGGTGTGAAGGACGATATTGACTTCCAGCATATGACTGAAGCAGATCTGACCTCTAAGGGATTCAGTGAGATTGAGCCGTTAGTGTCAGACCAGATGTCTGGTGAGAACAACTGGACAGGACGTCCAGACGCCCTCCGCTTCACATGGATTAAGGGTACCAATGTAGGTGATACCATACAGGTTCGTCCTTACGATGTTGATCACGGTGGCATCCGTCGCTTCATGAAGCTGCAGTCTACTCTGACAGAGGAAGAGGCTCACAAGATCTTTGCTCCTGTATACACATGGTCTACTGGTGAGGAAGCTACTGCCAATGCCAAGTTCAATCTGAACATCGGTCTGATCAATGTCGGTGCCCGCGAGGACGATATGTCTGGTGCATTAGGTCAGGGTGTTACCAATGCAATAATGGGTGTTGATGGTCTGACTGACAGTGACTATATCATTGTGAACCGTGTTGACAACTATGGTCGTGGTAAGACCGACTATATCACCATCTTTGCAGATACCGAGGAAGAGGCTATCGCTCAGTACAATGCTGAGAACTGGGCTCCAGAGTCTGGTCTGAGCGTGATCAAGGGTACTGAGACCTTCCTGCTCTATCGTATTGATACAGCTCTGGCACGTGTACGCACCTTCGTTCTTCAGGGTGAGAGTGGTATTCAGGTGCTGCCTTACAACCAGATTGTTTCTGACCACAATGCTCCTATCTTCAACCTCAACGGTGTTCAGGTGAACGCGAAGTCTCTGAAGAAGGGTGTCTATGTGAAGCAGGGTAAGAAGTTCATCGTTCGCTAATCTCTCTAAGAGATTCGTCTGACGAAACTCATAATATCAATCCCCGCCTCCCGTGTGGAGTGCGGGGATTAATTTCACCCGATTTACAATATCTTTGCAGCATAATTGCAGCAAGATGATGACAGAAAGACGATAACGTAATTAGTAATTAATATGAATAAAGTATTATCTTATCTTCTCCTTATACTAAGTATGTCGCTGGCGGCATGCTCAGACGACAGCAAAACCGAACTGACTGTAGTTGATGCCCAGGAAGCCTTTAATGACGCAAAAGGTACATATAAGGGGGTGGTGTTGGACAGAAACGTACCTACAGCAGTATATATAAACATTGGTGATGAGTTCTCCATAAGAGATTTGCCTGTCACCCCATTGTTGAGCCGTTTTTTCTCAGGCAAAGACTTAGACGCAGCTGTAGCATCTGTTAAGGAGAGGCTCTTTAAGGCTCCAACATCGTCGATGACGATTGAAAGAGATCTGGTCTATGTGACCATGGAGCCAACCGACTGGATATTTACAGCTACAGTGGGAAACATGAAGTATGATATCAATGCCCTTATGAGCACTACTGTCCGCTATTCTAACACTTACGATAAATTGTCTGCCAGCATCATCGTAGAAGACCTCTACTGCAATGGCCAAAAAGCGGACCTCTCTTCCAACAGGATAACATGGTTGATTGACGAAGCCACAAAACAATAACTGCCAAATAATTCGAAAAATATAGTTTTCATTCAGACGCTTTGAAATTGCCACCAAATAACATATTAGAATTTTGCTGTTAGGAAAATAATGAGTACCTTTGCACGCAGAATACTAATTTACTAAACGAAGGATATGAAGAGACTGTTTTTGATGGCTTTGATGGCTATGATAACCATCCATGTTATGGCTCAGCGCATGACTGACAAACTGGACCGGGGGCTCGTGGCGGTGAAGACTGATGCGGGCGTGTTCTGTTCCTGGCGTGTCTTGGCTGAGGAATACTATGACGTGACGTATAACCTCTATCGCGACGGGGTGAAAGTGAACGCCGAACCACTCACGGTGTCGAACTATACCGATATCTCAGGTACGGCTGCCAGCAAGTACACGGTGACTGCCATCGGACTGCGCAACCGTGAAAGCAAACCCTGCAAAGAGGCCGCTGTGTGGAATCAGCATTGGTTAGAGATCACCCCCGACCACGGCGACCTGAAATCGACCTACGTGCCCAACGATGCCTGTATGGCCGATGTCGATGGCGACGGTGAACTGGAGATTCTGATGAAGTTCGACAACCAAAGCGAGATCCAGGCCAGTTATCCGAGAGAGGGTTATTACGGGGAGTACTCCATCGTTGAAGTCTTCAAGCTGGACGGCAGGAAACTATGGTGGCTGGACTTCGGCCCGAACATGGGTGACTTCCAGAACAACGAACAGAATATCATCGCCTACGACTGGGATGAGGACGGACGGGCAGAGGCTGTCATCCGTGCTGCCGACGGTACGACAATACACATGGCTGACGGCACGACCTACGTGGTGGGCGACGCCACAAAGAACTATCGTGCAGCCACTGGTGGCGGCACCAACTGGTTTATGCATGAGGGCGCTGAATACCTTGTCTATATGAACGGTGCAACGGGCAAGCCATATCAGGTGATGGACTATCCCCTGAAACGTATGGAGGCTGGTGAAACAGATCTGAATGCGGCTTGGGGCGACGGCTATGGCCATCGCTCATCGAAGTATTTCTTCGGTGCTCCTTGTCTCGATGGCCGAAAGGCGAGCATCTTCCTGGCACGAGGCATCTATACACGACATAAGATGATAGCGCTTGACGTGAATCCTGAGACCCACGAACTGACGGAGCGCTGGCGTTGGACGAACAACACACCAGGTTCACCTTGGTACGGCCAGGGCTATCACAATTACAGCATCGCCGATGTCGACTGGGACGGACGTGATGAGATATGCTTCGGTTCGATGGTCATCGACGACAACGGCCACGGACTCTCCACCACAGGCTTAGGTCATGGCGATGCCCACCACGTGGGAGACTTCAATCCTTACGTTCACGGACAGGAGATCTTCGCCTGCAACGAGGACAACCCTGGCAACAACTACCGAGATGCCACGACATCGAAAATCTACTACCGCTATACTTCCGACCGCGATGACGGGCGTGCGATGATGGGTAACTTTACCAACGACTATCCCGGTTGTCAGGGTGTGTCAAGCCGTGATCCTGAGCTTATCAGCTCGGTCATCAACGGCCCGCTGCCTGGTGGTACGAAGGACAATATCACCCAGAACTTCCGCATCTATTGGGATAGGGACCTGCTGGAGGAAACCCAGGACTATTCGAGTCAGGGTAAGAACACGGCAGTCACTATATACAAATATGGTAAAGGTGTGATAGAGACGTTGAAGGGCTCGATGACCAACAACGACACGAAGGGAACGCCCTGCTATCAGGGTGACATCCTCGGTGACTGGCGCGAGGAGGTAATCACCCGTACCAAGGATAACAAGATCCGTATCTATACCACGACCATTCCCACCGACTGGCGTATCCCCACGCTGTGGCACGACCACCAGTATCGTCAGGCGATGGCCTGGCAGATGTGCGGCTATAACCAGCCACCCCACGTGAGCTACTTCCTCGGTGAACTGGAAGGTATCACCCAGGCTCCTCCCCCACTGACTATGACAGGAAGAGTGGAAATCAAGAATGGTGGTACTATCTCCAGCGAGCATAATGAAGCTCAGGTGCTTCTGGCAGAAACAG